>Ga0123342_1004718_pt1 | contig 20514 bp, 16 predicted proteins | sample Turbeawhitnodule_FD_89960 | JGI IMG/M metagenome (GOLD analysis project Ga0123342, IMG submission 89960) | Root nodule microbial communities of legume samples collected from Mexico - Turtle bean Mexico white nodule | ecosystem: Host-associated > Plants > Roots > Nodule | place: Mexico: Nepantla...
AAACTAAATGGATTGTTTAAGGGTCTGGTTCATGTCTGACTGATTACACTTTTTACATACCCTGTCTTCTATGGTATTTTAGAGTCCAAAGAAGGTCAACTTAGTTGCTGCTCTGGTTCGTGGTATGCTTGTTAAAGATGCATTGATGCAGTTGGAATTGACGATAAAACGAGCAGCAAAAACTGTTTATCAGGTAGTAACACCAGTTGTCTTTTACTGTCACCTTATTTGACAAGATTGCAAAATCTATAATTTTAATTGCTTTCAAAGTTCCTCTTTGAATGCATCAGATTTTAGTGATATTTTTTCTCAATATCTTTGCCCCATTTCCTGGCCATTTTACAACTTTCCCAATCATAACACCAATATAAATTCTAAAGTATCCTCGCTCTTCCATGCATTTTTGTCTGCATTTAACACAACAATTTATGATTATTTGGATTCGAGTTATGTTCATTTTCAGTGGAGAGAAAGGTTATATTCTATTACCTTCTATATGGTAAAGCAAAATTGGTAGCATTTGTTTTAAAATCCTACACATTGTAGGTTATTCATTCAGCCCGAGCAAATGCCTCTCACAATCACGGGTTAGATCCAGAACGTCTCCTAGTAGGTAATATTTTGAAGTTCAAAATTATTAGAAGTGAAGTCGTTTTGTTACATGAATTACAATAGAACATGGCAACATTGTTTAATCTATATAGCTGACCTCAACTAGTGATTCAAGGCTTAATTGTTCTATCTCTGATTATCCCGTTTGTTGTTTCTTACAGCGGAAGCATTTGTAGGAAAGGGATATTTCAAAAAGAGACTTGCCTACCATGCCAAAGGAAGATCAGGACTCATAATGAGACCAGAATGCAGGCTAACAATTGTAGTGAGAGAGATAACTGCGGAAGAAGAGGCTGATATAGCTAGGCTGAGAGTTCACAACTTCAAGAAACTAACTAAGCGGGAGAGACGACTTGTGCCTCATCAACTTATTGAGACCACTCCTGTTTGGGGCCGCAAAAGCAAATCTAGTGGTCAAAACTTGAGTGCTGCACCTGCATGAGCCTCACTTTGTTTCCAAGTTTTCATGCTTCATGGCATTTTGTGTAATAGATTATTCTTCTTGGTCATCACATAATATGGAACAGTTGAAATTTTTTTTGCCCTTGTTGCAAATGATAGAAGTTTGTGTTGGATCATTTTCAGTGTTATTCTCATTTAATAGCTTATTTTTCTTCCATCTAGGTACAAAAAAGGATATGCCCTGTTCAATCAGCAGCATGAGTTTGTTGTCTATTTTTTCTTCATCTGGTGAATCATCTAATGACAGTATCTAGTTGGTGCATATGATGGAGGTCATCTGATGGATGTCGTGTATTTTCTATAAAATCAACATATACTGGTGGCTATTATTAAATGATAGTGATGGTCATACACGATTTCTTTTCTCCTTCGCCAAGTAATTACATAACGATGTTTTACAGTCACAGTTTCGCCATAACTACGTAGCAAACATATTTCTTGATTCCAATTCAGGTATTTGTTTGTTTCTTCTTTTCTTCCTTTATATTACTTTTACGAACCAAAACACACAACAACCGTATTTTTCTTTTCTGCAAACAATTTTGTGTTGTTTATGACTCCTTTTGTAGTTCTATTATTGCACAAATCATAATATTCAAGGGGGATCCAAGAGAAACTACTTGTAGAGATGTAAATTTTTTCTACAAAATTGTCATACCATTTTATGCGTCAAGGAGCAAAAGGAATTAAGAGAAACTTGATTTAATTTCAAATTATGTTTCATGATTCAAGTCACTTTCATACACAATATTAAAGTAAAGTATTTGAAGGAAAATGTTAAGACAACAAAAAAATACTTTAATATGTTGGGAAAACTATACTCAGATTTTAAATTTAACTTGTTGTATGATTTGATATACTTGCCAAATTCGCAACATTGATCCAAGAGTTAACTAATATTTAAGCTATAATGTATAAATGTAATATAACCACATTTGTTCTTTATTTTTTCTTTGTTGTAAAAACATAAACATCTCTTATGTCTTTATATTTTATTTTGATTCCTTTATTAATAAAAAAATAAAATTGTTATGTGTAAACAAATTCTAATAATAAAAAATTATTTAATAAAATTGTAAAACTAGTCCAAATCAAACCAAACTGATTTGTTGTGGTTTAATTTGATTTGGTTTAAATTTTTTTATGTTCAAATTAAACTGTATGTAATTTTATATTTGATTCAAATGTATTTTTAATAAAAAATTAATGTCCCGAAAGAAAATAAAAAATATTATTGTCTTCCTTTCTAAAAGAAAAGAAGTGGTAACAAAATTGTGAGGAATATTTGAGCAAATATCTCCTAGTCAAGGTGTAGAAAATAATAAATGAAATAATGGTGGCTTTTGCGGTTGCGTTGGTGGCTGTCTAATGAGAAGTTAAGTATGTTTTGTGAATTCATGAAGCCTAGGTAAACTATACAAGCTCTAATATTCTTGTTGATACAAAAATAATTAATAAAAAAAAGAAGATAAGGGACTGAACTCCAAATAACAGTAAATAATGGATGAACATAAAATTTATTAAGTCTCAAATCAAACACACTTTTTTGAAAAGGAGGGGTGGCAGAGATGACATTGTTACGAAGTTGAATCTTCAGAGTATTTAACTTCAGCAACTCACATACATACATACAGAACATATCTAACTTCATCACACACAACAGATGGCCATGTAGGTCCATCTTATTCATAATTGAATCACTTAAGAAGAAAAAACAGAGACATAAACTTTTGTTCATAATACTTGTACACAATACAGTTACCATCATTTTTCCCTCCACCTCTTATTGCAATGAACAAATCCCAGTTAACCTAAAAGAAATAAAGGCACAGTTATATATATCTTCAAGTTTAACTAATTTGTTTCAAATAAAGTAAGCCAATACAAGGACATGCAATGACAAAATGACAATTATATTCAACCCTTCTGATGTGACATGATGATGGGGTTGTTTTATGCAGTCCCTTAGTGTAAATAATTATGAAAGGATATCTTGTAAGCATTATCAAAGGTTCTGAATATTGTCAGTTATATGCAGCTAATGGTTTTTATTCTGTTTTATTTAATCACCGATTTTAACTTCAATTTGGAGTGTTTTATATAAATGTACAAAAAAGAAATTATCAAACACTAGTAACATTTATATCCTAAAAGGGAAGTAAAAAGTGTAGTATGCATGTAATGCAGGAACACATATCTATCTTGTACTTACCAGACGCCTTCAGGAAGAAGAAGAACTTGAGATACTGATTACTGTTATTATGACTGATGGATTACCTGAATATATGAGAGAAAGTGAGTTGATAGGAAAAGCTATATATAAAAGATTCAGGTGGACTATAAGCTAAAAGATTTTATAAAGAAAAAACTTAGGCATAAGAAATGTTGAAACTTAACCTCAAAATGTGAATACATGTACAATTATAAACAACTTTCTTTCTCATTCAATCATATATATTCAGAAATGTACGTTACTATCCCCATAAATTTCTTGAGTTGGGAAGCAATTAGAATAAGGGTTTTAAAATGCAAACCACACCAACGAGAAGGGATTAAGAAGCATCTCTCACCAAGTGAATGAAGTTTTCATTTGAAGAAGGGTGAATAGGTGGGGGTAAGAGGTATGGGTTTGTTAGGTTCTATGAAGTTAGGAAGAGAAGACAGATGGAGAGAGAAGAGACAACATATCCTACATTATCCAATGATACCTACGAGGAATGGTCTAGACCGGTGATTGAAACCAACCCAGTACAAATGGCACGGCTAACAAAAAGTTTAGTTGGAAGGATACACAATCATCAACCCTTGAAAACATAGAAGAAAAAGTTTAGTCTTGACATAGTTTTTACTAAACATTCAAGATTAAGCCATATACACAAAAGAAGAGAAGGTATATGTCTTTCACCCAAAAAAGTTGCTGCCATGTTCAAACATAGAGTATATTAATTCCAAAAGGCTTCTCAAAATCATCCTACTACCAAACTGCTTCATCATCTTAGCTTCTACATAAGCGCATTACTATGTATCCAAAAAAAAAAAAAATTCCATATCTGTACAATTACAGGTGCCGATATAATCGATTTCTTAGACAATTTGCAAACAAAATATTTGGCTTATATATTTGAGTGTCACCAAGAAATTAGGCTTCACTATGGAAAATGGAGAAGAAAAAGGAGAATGTAATAACGCGATATTCATGCCTCAAATAAGAAAGAATATCTTTTACTTTCATTTAAATTTTTTAATATAATATTGAAAACATTATTAAAAGTATTTTGTAGTAATATATGACATCATTGTAATAAAAAATGACAAATATAAAAAAATAACAATTCAATTGGGATGATGAATTCCTACCTGTTTGTGAAACAACTGCTGGATTGTTGCGTTGAGATCCCCGTGAAAGGTTAAATCAGAAGAATCATTCGATGTTTTAATTCCCAAAAGCATTGGCACTTTTATGACTCCTTCAGAGAAAGTTTCCATTTTAGGGCATTTAGCTACCATTACCTTTTTCAAATATGAGCACTGCAAAGTGGCATTCCCTGAACAAAACCTTACTAGACTTGGTAGGCAATTAAGCTCAATTGATCTTAGTCTTCCAAATACCATTTCCTCACAATCATCTTCATCTTCATTTTTTGCAATTTCTTTTATTGATTCACAATCCTCCACAACTAGGCTCTCCAGTTTCACCAAACTTTTGAGTGTTGCAAATGTGAATAAATACTCCATCCTTTCACACTTCCTCACAGATAACATTTGAAGATTAATGAAAGACACAGCAGACGAAACTAATTTTTCCACCAGAGGGCACTTGTTGAGCTTTAACATTTCAAGTTTTTGACAGTATGGTTGTACCCAAGGATGCTCTAAACCAATCCACTCTAACTCATTTAGTTCCAACAAGGATAATTGTTGCAATCTCACTAGTGCTGTGTCATGAACTTTAATCTTTTGAGAGGGAAATATCTCCTTCAGACCAAAGCATTTTTCTACCTCTAGATATTCTAAATTGGGTACCTTGTGAAAGAAATCAAAAGGCAAAGTCTCTTTCTCATTGTTATCATCCTCAAAGCACAAATAAAGATGACTTAACTTGTAAAGAAGGTCTTGTGGCACACGATTGCTCAACAACATAATATTTTCCTCATTGAGTATCAAATTCTTCAGATTGGGAGAAGCCTAACAATTGAGGCCAAACAAATTCAAAAGAAAAATGCATAGTTGATATTAGATATAAGCTATAGAAGGAAAATATATAATGAAAAGAAGAGAAAGCACAAAAATGTAAAAATGCTAATGCTTCGTTACCAATATTTCAACCGAGAATAAAGGTTGTTGTAGCAGGCTAATTGGAGCCTCTATAACTCCTTCTTTCTCACCATCGTCAAAGTTTGATGTGAATAGCTTCAACTTAGGACAAAAAACCACTTTTAATGTATCTAGCAAGGGACATTCCATATGATGTTTTCCAGGATAAAAGCAACTCAAGACTGGCATACTCGAAAGAGTTAGAGTGGACAAATAAGGGAATTCAAACATTAGTGTCGTTCCATGTTCCATTCCATCTTCCTTTCCAACTATTTCTATTAATTTCTCACACTCATCTATATAAAGTTTCTCAAGCTTCTCAAGATTTTTAGCAGAGGATGAAGAGAACAGTGTTGCCAAGTTTCCACAAGCACTGACAACCACTTCTTGCAAATATGGAAAACTGACAAATCCTCTAGGATTTTCCTTCCATAGACATTTCACATTTGGCAAGTTTTGTAAAATAAGCTTTTTCAAAGGACAAAGTATTCCCTTCTCACTCTCATCTATGTCAAATATTACTTGCACTGCGCCAGAACTATGCACATTCAATTCTTCTAAGTTCTTTAAGTAAGGAAGTACATGAGAGGGAATTACAATATGTCTATTACATGCTGCATCAAATTCCAATTTATTGAAACTGCCAAAAAAGTTTTCCGAAATAACGGGTTTTTTGTGCTGAACTTTCGCCATCTCAAGATAATCGTCAAGAATCATGAGCTTTGAATAGTTGAAAAAACCCTAAAAGAAAAAAAATACACAATGACAGGTTAATAGACAACTATACTTTGCATTTAATTGAGATCACTTGGATTTATCTCTCATTGTTGAAATCTATATATATTTACATTATTAGTTGTGAAATATAGAATTATCTTATATTAAAGTTCATTTTTATTTTTTAGTTAAATTATGAGCTTATTGTCTACCTTTATTAGGTGTGCCAACCATTTCTGATATAAAAAAGAGAGCAAAATAACAATAAAATTTGGTTAACGGTTTTAGCGCGGATGAAATTAGGGATATTAAGGGGACCGCGGGACACCCTAAAATATTTCTTTTAATTTATTTACTTTTTCTGATAAAAAAAATATTTTATGTATCCAAACTCATGAATTAAAATTAATTATTTCAAAGATAAAGTTTATGATTGTGTTAGGTTGATTTCGTTGTATTTTTGTTTATTGTTTTCTTCACAAAGCCTTTTGATCAGAGAAAAACTTAAAAAAATGTTTTTATATGTTGCAGATGGATCAATATGTGTAGATTGTCACGTATATATCACTAGTAAAATTACATTTGAGTAACAATAGAAGTAAGAAAGAATGTGTCCAAAAGGTTCTCTTCGGGTTTAGCAACATTCTTTTCAAAGAATAGCATTATGCAGGTGGTTGTCATTATAATTATAAGATTCATGTTACTCTTTTTGTGGTAATTAGTGAGTGGAAGGAAGGGAAAGGAAAAGGGAAATAGGAAATAGGAATGGAGTGGACCCTTTTGCTATTAAAGAAACTAATTTGTTGTTTTATCATTTTTATTAAATAAGTGATGTTTTCTTTATAATAAAATACAAACTAATTAATGTCCATAATTTTAGAATTAGTAAGAAAATATTTTATAACAAAAAAAGGAAAGGTAATAACTAATGTAATATTCATCTTCAGGAAAGAAGAATATATTTTGCTTTTATTTAATATTTTAATATATTGTTGAAAATAATATTATAAATATTTTGTAATAAGATATGATATTAATGTAGAAAACTCTATATAAAATAATAAACTAGTTATTGTTGTAAATAATATGAGGTTTTGGCTTAAACAAGGTCATATCATTAAAATTAGTTAGATATCAAAACATAATATCATTAAAATTAGTTAGATATTAAAACATAACAGTTGAATTTGAGGAATGAAGTGCTACCTTTTGGTGAAACAACCTCTGAATCGTTATGTTGAGATTGCCGTCGAATGTTAAATCAAAATCCTTTGATGTTTGAATCCCCAATAAAGCTGGAGCTTTTATGACTCCTTCAGAGAAAGTTTCCATATTAGGACATTTAATTACCTTCACCGCTTCCAAACACGAAAATTGCAAAGTGGCATTCCCTGAATAAAAGCTCACTAGACTTCGTAAGCAATTTAGCTCAATCAATCTCAGTCCTCCAAATACCATCTCATCAAAACCATCTTCATCTTCACATTTTGCAATTTCTTTTATTGACTCACAGTCCATTATTTGTAAGTTCTCAAGTTTTACCAAACTTTTGAATGTTGCAAAGGTGAATAAATACTCCATCCTTTCACAGTTCATCACAAATAACCTTTTAAGATTAATGAAGGACACTGTAGACGAAACTAATTTTTCTACCTGAGGGCACTTGTGGAGATTTAACATTTCAAGCTTTTCAGAGTATGGTTGTACCCATGGATGCTCTAAACCTACCCACTCTAACTCATTTAGCTGAAACAAGTTTAATTCTTTCAATATCACAAGTGTTGTGTCATGAACTTGAAGCTTTTGAGAGGGGAATATCTCCTTCAGACCAAAGCATTTTTGAACACGAAGAACTTCTAAATTGGGTACCTTGTGAAAGAAATCAAATGGCAAAGTACCTTTCTCATTGTTATCATCCTCAAAACTCAAATGAAGACCATTTAACTTGTGAAGAAGGTCTTGTGGCAAACGTGCATCGCTCAACAACATAATATTTTCCTCATTGAGTGCCAGAATCCTCAGGTTGGAAGAAGCCTAACAATTGATGCCAAACAAATTGAAAAGAAAAATATATAGTTGATATTAGATAGAAGCTATAGAAGGAAATGAAAAGAAGAGAAAGCACAAAAGTGTAAAAATGTTAATGCTTCGTTACCAATATTTCAACCGAGAACAAAGGTTGTTGTACCGGGCTAATTGAAGCTTCTATAACTCCTTCTTTCTCACCATCGTCAAAGTTTGATGTGAATAGCTTTAACATAGGACAATATTTCACATTTAGCGAATATAATAAGGGACATTCCAAATGATGTTTTCCAGGATAAAAGCAACTTAAGATTGGCATACTCAAAAGAGTTAGAGAGGACAAATAAGGGAATTCAAACATTAGTGTCGTTCCATGTTCCATTCCATATTCTTTTTCAACTATTTCTACCAATTTCTCACACTTTTTTATTGTAAGTGTTTTAAGCTTCTCAAGATTTCTGGCTAGGGATGAATAGAATAATGTTACCAAGCTTCCACAACCAATGACAACCACTTCTTGGAAATAGGGAAAGTTGACAGTTCCTTCCAGGTTTTTCTTCCATACACATCTCAAATTTGGCAAGTCTTTTAAAGTAAGTTTTTTCAAACAAAAGATTATTCTCTTCGTCTTGATCTCAATATCATTAATGTCAAATATTATCTCCACTGCATCAGAACTATGCACATTCAATTCTTTTAAGTTCTTCAAGTGAGGAAGGACATGAGAGGGAATCAAAATATCTCTTTTACATGCTGCATCGAATTCCAATTTCTCTAAACAGTTAAAAAAATTATCTGGGAAAATAGGTTTGTTGTGCCGAACACCTTTCATCTCAGGATAATCAACAAGTCTTGCGCACTTTGAATATTCAAAAGAAACCTAGGAAAAGAAGAAAATGTCAAGAGTAAATGACATTCAATGATTAAATGTCGATATTAAAAGTCTCTATACATTGAGTACGTTTATTTAATGAAATCCTTTTGGTATATTATCAGTTACGAACCATTTGAATGAAATTAAAAATAAATATTTTAATGAATACCTGATCTGTGAAATGTTTCTGCAAGGTTGCACTCAAATCACCTTCCCAATACCACTTGTATTTGTCTTTGGTTGCAACATGTACTTTCACTAGGTTTGGAGCACTTTGGACTTCAGATAATTTTGACATTTGAGGGCATTCACTCACTACTAATTTTTCCAGTAGTGGGAATTTTAAGTCACACTCATTTGAGAAACACTTGAGATTTTGTAGAGACACCAATTCTAGTGACTCTAATAGTTTAAACTCAATCTCTTCTACTTTTTCTTCAACATTTTCTGCAACAATTTCCACAATCATTGGACATGAACTTACTTTCATCCTTTTGAGTTGAACCAAGGTTTTAGCAGTTGAGGTTGTCATTAAATTCCTCATCGTACAATTCACCACTTCTAAATATCTTAAGTAACTAAAAGATACCGAGGACGACGCTAGATTTCTCAATTTTTTACATCGTTGAATGATTAAGCTTTCTACCCTTTGAAGAAGCACGTCATGCTCAAAGCCAATCTCTTCAAGACCCCACATGCTATCTAAGCTCAACTTTTTAAGTTGCATAACAACACCTATTTTTTCACGTGAAATAAGACTTTCAGAAGCCCAAATCCTTTCCAAGTGACACAATCCCAATCTTAAAATTTTCAAATTGGGAAGTCTATGAAGAAACCAAAAGAGAATTTCACTATTTTTCAATCCAATCAAGGTAAGTTCTTCTAGTTTGTGCATTCTGTGAACATTAGCAATGTATTTCTGCAACCACTCTACTACGTTCAAGCTTAATGACATATCTTCCAAGTTGTATATCACCTAAATAAATAAATAAACTTATTAGTATCAAAGTATACGTTTGAACCATAATGTATTATTTTGCTACAAGAAATAGAATACATAATCTCACATCCTTGTCATGCACTGCTAATTCATGTTTTTCATCTAAACAAGGCAAGTTCTATGTTTCCCATAGAAAAGTTCTAGAAACAAACTTTGTGTACCTTTTTTGTAGCTAAAACAATTGGTTGCACTCTTGAATTTGTGATTTCTGAAGTGAACCCTTCCAACATGCTACAATTGACTATTCTCAATTCCTTTAATGCTGGCCACTCTAAAGTGTGAGTTCTTGGGTAGAAACTCCTCAAATTATATAAGTATAACAATGATAGAGTGTTTAAATGAGGGAACTTAAAATTGATAGCATCTACACTTGCATGTTTGTCCCAAGCAACAATTTCTTTCATTGCCCAACATTTTCGTACCTTAAGGACTTCCAGTTTTTCTAGGCCAATGAAAACAGAAAGTGGAAAGAGATATTTTAAATTTGGACTCCTATCAACTCCTATGCTTCGTAAATTATTATATTTAAGTATTTCACTAATATCATCCTTCCATATGTTCACCAAATTTGGAAGCATTTCTAGAATTATATTATCCAAGTTTGTTTCATTTATATCACAAGATTGTGGAATATTTGAAAAGTCAAATATGTTTTCCACCAATTTGCAATTTGTAATTGTCAAGCTTTGAAGCGTCTGCAATCTTTCCCCCATATAACTAGGAAAAATCGTAACAAGTTTGTGACACTCTCTTATTATCAAAGAGTCCAAACTGCGAAAGGAATGTAATCCAACATGGGAAATCCAAATGGTACTGAGTTTCTCCATGCAAATTATCTCCATTTTCTTCAACTTGGGGAAAACGTAAATATACTGTTAAAAAAAAAAAAAAAAAGATTGAAGGTGAGCAATTGAAAGACCTAAACAATTCATACAATTAAACAGCAAATGATAATATTAATCAAACTCAATATTAAATGAATCCACACACCACTGCATTTTCTGGACGAAATATATCTTCCATCATTTTACACTCAGTTACATAAAGGCTTTGAAGATTCACCAAACTTTCAGCCATGGAGACTGATAGCAAATACTTTAAATTACCACAATCTATCACATTCAATGTGAGCAGATTTTCAAAACAATGGTCATATTGGTCACTCCATATCTCTTGGATGTTGATTGTGGATAACTCCAGCCATTCTAATTTGGGAATTGAAACCTGTAAGAACACAAAGGTAACTATATATTTTGACAGATGTTTTCCCTAAGAGAAATGATAAAACTTAAATGAGTTAAGTTTTTTATATTTCTTTTAAAGGAATAATAACATACAAATTAAACTTACGAATGTAATTATGATAAGGTTATTACATACCTTTCCATTGAAGAGTGGAAGGCAAGAATTAATGACCCTATTCTCAATGTCAGTGAAAATATCTTTGTTCCTGTGTTGTGGTACTCGGTCTTGCAGCGATTGTGCACTATCAGACATCTTATCAATGGTATATAAACAAGTAAATGTTGGTAAAGACTTTAAGGTTAAAAGTCGTAACTGAGGAAACTCAATCTTGTCATCACGAGTTTGTATTTCTTCTGAAACTATATTGTCATCATGAGTTTGTCTTTCTTCTGAAACTATCTTCTTGAAAGAATCACAATCACACACTTCAATTGTTTCAAGCAGAGTGAGGAGTCGAACCATGGAAAATGGGAAAAGGCTTCCCAATTTAACACATGTTTTAATCTTGATCACTTTTAAACTACGGAAAGATGCCTCAGCAAGCTGATTGTCACATATTTTCTCCAAATTATGCAGTTTGTAAAGCCATATGGACTCCAATTTGGGAAAAGTGAGTAAAGGGTAAAACTGCTCCACATGGTTGATAATATACTGAATGCCAATATTGTTTACAATGGATAAATGCTTCAAATTTGGAAATCCCTCAACATTTAATTCATAGAAAATATCTTGAACATCGTTGAGTTCCCCCAACAACAAACATTCAACATTTTTTAACAACATTTTAACCCATTTTTCTGAATGAATATCAATACCTTCTTCTAGGTTCAATGCCAGAAATTTCACCTCCTCATACTTGTCAGGAACTTTGAATTCTCCCACTTTATTCAAGTTAAGCAAGTTGAATTCACCAACGAAAATCTTGTAACTATTCAAATTGTCGAAAAACAAGTTTCGCGAAAAATGGCCAGAACTCTGAATGTGTATGTCTAGATTTTGCAACTGATTCAATTTCCTTAACTCAGACATACTAGCATTTGCACTATTGATAGTTTCCTCAGCCTCCCACAGAATTAGACTGTCTCTGATATAAAGTTCCTCTAAAGCGTTCATCCTTGGTATGATATTGGACCTTATTTCTCTTAGTTTTGAGCAATTGCTTATGTCGAAAAGCCGAAGCTTATCCAATTGCCCAAATTCAAGAGGCAAACTTTCAATATTAGATCCTGAAAGAGTAAGGATTCGTAACTTCTTTAACTCACCAATGATTGATAGGTTATTTCCTAGAGTGCATCTCTCCAAACAAAGCATTCTCAGTTTTTTTAGGCATTTAATTGATGAAGGTAAGCAAGATAGATTAACACCAGTCAATACCAACACTCTAAGTCGAACCATAGATTTAAAAAAGTCATCTGGTATTTTGAAAGATTCATTTTCATTGTCAATGTGCAAGACTTCAAGTCTAGGACAATGTATACTCTCAGGAAGCTCATCATTGATGTCACAATAGTGTAAAAAAATGGCAGTGTACCTTTCAAATTCATCTTCGTGAGGCCACTCATCAAGAAAGGCATTTTTCATATAAAATACATGTTTTTCTTTGGATGATATTGAAATAGCAACATCTCGCACAATGTCATGCATGTTGAAGCGGTCATCAGAATAACTCCTCACTAACAAACTCGATTCTTCTAGCTCCTGTATAACCTCCTTTACTCTTTTCCTCGCATCTGTTATTGTGTGGACTCCTTGCAGCAAATTCAAACCAATGCAAAATTTGACCAAGTCCATAATCAAAGCATCATGTCCCATTCTTGCGCAATGTAAGAAAATAGACTTTAGCTGCTCATTTTTTAGATGATCGTAGCTCAACTTGATAGAGAAGTCAGTAAATCCCCATTCTTCTGTAAAACTTTGTCTTTTAATTTGTTGACAAACATGCTTCCATGCAGATAAGCTTTTATGCTTTAGTGTCCTTCCTATGGAAACTATTGCTATAGGAAATCCAGCACTCCATTTGGCAATTTCAGTAACATTACCATCGAACTCGGAAGTTTTTACGTCAGCAACTTTCTTAAGCAAAGTCTCTGCCTCTTTTTCATTGAGGACTCCTACTGAAAAAGTTGAGCTCTCATGCTCATCCATTTGATTACATAGTACATGTTTATATCTAGAAGTTAGAAGAATTTTGCATCCTTTGTAACTCCTAGATAACTTTCCCTTTTCCATCTTATTCAAATCAATTTTTGACAACTCTTCTTTCTTGGTCTTATTGTTACCAAATTCAGATATGTCATCGCTGTTTTCAAGATTAGATATCTCATTGACCTCTCGTTTGCTTTCATCATCATTACATGGAATCCCAAGTTTATTCAAGTCCAATCCATCCCAAAGATCATCAAGGATAATAAGGGTGTTCTCCTTTTCGTTCTTTAACCTCTTTCTAATACGATCTACTCTTGAAATCTCATTTTCCCCTTCTAATCTCATTCCTAGCATGTCAGCAATTTGTCCTTGAATATTTTTGAAATCAGGATTTCTGCCAATATTTGCTATGACCACTGTCTTGAACAACTTATTTTCTCGAGCTATCTTAGCAACTTCTTTGACTAAAGTGGTCTTACCAACACCACCAGGCCCATGAACTCCAATCATATCAATGGTAGAGTCTTCCAGTGCTTTCAAAATCATCTCCATATTTGTATTTCTAGACGTAAAGCTCTCATAGCCTATGTTTGAAAAAGAAACATCAGTGGATGGGCCTTTTTGATACGAAACATTGTCAAAACCTTTCTCCGAAAGTTTATCTCGTTCGATTTCCTCTATCTTCTTTGTAGCTTCTCTGCCTAGTTGATACCTCAATTTGAAGTTATTTGGAAAGAAACCAAGTGAGCAAATTGTCTTTGCATGACACTCATTGTGAATATAACTTGTATATTCTTTTATCTTCTCATCCATCAGCTTTAAGCAACCTTGAACGTCATTTTCAATTTCATCTGCATTCCTTAGTGCTTCATCAACTTGATGTTGTAGCCTCTCCCTATTATCTTCCAGCTTCTGAATGTAAGATTCCAAGTCTTTAAATTTGTCTTTGTAGTTGAAAAAGTAGCCCATTTGTCGTTTGACCACGCGTGCTACAATTTTCACTGCACTTTCAGTTGTTGTAGAGACAATTGTTTCCATATCCCTTCACAATGAACGCTTTCGTCTTGATTTTTTGCTTCCTACTTTTAATTAGTAATTTTCCCCCCTAAATATTACAAAACACAAAAGGAAATTGATAAAAAAATTCAGCAAACAGAAACGAATTTTGATGACACTTAAAAGTTCATCTAAAACAACATAGAAACCAAAAAATGTTTATAGATATTATAATAATTTATAAAATTACAGCATTAAAAAAGTACTAAAAAGTTGTCAATGCCAAAAAAATTGTACAAGTGATGCCAGTTATTTTCGATTGAGATTTTTTTTAGCTTCACTTAATATTTCTATATGACTTTTATTTTGCTGGTATGTTCGGTTAAAATTTAAAAAACAAATTAGTTGTAAGAATGACTCATGATGTCTACTTATAATAGCGTAGCCAAAATTCATAGTTTTTCTATTTAAGCTTTTTGCTATAAAATTAGAAAGTGTGCAAAAAATAATATATCAAGAGATCAGATTTAAACTCCTCTTCTACCTCTATTATTCGTTATGTTTTTAACTTTTTATCTAGTATCTAATTAGTTAATGATAAATAATATTTTCAAAGTATTTCTAATATTAAAAGATCATATAAATAAAAAAATCCAATAAAAACTTATTATAAAAAAATATAATTTTTATTCTAACTTAAAGGTTCCTTTTAGTTCTTTATCATTTTCTTATCCATATACTTACCACTTTCTCTTTTGGAGGAAAACAACATTTATGGAATGATTTGTCAGTAATCAGGCAAGCACAGATGAGTAATACGTGGTGTGTTATAGGTGATTTTAATGTAGTAAGATCCCTTCATGAGAAGAAAGGTGTTAATAACCATGGAATGATGAAGGATGCTGTAATATGTTGGAGAAAGAAAGATGCAATGTTAAGATTAGTTGAAGGATAAAGAGAGAAGATCCTGGAGATGCAAATTCCAAACAATCAGTATACAGGATAACAGGATTTGCCCAGCGACATTTGTATAACAATCTGTCGTATGTTTTTAAGTTGGCAAATGCTTCCTACACCCAATTATTTTTAATCTGCACCCAACATATTTTTTTAATTTCCAAAAATATCCTTTATTCTGGAAATAAAAATTCAGAATTAAAAATAATATATTCCAAAAAAATAAATCCAGAGTGATTATTGAGTTTCGGAAATAAAAATCCAGAAAAAAAAATTAAAATTCTATTTCAGACAAAAAAATATGGAATTGAAAATAATACATTCCAGAAAAAAAATTCCGAAAAAGATATTATTGTATTTTGGAAATGAAAATCCGGAAAAAAAATGAAAAACTCATTCTGGATAAAAAAATTCGTAATATAAAATTTCGTCCTGGAAAAAAAAAATCCAAAACACATATTTCGGAAATTTTTTTAAGGACAGTTTCGTCTTTTCCGATGGAATCGGGTGCAGTGATATGGTGGGAAGCAATTGCCTATTAAGTTTAAGTTATTGAGCCTATATCTTTCTTATGGGCTGTGTTCCTAAGCCCAAATTGTTTTTTTTTTCTTTTTTTTTCTCTTTCGTATGTATAAAGCCTTATCTGTTACAACATCTGAAAATATATGGAAAATACAGTTTTTAGTTCTTTCCAAAAAATGCTTCTTGCTTCACCCACACTGTTTTGTTCTTTACTTTCTTCTTGAAATCAAGAAACTCAAGATGGTATCAGAGCGAGTTTGACCCGCTCTTGAAATCATGAAACTCAAGATGGTACTAGAGCGAGTTTGACTCGCTCTGACTTGCGCTTGCTTTGATACTCCGTTTCTCCCTATTTTTCTTCACATTCTTGTATCCTCTCGTCTTGCTTCTTCCATGGCTTCCGAGGACTCTTCACAAGACCCAGCGAGTCCCTACTATCTTCATCCCGGAGAGAATCCAGGAGCGGTCTTAGTTTCACCTCCACTTGACGGTAGTAACTATCATTCATGGAGTCGCGTGATGAAAAGGGCTTTGCTCTCGAAGAACAAATTTAAATTTGTCAGTGGAGAAATTCCAGAACCGACACGCAAGAGCAAACAATACGAAGCATGGGAGCGCTGCAATGTCATTGTGATTTCGTGGATTAATCGGAGCCTTATCACACAAATTGCTCAAAGCGCCAATTACATTGACAACACAAGGGATTTATGGGAAGATATGAAGGAGAGATTTTCCAAAAGCAACCATTTCTGCACTTCTGATCTCCTTCAAGAAATAAATTCGATTAGGCAGGGAGAGAGAAGCATTTCTGAGTATTACACAGATTTCAGAATATTGTGGGAAGAACTGGATTCATTACGACCCATTCCTACATGCATTTGTAGTTCCAAATGCACTTGCAAATCCTGGATTCTTGATACCGGAGCCACTGATCATGTAACCTGTGATATGTCTTTGTTTTTTACTTATTATGAAATTGAAATCGTGAAAGTTAGACTTCCTAACAATACCTAAGTTATTGCAAAATGTGCTAGGACCATAGTCTTATCTAAAGATATCATAATATACAATGCTTTATTTATTCCCGAATTTGCTCTGAATATATTATCTGTTTAGAAACTCAACACCTCAGTTAACTATAAATTTGTTTTCTTTCGTGATGAATGTCATATTCAGGACACAACTACATCCAAGATGATTGGACGGGCTAGGCTTGGTGCATGATTTTATAATCTTGATTTTTCATCCGAGAAGAACATTGCTCTCTTCACTCAAACTGATGAGCCTTTTCAGCATGTCAAAAATCTTGATACATGGCATTGTATATTGGGTCATCCCTCGAGTAAGGTGTTAGAATGCACGAGTAAGACCTATCCAGACATATACTTTGATAAGAACAATATGTGTACTCCTTACCATCTCGCTAAACAACATAGATTACCTTTTCCTTTAAGCAAAAGTACATGTGATAATTCTTTTGATCTTTTTCATATTAATATTTGGGGTCCTTTTAGTATTCATTCTATTCATGGTCACAAATATTTTCTCACTGTAGTGGATGATTACACTAGATTTACTTGGGTATATATGATGAAAAATAAAAATGAAACACGTAAGCAACTTTGTTGTCATGGTTAAAAATCAATTTGATAAAGGAATTAAAATTATTAGAACTGACAATGGCCAAGAATTTTCCTGAAAGGATTTCTATGATAAGCACAATATCATTCACCAAACCACTTGTATTGAGACACCACAACAAAATTCTGTGGTAGAACGTAAGCATCAACACATCTTAAATGTGACCCGGTGTCTCATGTTTCAATCTAATCTTCCTAAATTTTTTTGGTCTTACGCCATAATGCATGATGTTCATCTCTTAAATAGAGTGCCTTCTTCTGTTATTTCAAATAAATGTCCATATGAAAAATTGTACACCATTGCCTCTGATATAAGTAATCTTTGTATCTTTGGATGTTTGTGTTTTGCCTCTACTATTGAAAACAACAGGAATAAACATGATCCTAGAGCCAAAAGATGTATTTTTCTGGGTTTTAAGGCAGGAACAAAATGTTATATAGTCAGTCATTGATGCAAAAACCAGAGAAATATTTGTCTCCAGAAATGTTCTCTTCTATGAGAAAATCTTTTGTCAAGTCATTGATAAAAGTGAACAAAATGAACTAAGCTATGATCAGAATTTTATGGAACACATGTATGACAGTTATCATAGAGGCAACATGAATGAAGTTGCGAACACTGAGAACAGAGATACCGAAGATCTCAGAAGATCAACAAGAACTCAAAGAAGCCATGCATACCTTGAGGATTATCATCATCAATTGCTAACCTCTTCAGAGAAGGTAATAAACACTGACACAACAAGGTATCCACTCAATTCGGTCCTATCATATACAAATTTATCTGATGAGCATTTTAACCATAGGTTTCATCCAATCTCAAGGTGACAATTCTTTCTTTATCAAAAAATTAGAAAAATCTTTTATTGCTTTATTAGTCTATGTAGATGACATTATTCTAATCGGTGATGATATGCATGAGATAAATAATGTGAAGAACTTGCTGAATACTACTTTTAAAATCAAAGATCTAGGAAAATTGAAATATTTTCTTGGCTTAGAGATAACACGGACACATGATGGTATTCATCTTTGTCACAAAAAATATGCTCTTGAGATCCTTGATGATGTAGGGATGCTAGGTGCCAAACCAACAACCACACCCATGCAGAAAAAGGCAGAGAATATGTTTGAAGAAGTTGACATTCATGAACCTTCAAGTTATAGAAGACTCATTGGACGTCTTTTATATCTTGTAAACACTAGACCAAATATATGCTTTGTTGTTCACATATGAGTTAGTTTTTTCAAAAGCCTACAATCCATCATCATCGTGCCGTTCAACATGTGTTGCGATACATAAAAGTTGCACCTGCACAAGGTTGTTCTATTCAAAGAATTTTCATTTGCATTTAAAAGCTTTTAGTGACTCTGACTGGACGTCATGTTCGATGACTCGACGCTCAACAACTGGTTTTTGCATTTTTTTGGGAGAATCATTGATTTCATGGAAAACCAAGAAGCAAAGCATGGTTTCTAGATCATCCTCATAGGCAGAATACCGTGCCTTGGCTTCAACTTCATGTGAGCTGCAATGGTTGACATTTCTTCTAGGAGATCTCCATGTCACCACCTCCACCACTGCATGTCTTTACTGCGATTCACAAGCAGCTATGCATATTGCTCTTAATAGTAGCTTTCATGAGTGTACGAAACACATTGACATTGACTATCATGTTGTTCGTAAAAGGCTGCAACAATTTTGTTCCACCTTCTGCCCATTTGATCTGCAGAGCAACCTGTAGACGTTCTAACAAAAGCCCTTAGAGAAGCATTTTCCAAAAACTTATCAGCAAACTTGAAGTTCTTTGCATACATGCTCCAGCTTGAGGGAGGGTTTTCAGTTTAAGTTATTGGGCCTATATCTTTCTTATGGGCTATGTTCCTAAGCCCAAAGTGTTTTATTTTCTTTATTTTCTCTTTCGTATGTATAAAGGTGTAAATGTTACAACATCTAAAAATATATGGAAAATACAGTTTTTAGTTCTTTCCAGAAAACGCTTTCGTCTTCACACACTGTGTTCTGTTCTTTACTTTCTTCTTGAAATCATGAAACTCAAGATATGTTTTCCTTTTTTTGCTACTTGCACCGCCTTCGTTAATGTGTCACCTTCAATTCCGCATATTCATTTCTTGCTATGTACATCATCTTCTCTTTCCAACTTTGTCTCTTGTCTTTTCAGGTATATTATCGTAGTCTTTCTATTATGATTCATTAATGTTTGCTTGAGTGAATGAATGAATGAGAGGAGAATATGATGGCAAAGAAGGTGAGTGAGTGCATGTGAGAGTGAATAACACTTCAATATTGTCCTCTATTGTTAGACATATCTTTAATTTGTCTATAATTTTATTTAGTAATATGTTAATTACATTTTCATTATGAATTGAAGATGGATGGAAGTGCGAACTTTTTCTTCTGTACAAAAATTTAAGTATTTCTTCCAATCCTCTTGTTTGAAAATTTCATATCATTTGTGTTGTAATAAGTTTCAATTGATTGTATTTTTTTTATTTTTAAATCTATATTTAATTGTGATTGATTTTATGTCACTATTTTTATTTTGTGTTACTTGAAAAATAATACAAAATAAAACTTTACATTCATAATAACAGGAGTAAAAATTGAAAAAAAAACATATATTTTACCTGACTGGTTGGGTTCTCACACAAGCTTCATATAATAGCTGAAACAATTCCAAGCAGATGAAACCTAGTATATATGTGTAGTCATAATATGTCAGCTAAGAGAAATATTTTTGGAAATGAGAAAAATGATTAAAATAAACTGGAAATAAAAAATAAGAAATAAGAAATAAGAAATAAGCTATAAAGATTTATATTAAATTGATGTTACCTTGTATGAAATTGATAGGGTTCCATGGAGAAAGAAGATGTTGTGGAGTTGGTAAAATAGTTGGGAAAGGCCTGTAAGTTGAAGTTAAATAATGAAAAAGGAAGGAAGAGAGATATGAGAAAGTTTGTATGTTGAGTATACTGTGAGA
>Ga0123342_1004719_pt1 | contig 20509 bp, 10 predicted proteins | sample Turbeawhitnodule_FD_89960 | JGI IMG/M metagenome (GOLD analysis project Ga0123342, IMG submission 89960) | Root nodule microbial communities of legume samples collected from Mexico - Turtle bean Mexico white nodule | ecosystem: Host-associated > Plants > Roots > Nodule | place: Mexico: Nepantla...
GGATGCAATTGAAAATGGTCCTTTTATTCCAAAATTTGAAAAAGATGGATCTTCCATTGAAAAACCTTGGTCTCAATGGACTGATTCTGAAAACAAGAAGGCCAAATTTGATTGTATTGCTAAAAACATCATAACATCTGCCTTGAATTTGGATGAATTTTTCAAGATTTCTCAATGCTCATCGGCCAAGGAGATGTGGGACACTTTGGAGGTGACTCATGAAGGAACCAATGATGTTTGGAATTTTGTTAGGATTCCAAACAGAAAATCGGTTGAAATAGTGAATCAATCGGTTGTTTTGGTTTGACAACAAGTTAACCATCCAAAACAGTTTTCAAACTCTTTCAGAAATACCTAAGTATAAAACAATCGTTGTTTCGACAAAACAACAGGTTGTTTTTCACTTAGTTTGAAAAACACTTTAAACTTAAAAGATTTTAAGACACTTAAGCTTTAGATTCAACAAAGAGTGGATTACAAATATAATCTACCCTAGATCCTATGCTAAAGCACATCAACAACTTCAAGCAACTCCAGTCTTCCATCAAACACTTAGGATTTGGATTCTTCAAAGCTTGAACACACTTGATTCAACAAATTCAACTTTAGAAACTCAAGATATATGACATGTAATGACACAATTTTACTACAGGTTTTAATGGAAAGCTTTTTATATTTTTGCTTATGAACTAAAATCAAATGAACTTAAACAACAAGATAGTTTGGCTAAGAAAAAATTTATGTAAAGAAAAATAGGACTACTTGTACGAATTTATGACATGTAAAAAATTAAACATGGATGATTCAAAAATTAAAGCTAAGTAAACAAGGTTAAAAATCTACTTGAAATAAAATACTAGAACATGAAATAGGAATCCTAAACATTGATTCAAGAATGGAAAAAACAATTGAACCAATTAAGCATGGAAAAACATGGATTCACATGGAAATAGAACTATCCAAAACTAAAGAAAAGATGGCAAGATGAAAACTAAGACAGGAAAAGAAAACTTATCTCTTGAAGTCCTCCTTCAAGATCTGACTCTGATATCAAATTATGGAAGCACCTTCTGGCATTAGCATAATATTCACAAAGAACTTCAAACTTTTCCCCAAGTTTCGAGAGAGAAACTTGAGAGGTACTCATTTCCAAGGAAGGTTCCTTGGTGGAGAACCTATAGTAGAAGAATACTCCCAATTTGTAAGTGACTTTAAAGAGTAAGAAGGCAAATTTATATGCAAGTTCAATTCTTATTAAAGAGAATCTATATACACACAATGATCTAGGATATGTGAGACTAAATGTGGAAAGTGTTGAACATGGGCTTTGATGTCTCCAAATTCATGAAGATTGGTTGAAGGCTTTGTTGCTGCTTGTGTGTGTGGGTTTTGGGTAGTTTGAATTTGTAATCCACTCATAGAATTGATCCAAATTTGTTTGATTTTAATCCCTTTGAAAAATATGTATTTTCAAAGAGAAGTGGAAAAACAACCAGTTTATTTTATCGTTTCAACCAGTTGTTTTACTCTTAGAGTTTTTTGAAAGGATTTGAAATTGTTTGACTTTGGTTGTCTTTCCTGTCAAACGAATTCGACTGGTTGTTTCGAAAATTCAACCGATTGATTTTTGAAAATCCTTAACAAAATTCTGTTAAGTTGATTTAATCTATTTTAAATGATTTTAACTGATTTTGGATCTTTCGTTAATGGCTTTTAACAACTGTTTGGACTATAAATAAGTGGTTATACGCTCCTAGTTATTAAGATTTCAAATTAACACTTTCAAATCAGTTTTCCAAGATTGCTTCAAGCTTTGGATACTTTCTAAGAGTGGAATAAGATTGTGTTGTAATCAAGATTATTTTGATCTTTGATCATTATCAGGTGTATTCCATTCTCTTTCATTTGATTTGTATTTCTTTGATCAATTATAAGTAACTTCAAATTTGGAATAATTTATTTTTCGTTCAATTTAAATCAACTTAATTTCCTATATAAATTTGAAAAACACAAATAATCATAACTCCAATGAAAAGTCAAAAGACAAAGAATAAATTAAGAACAAAGATGGAAAAAAACTATTGAACAATTACTTTTTAGAATAAAATAAATTAAAATTAGAATATATTTTATTTAATTAAGGATTAAATTTAAACACTCATAAATTTTTTTACTATATAAAATATAAAAGGTTTAAATTTCAATTAAAATACCTAAACTAATTTTCAGTTTTCATTCTAGTACTAGCATAATTGTAAATATATTCAAATTTAAAATAATTTATTTTCCTTCAATTTAAATAAATTTAAATCCCTATATAAATTAAAAAAATACACGTAATAATAATTTTAATGAAAAGTCAGAAGACAAAGAAAACATAAGAATAATTTGAGAATAAAATTTATTTGACACTCAAATTAAAAAACAATCATTCTTTAATTATTTTTTTAAATATAATAATAATGTTTTTATAGGTGTGAAGGGGATGAAACTTGTGTGAATATATCATTACCTAAAAGAGAGCAACGTTGCACTTTAGTCATCAACTTTTCCCTGATTCGTTTGTTCAACCAAACTCTGCGAGAGAAAGGAAGCAACGATTCTAATTCTAATTCTGATACTAGTTCTGATATTTCAGTGTTCATTCTACCACGCTAACACAATTATAAGTAACTTCAAATTTTGAATAATTTATTTTTCGTTCAATTTAAATCAACTTAATTTACTATATAAATTTAAAAAACACAAACAATCATAACTTCAATGAAAAGTCTAAAAATAGAAATAGCTTAAGAATAAATTTTATTTATACTAAAATAAAAACAACTTGCTTAACAATTATTTTTTAGAATAAATATTATATTATATTAAAATAATAATATTTTTGACTAACAATTTTGAAATAAAATATTAAACTATTATAAAATAATAAATTTTTGGATATAAAATTAATGGAATTAGTTTTAACATGGAACTGACTTCCAAATGGAACTGGTTTCGAGATATCATAACTGAAAGCAAGTCATATTCAATGAAAAATTCATATAACAAAGAAAACATAAGAATAATTTAAGAATAAAATTTATTTGACATTCTAATTTAAAAAAGTAACCATTAACAATTGTTTTTTAAATAAAATATTATATTATAATAAAATAATAATATTTCTGGGTATGAAAGGAATGAAACTTGTCAAGATATCATTACTTTAGTCATCAACTTTTTCCTGTTTAGTTTGCTCCACCGAACTCATCGAGATGGAAATGAAAGCACAAATTCTCATTCTCATTCTGATAAATAAACTTAATTTTCAATATAAATTTAAAAAAAAACAAATAATCATAACTTAAATGAAAAAGTCTAAAAACAAAGAATAACTTAATAATAAAGTTTATTTAATACTAAAATGAAAAAACAACTTCTCAACAATTATTTTTTAAATATAATATTATATTAAAATAATAATATTTTTAATAACTATTTAACTATTATTTTTTAAATAAAATATTAAATTATAATAAAATAATAATATTTTTGAATATATAGTTAAGGGAACTAGTTTCAAGATGGAACTCATTTCGAGATGAAACTGGTGGTTTCGAGATATCATAAGTAGAAGCGAGCAACATTCAACTCTGTCATCAACTTTTGTTTTCCGTGTTTAATTTTTTCCACCAAACCAAACATTGCGAGGGAGAAATGGAAGCAGCGATTTTGATTTTGATTTTGATTCTGCTACTGGTTGTGATATGGGCATGGAGGATGGTGAACTGGTTATGGTTGACTCCAAAGAGGCTTGAAAGGCTTCTGAGAGAGCAAGGCCTCGAAGGCAATCCATATAAGTTTTTCGTTGGAGACACGAAGGAGATTGAGAAGATGAAAAAGGAAGGGTTATCTAAACCCATGGATCTCTTCTCTCACGACATAGTGCCGCGTGTGTTTTCCTTTTTCCATCACAGTATCAACACACATGGTAAGCTTATGGTTCATTCTAGTATTGTCTTTTTGCAAGTTTTGTTATGTATTTCCCAATATTTGTTCATGAGTTACATTTGGATAGCATTGCATGCGGGTAGAGCAGATGTTTGTTGTCGCAGATTCATATCTCGGGTATAGCTTTGCATGCAGGTAGAGCAGATGATTTTTTATTCTTACTAGCAGATTCATATCTCAGGGATTAGATTTGGATAGCTTTGCATGCAGGTAGAGCAGATGATTTTTTGTTCATACTCGCAGATTAGCATCTCAGGAATTAGCTTTGCATGCAGGTAGAGCAGGGTTTTTCTTTTCATAACTCAAGAGATCATACTGATTTTTTCCTATAGATCTACATTAGAGTTCATTAACATCTATTGAACCACTTAATTCAAAGTTTTCCTGATTGGTCCGGGTGTTTCTGTAAGTAAGGAGCTGGTCCTTCTCAGAATTGGGTCTTAATTTATTTTGTTTTCTGCAGTCCTTCTATCGCACTGTACAGAGGAGTTTTTTTTTATCATGATTTCCAATTAATGTGAAACTGAAATAGCTACCACAAACAAAGTTGCCTATTCTCTTCAATTCTTGAATTATTTTTTCAATTGAATCCTTATTCGTATTGTTGGTTGATGATATGTAGGGAAAATTTGTTTTACTTGGTTTGGACCAATACCAAGGGTAATCCTGACTGATCCTGATCTAATAAAGGATGTATTGAACAAGATGAATGAGTTTGGAAGGATTAATATGCATCCACAACTGAAGTTCCTAGTTCCTGGTCTTGTAAGCCATGAGGGAGAAAGGTGGAGCAAGCACAGGAAGATAATCAATCCGGCTTTCAATTTAGAGAAGTTGAAGGTTAATTTGTTATTACTAGATATAGATTTTATATATTGACTTTACATGGAAAGTTTTAATACTTTGTTAATTCCACCTCAGAATATGTTCCCACCATTCATCAAATGTTGTGATGATCTGATTAGCAAATGGGAGGAAATGTTGGGGTCAGATGGATCTAGTGAAATAGATGTTTGGCCTTTTCTTCATAATATGGCTAGTGACGCCATTTCTCGAACAGCATTTGGAAGTAGTTATGAAGAAGGACGAAGAATATTTCAACTTCTGAAAGAGCAAATTGAATTAACAGTGGAAATTATATCCAAAGTTTACATCCCTGGATGGAGGTAAGAATAATTAGTAAAGGACATTGAGATTGGAAAACAATAGTTATGATTAAGAATCAAAGAAGCATCATTATTAATATGAATTGGTTATATATGTTGAGTTGTTGTAGGTTTGTACCTACTACTAAGCAGAGAAGGATGAAGGCAATTGACAAGGAAATAAAATGTTCACTTACGGATATTATTAACAACAGAGTGAAAGCACTGGAGACGGGTGAAGCCACTAAAATGGACTTGTTAGGTATACTTCTGGAGTCAAATCAGAAGGAAATTGAAGAACAGGGAAACAATAAGAATATTGGAATGAATAATGAAGATGTTATTGCGGAATGCAAGCTATTCTACTTTGCAGGGCATGAAACTGTTTCATCCTTGCTTGTTTGGACAATGATATTATTGAGTATGTACCCTGATTGGCAAACACGCGCAAGGAAGGAAATCTTACAAGTTTTTGGCAATCGAAAACCAGATTTTGATGGGCTGAGCCACCTTAAGATTGTAAGTTTGTATTGTATTGTATTGTATTATCATATTCATATTGAATACCATGATGATCTGAAAGAATGTTTTTGCAACAGGTTACCATGATTTTGAATGAGGTTTTAAGGCTATACCCACCAGTACTTAGTCTTGCTCGAAAGGTTCGTAAAGATGTGAAACTTGGAAACCTATCATTACCTTCTGAAGTGCAAGTTTTCTTGCCAATACTTTTGGTTCACCATGATTGTGAGGTCTGGGGTGATGATGCTAAGGAGTTCAAACCTGAGAGATTTTCCGAAGGTGTTTTAAAGGCCACAAATGGTAGAGTTTCACTATTTCCCTTTGGAGGGGGTCCTAGGATATGCATTGGACAAAACTTCGCCCTTTTGGAAGTCAAGATTGCTTTGTCAATCATTTTACAACGTTTCTCATTTCAACTCTCTCCCACCTATACTCATGCTCCAACTGCATGGCTTACTCTTCAACCCCAATATGGTGCTCATCTCATTCTACATAAGCTGGAGACATAAATCACATATTCATTTGCTGCTACTTTTGCTTCCTATTATTTCAACAATGTATTCGTATTTCAACAAACCTTTTCATTTCATATCACTGCTATTACTTTATTTTCTAGTATTAATGTGAGACATGATGCCTATCATTTCTTCGAAGCACATCAATTTATCAATCTATGTATTCCTCAAGCTTTTAAATAACAATCACAAGGCATTCTAGTTGTTTGACATTGTCATAATTTACAAACAATTGCAGCTAAGACACAATATGCATGAATAAAATAATATTGATTTTGAATTAGGATTAAACTCAATGAATTGTTGGTTCTATTGTTTCAATTGTTTTAAACCATTACCGACCCACTTATATTTCGTTCCACGTTCGAGATGTATATGTCTCGATCTAAGGAATGGTGTTGTTGATCTCACACCCACTTCACATTATATACTCATTTCTTAAAATGATATCAAAGTCTATGATTATGATGTTTGTTGGGTTTATTATTTCACTTGCAATAAATCATGGCTTGAGAGGTTTACAAAAGTCATGAGGAGTCTTCAATATAGATAGTTAAGGAGAACACACTTTTTTTATTAAGCATTTTGATTCAAGGGAAGTAACAATTTTGTTAGTATATGTTGATGATATTATTCTAATTGCTAATGATGGACAAGAATAACAAAAATTAAGTCAAATTTCTAGAGAATTTGAAATCGCGATCTTGGTCAAATTAAAATATTTCATAGGAATTGAAGTTGCTCACTCCAAGAAAGGGATTTTTATATCTCAACAAAAGTATATTATTATTTTGTTTCAATAAACATGTAAAATGGTTTGCAAATCAAAAATCAACTAATTGATCCAAGTACGAAGTTGGGAAATGATGAGGATAGTGTGGTTGTTGATAAAGAAATGTATCAAAGGCTAGGCTTTTTGATAAAGAAATGTATCAAAAGCTAGACCTAAATTTTTTTTTAGACTTTAGTAAATGCATCAACCAAAGAAGTGCATTTATAAGTTGCTATTAGGATTGTCAAGTATTTGAAAAGGAAATCAGGAAGAGGAATTTTGTTTAGAAGAAATAGGAATGTCAATCTTGAAGCATATATTGATGGTTATTATGCAAGTTAATTTGTTGATAGAAGATCAACTACTAAATATTGCACTTTCCTTGGTGAAAGCTTGGTAACTTGGAAAATTAAAAGCAAAGTGTGGTAGCCAAGTCCAGTGCTAAAGTAGAATTTCGAGTAATGGTTATAAAAATTATATTGGAATACTTGAAGAAAAAATGAGATTTTGAAGTTTATTTTACTATTTTTAATTCTGTCCTACTATGTTTAATTTGGTATTTATTTGGACCTCAATTATGTATATATTATCTTTATTTCAAATTTCAAATCCCATTATTTTGAGGATATTGGTTTATTAAGATTAAGGGTGGTGGAATTTTGAGACTATTTTGACATTTATTTATTTATTTATATATATATATAAATAATAAGTCACGATCATTACTTTATTCTTGAAAAGCACATTGTAGCAATTATTTTTCCCAGATAGCACACTTTCTTCTAGGTTAGAATTTGGTCTTCAGGGAGTTGAATTATGATATGTGATTGGTTGCAATTTCCTTAGAATACGCGAGAATTCGAATCACATGAAACTGAATTCGGAGTTGGACTTTCTATTTTTCTTGTTTTTTAATTTTAAAATATTTGGGGAGAAAAATTATGAAAAAGATAAATAAAATACTAATGGTTTCAAATTAATTAATTTGAGGAAGTTTTTAATAAAAGTGTATAAAAATAAAAAAATAAATGAAATTCAGAAAGTTAATTAAATATAGTAATATTCTTTCAGGGAAAAGATGTAAGTAATAGAAATTCATAAAAGTAGATGAAGCAGGTAAAATTTGTTTACAAATAAGATGAAAAATAATAATTTTGAAAAATAATTAAGTTAAGAAGTAGTTAATTGGAAGAATAAATGATGAAGATTTCTTTTAAGATATATTTACAAGTAATTATGTAGTATTATTTTAAATGTAAAATTATAATATGAGTTGGTATTTGTTTATAAATTCACACATGACATAATATTTGATTCAAGAAATTGGGAATGCAACCAAATCATGTTTTCCACATCTTCATCGCTTGCAACAAGAATGAATTAGTAAATTTTCCATAAGGCAGTAATGGCATATGATAAAATGCATTTGTAACTTCTTCACCCTAAGTGTATATTAGTTAAGTCCTAGTAATCCTCATCATGACTAAATGTAATGTTATTTGGGAACCTACACAATGTAGACATCTCCCCTCATAATTAATTGAGGTACAAAAGGAATTGTACGCATTCATTTGTAACTACAACGAATTTCAAATTACACATCCTCTCATTCATCCAACTACACTCTTTTATATTAGAAGCACTGAAGGTGGGATAGGATGTAAACCTGATATGCATGGGTGGTTAGGGTGGCTCAAGACATGTGTGATCAGGTAAACATGCACTCAACCATGTAGACAACAATTGTCAACTTTAATGGAACGCATACCCAACAAAGATGACCTTGTATGACATGTTACCATGACATGCATTGGGTGGTTGGGGTGACTCAAGACACATGTGATAAGATAAACATGCACTCTGACACGCAAACAATGCTTGTCAACTTTAATGAAAATGCATACCCGATAGAGGTGACCTTGGATGGCACATTACCCTAACATACATTGGAAGGTTGGGGTGGCTTAAGACACTTTTCATAAGATAAACATGCACTCTAACATGCAGACAAGACTTGTCAACTTTAATAAAAACATATACCCAATTGAGGTGACCTAGATGACACATTAACATGCATTGGGTGGTTGGGGTGATTCAAGACATGTATCATTAGATAAATACGCACTCTAACAAGCAAACAAAACTTGTCAACTTTTACAGGAGTGTGTACTCAATAGAGGTGACCATGGATGACATATTACTCTTACATGCATTGGGTGGTAGTGGCGACTCAAGACACATGTCATCAGATAAACACGCACTTTGACACGTACACAAGACTTCTCTACTTTAATGGGAAATTTATTTTTTAAAAATTAGAATGTTTATGAAATTAAATAATTTTGACATTTGTACTATAAGTACATTGAAAATTAGCTTGGAATATATAATTATTGTAGCATTTAGTTTATATATATGTATATATATATATTAATAATTTAATGTAATAAAATTTGAAAATAAATAAAGTAAGAGTACATAATTGTAGCATCAAAAGAAAAAAATGAACATTTATTTAAAGAGGAAATGAAAATTGACATAAATAGTTGTAAAATAAATGGTAGTTAATTTGAGTGACTTGTTTGCGGTCTCCATATTGTATAAGTTGGATTATTTTGTGTAACAATTGATGAAAAGACTAATTGTGTTGAATTGACATTGTTTTTGGGTTGTTGCATGTATAGTTAAGATTGTAACCATTTGAGTTTTCCATATGGTGGATCTTTTTATAGGTCATTCAATGTAAATTATTGCTTGCATGGAAGTGATGTGGTTAGGGTTTATGGAAAAGGTTGTAAGTGGGTTTAAAATACTTAGAATTTGTTTTGTAGATCTTCTAAACTCAACATACAATTCAATGGTTATATTAAAAGGGAATTGAGACTTACCAATTATCATTTGATAGGCATGGACATCAGTTGATATTTCAGCAACATTGTACGTAATTAGATCATGCTCATTGAGTTGAGGTTGTTGAAAGTACAAATTCTTGAATGTTGTATTCTTTAAAATGTCCAAAGTTGTGCACATTTTGTCTTTATGGAGGTTGAAGGTGCAGTTGTATGGTATCTAAAATAGTTTAGAAGAGGCACATTGGAACTGCACATCGTCTCATAATGGAATAGTTCTCAATCTTAGTAATTTAAAAGTGTTCCATTTGAAGATGATAAAGTAGAATATTGATTCTTTAGAGAAATGACATTTGATTGGTTTGTTTGGGGAGGAATTCTTTTGGTTTAGGGCTTAGGTGTAATATATGATGGATTTTATAGGGTTATAAGTGTGCTATGTGAGGTTGACAAGTGCATGTTCATGTGCAGGGTAAATGTTAATGTGCATGTGAGGGTAACATGTCATCCAAGGTCACCTTTATCTAGCACGTCTTCCCATTAAAGTTTATAAGTCTTGTATATGTGACAGAGTGCATGTTGATTTGATGACATGTGTCATGAGCCACCTCATTCACTGAATCCATATCAGGGTAACATGTCATCAAAGGCTCAATATCGTGTTTGAGCCCATAGTTCAAGGTCAAAAAGAGAGGCACGTGATAAAGTTTTGGTCTTCTTAGCCATGATTTATTGTGCTTTTGACCCATTAGTTGAATGTCTAATATTATTTTTTCATTCTAAGAGTAGTGTGTCACTATATTCATTGTCATTTTTACCATGTGGAATAGTCTTTTTGAAGTCCCAATACCTTGTTCAAGCTTATAGTTTGGGGTCCGCAAGAGAGGCACATGATAATGTTTCACCCTTATTAATCATGATTTATTGCACTTTTTACCCATTAGTTGAGCATGTAAGTTCTTTTTTTTCTTCTAAAAATAGTGACATGGTGTTCATTAGCCTTTTTACTATGTAGAATAGTCTTTTTTTAATGATTCATATTGTGTTTGAGCTTATAGTTCAGAGTTAGAAAGAGAGGTACATGATAAGGTTTCGACATTATTGGCTATGATTTACTGTGTTTACCTATTAGTTGAACATGTAACATCATTTTTTTTTTCTTATAAGAACATTATCAATGTATTCAATGACATTTTTACTATGTAGAATAGTTTTCTTGAAGGTCCAATACCTTGTTTAAGCTTATAGTTCGAGGTCAGTTGGTCATGATTTGTTGCACTTTTGACCCATTAGTTGAACGTATAACATCATATTTTTGCTTCCAAGAATAGTGTAAGTGTATTTATTTTCATTTTTACTATGTACAATAGTCTTCTTGAAGGCCCAATATTGTGTTTAAACCCATAGTTTAAGGTCACAAAGGGTTTTGGCCTTATTCGTCATCATAAGGTTCGGAAACCATCTTTATATGGTCTTTTTAACCATTGTTAAAGCATTGTTTACCGAGTTGGTCCGACCTTAGGGTTCGTCCAAGTAGATTTGTAGAAAACAAGATTACTTAGTTGGGCTGACCTCAGGGCTCAGCCAAGTCGATTTGTGGAAAACGAGATTATCGATTTGATCCAACTTTACGGTTTGATCAAGTCAGTCCGTTTGTAAAAACTATGATAGCGGAGTTGGTCCGATCATAGGATTTGGCCCTGATACAACCCAATTAGCAAGGAAAATGACCAAGGATACAAAAGACACTTCACACTTTGATCAGTCATCTCAACATACAAGACAAGGCCCACCAAATATCAGAAGGGCCTCAGCAAAAGAAGAACTGGGCATAAACCAGAACATCAAATGTTCTTTCTTTTGGTCTTCTTACAAGACAAAAATGTTTGTAAATAACTTGGGCTCACTTTGGGGGTCCAAATAGAAGAATAAACTAGAGTAGGGTGTGCTTAGTAATTTGAGTAGGGTGTGCTTAGTAATTTGGTGAGTTTTGTTCTCCTAAAGTTCTTGGGTCTTATCTTGGGTGTTTGTGCACTTCAACTGGGGACTCTTCACCACTCATCTTGGATTCTCCTCCACCTCCAAGTGGCGTGATTCCTTACTCCATAAGCATCTCTTATCTTTTCATCTTTTCTTTTCCATTTGGTCATCTTTTCCATTTCTTGTTTCATTTTATGTTCTTAATTCCACACTTGATCATCATCACATCATATAATTGTGTTTTTCTCTTTTCCCACTAGAAGTGAACCTTCACACTTATTTAACCACTTGGTTAAGTTCGTGTCCAGTGGGAATCTTCTTTGGGTTTTTCACCATATTTTGCTTAAAACAAAAACTCAAACAAAAGTGAAAGCCATAAAAACGTGCAATCCTAAAATCAACTCACATCATGTGGTATCAAAACATAGTTTTAATTGTGCTTATCTTTTTAGAGTTGATTTTCTGCTTTAAATTTTCAGCACATTTCAATTCTTGGTTTTATCTTCAAGAAATTTCAATTCCGCTTTTAAATTCTTGTCATTTACAATTTCGTCTTTTTTTTCAATAAGCACTTTTAAATTCTGCTTTTGAATTTTTTTGTGTCATTTTTTTTCCTTACATCTTTTGCTTGAGTCTTATGTTCTTAGTGTTCTAGGAGTCTTAAATCCATTCTGCTTACTTTGATTTTAATTTTGAAGAACTAAAAAAAAATTAGAAGTTGTTTAAGTAGTGGTTGATTTAATTCCAAACATAGAATGCAATTGTTCATATGCAAGTGTTCAAAGATTAATCGAGTGGCTAACAACCCTCTCTAGATTTGTGCCAAGACTGATAGAGAAAACTAAGCCCATCGTACCTTTGTTATGCAAGGCAACAAAGTCCAATTGGACGGATGAATGCGAGGAGATATTTCTTCAGCTAAAAGCTTTCTTGGCATCACCCCCAGTCATTCAAAAGTCAAACAGTACAGAGCCTATAATAATTTATCTCGTGGTTTTAGAATATATCGTCAGGTCAACGTTGGTACAAGAGGTTGAAAAGGAAGAGCGACCAATTTATTTTGTCAATCGGGTACTGCACGACATTGAGTTGCGTTACCAAATGATTGAAAAGATATCCTTTGTTAGAATTTATGGCCTTAAACAAGAGGGGGGTGAATTGTTTATAAACGATTTTCGCAAACTTTGAAGGTATAATGAAATCCAATGATGAATAACAGAGAAAGAAATCAAGGAAGCCAAAGAACAAAATTGATTAAGTTTATTTCCAGAAAATCAACCGGTTGTTTTTATTAACAGTGAGTAAAAACAACTTAAAACAAATATTAAAGAGGGTGAATTGTTTATAAACGATTTTCGCAAACTTTGAAGGTATAATGAAATCCAATGATGAATAACAGAGAAAGAAATCAAGGAAGCCAAAGAACAAAACTGATTAAGTTTATTTCCAGAAAATCAACCGATTGTTTTTATTAACAGTGAGTAAAAACAACTTAAAACAAATATTAAAGAGTTCAGGGAAAGAGATAAGCACACAAACAGATTTATACTGGTTCACTCTTATCCCAAGAGCTACATCCAGTTCCCAGAAACCACTGGGTATCCACTATGCAGTCAATAACCAGATTACAAACACACAACCACCAAAGAAGTGATTTTGATCCCCTCAAGAACACACACTTCCTTTGGCACACCACAAATCAGAACATCCTCTGACTCTGTGAACACCAGTACTTACAGAATTACAAATGAAGAAATAAATAGGATTGATCACACCTGGTACAAATCAAATCAAAGTATACAACAAGTCCTACTTCACTCTTAGAAAAATATCCAAAGCCTTAAGCAATCTTGGAGAAAACTTGATTTCACAAACTAATCTTGTAAGAGTTAATGCTAGGAGCGTAAAACAGAACACTTATACTCCAATTAGCAAATGAAAACATTTATTATAAAACCCAAATCAGTTTCAAATCATTTAAAATAGATTTAACTAACTTAACAGAATTTTGTTAAGACAATTAAAAATATAGTCGATTGTTTTCTCGAAATAATCGATTGAATTGGTTTGACAGCAAAGTCAACCAAATTCAAATCTTCTAAAATCAGTTTCAAAAACCTTAAGTATGAAACAACCGATTGAAGCGATAAAACAACTAGTTGTTTTTCTGTTTCTTCATAAAACACTCTTTTCGAAAAGATTTGAATTAAACCAGCTTTGGATTCAAACTAAGAGTGAATTAAAAAATTCAAACTACCCCAAAACAAACACAACTAAGCTACAATCAACCTTCAAGCAATCCATGGAGATTTGGAGTCATCAAAGCTCTTCTTCAACATCCTTGGCATTACTATTGACTGCATGAAGAATGTGCATGTATTTTCTGATTCATCGCATAATAGTCAAGACTGACTATCCAATAATGAAGATACTAGCAAAGTCGTATCGCCTGGTCGGATGATTGGATGGGTCATATAGCTATCCAGATTTTAGATTCAGTATCAGCCAAAGGGGGCAATTAAATCTAAGGCCTTGGCTAATTTTATAGCTAAGCTCAGCCCTCATCCGACCAAGGATGAGGAATCTTGGTGGATCTTACATGTTGATGGATCCTCTAACCGTAGATCATGTGGTGCTGGAGTAGTGCTCGAAGTTCGGGTGACATCCTCTTGGAGCAAGCCTTAAAGTTTGATTTTAAAACATCAAATAATCAAGCTGAATACGAGGCTATCATAGTTGGCCTCAATCTAGAACTGGATATGGAGGCCAAACAACTTACTTGCAGAAGGGACTCCCAACTCATTGTCGAGAAATTCAAAGGAGAATTTGAAGTGAAAGAGTCTTTGCTCCAAAGATATTATCATTTCATCCAGAATTTGATTACCAAATTCATTAATGTAAGAATTGAGCATATCATTCGAGAACACAACACCGAAGCCAATATGCTTTCATGGTTAGAAACTGTCAAAAAGAAGGGGCTTCAACGGTCAATCAACTATATTAACCTCAAGAATCCCAATGTTGGCTCAAATAAGTGCATGGCGACCGAGGTACAAACAAACTCGATGACACCTATCAAACAATTTCTAGACAATGGAGATTGTGAAACACAACCAGAAAGGACAATGAGGCAGCAAGTTGCTCGGTTTGTGCTCAGTGGTCACGATCTTTATCGACGAGAATATACTTGGCCACTGTTAAAGTGCATTTCTCCCGGCCAAGCCGACTATGTCATGTGATAAATATATGAGGGGGTATGTGGAACTCACTCGGGGGCAAGAACGATGGTTACTAATGTACTAAGGGCAGGTTACTATTGGCCGACTATGCAGAGCGATTGCAGATAATTTGTCCGAAAATGTCTGAAGTGTCAAGAATATGGCACCCTATCACACCAAAACCCTGAGAATCTACATTATATTCTCCCTTCGTGGCCATTTGCAAAATGGGGAATGAACATCATCGGACCTTTCAGCCAGGGTAACAGATAGTGCAAGTTTCTACTGGTTGGGATAGATTACTTTACCAAGTGGGTAAAGGTCGAACCTTTGGCAGTAATGACAACATGGAATGTTCAAAATTTTGTATGGAAATATATTCTATGCAACTTTGGGATACCCGACATCGTCATCACTAACAACGACCAACAGTTCATCGACCGAGGACTCACTCAATTCTATGAGAAACTTGACATTAAGCACATCACGAGTTCAGTGGAGCACCCCGAAACCAAGGGTCGAAGCTGCCAAAAAAGTAATTCTCAATAAATTAAAGAAGAGACTCGGCCCAGCCAAAGGCAAGTGGACAGAGGATCTCCTTAAATTCTTATGGGCTTATCGATGTACATCATAATCCCCCACTCAAGAGACATCGTACAGTTTAACGTACGAAACAAAGGCAATGATTCCTGTTGAAGTCGGAGAACCCTCTCTATGACGATAAACATTTGATTTAAACCTTAATAAAGAAAGCTTATTGGTGGTTCTCAACTGATTAAAGAATTCAAAGATAAAAGCATAATAAGAGAGGAAGCTTGCAAGATTCAGGCGGTAAGACGATACAATTCAAAAGTAATGCCATAGAGTTTTCGAAAGGGAGACTTAGTTTGGAGGATGCGCAATGACACTCAGAAGAATGAAGGTATATTCTCAAGTAATTAGGAAGGACCTTTTCGCGTCGCAGAAACAGCGGCCGACAGAGCTTATTACTTAGAATTCTTATCAGGAAAATCTGTACCGAGAACGTGGAATGTCACGCTTTTCAAATTTTATTATAGTTGACATCTAATAAACAATTTACTCTTTCCGCTCAGTTGTTTTATCCCTAAGGAGGATTTTCAACCGAGAAGGTTTTAACGAGATACTTTAAATTTTATACATTTTGTTTCAGTTTGTTTATGATTATCACAAATTCGCATCAACTATTTGATTAAGGCAGCTGCTTAACTACTAGCAACACTACAAGAAAATCATGAAATAGAAACCAATTTTTAGAGACCAAAATAATTAGTTACAATGGGAACTAAAATAGAGACCATTTTAGAAACTAAAAAAAATTAGTTTCTATTATTTTCTATTATTGTTAAATAGTTTCTAAGTTGGTATCTAATTAGCAACTAAGGTTTTAACTACCAATTATTTAGTTTCTAAATTTGGTAGCAAAAACCTTGGTTGCTAATTAGATACAAATTTAGAAACTATTTAACAATAATAGAAAATAATAGAAACTAATTTAGAAACCAAATTTCGTTTTAGTTTCTAAAATGGTCTCTAATTTAGTTACTATTGCAACTAATTATTTTGGTTTCTACAAATTGGTTTTTATTTCATGATTTTCCTGTAATGCAACCCTTACCAAACAACACCTACGTGATTAAGTCAACCACTTAACAACTAGTGACACTTAACACTCAACTATACGGTTAAGGCAGTTGCTTAACTACTAACAACCAAACAACAACTATGTGATTAAGTCAACCGCTTAACAACTAGCGACACTTAACACTTATTCAGTTAAGGCACTTGCTTAACTACTATCAATCCTTGGCGGCCTACAATGACACAATGTGAACCAGTAAACTCTCATCACGTATATATGCCTTCAATTAAGGTCATCACTTTTACCGGTTCACGGTCCCTAATGGGTAATCACATAAAACCATAAAGCCTACTCAAGTAATTCACCATACGGTCGGCCAGCACGTTAAGTCGTATTCATGACTAACAATGCAATTGATTGATAATATTCGTGCGGTGCTACTTATAAAATGAGGAGCCTTTACCTTCATCAATTTATTAAGCTCAATTCATCGGTCAGATGAAACTATTACATTGATTACGACATTAGTCAAGTTTAAACAAATTATTCATGCTCGACAAGCATTATCAACGTTGATAGTTACTTACGTCATTACTACGACTTTGGTCAAGTTTAAATGCTCGACAAGCACTATCAATGTAGAAAGGAGTGATAATTTAAAGACATCGGATGATCAGAAACAATTAAACTAATATAGCACGAAGTGATAATTGTTTACTGCCCATATCCCGGGCGCAAGAAAATTTAAAACAATAAAAATTTCAGAAGATCAAACAACTCTTCGACAGAGCGTTCAACCTCGTCTTCTTGACCACCAAGATTTTCACCTTGACCTTCCTCATCATCTTTCGCCCTGACCGATACGACCTGCCATCAATCACATCCTTATCAACATCGTATCGGTCATCATCCAAGGGCACCTCATGATAGAAGGTTGCCTAGCGTATCCCCTAGAAGAAGCAATTATTGTTGATACGAAGGAGGAAGGCCCCGTACTCCTCTAGCTTCGCAGTCAAAGCTTTCTTTTCTTTTCAGATTGCAACTCTATTTCCAGCGTTGCCACCTTACCCTTGGTCGCCTCAGCTTCAGCATTTGCCTGGCGACATTTCTCATCCAGTGATCCCATGGCTTCAAGAGTTGATTTCAAGGAACTAGAGGATTCATTCAGTTCCGCCTTCAATTTGGCCACCACAAAGGTTGAGTTCCTTTTCATTTAATCACCCAGCATGCGGGTCACACTAGGGACCGACTCAGCATCTTTGCCATCCCCTCCACCAAATCATCTGTCGGAATAGCGGAGATGATACTTTCCTCTTCAGGGGTCATCCCCACGCCTTCGGCTAGCTATAGACGCTTGCCCAAAATTGATGGAGAAAGGGACGACCTCGTCCCTTTTCAGGTTGGGATGCCTTAGTCGGTTGGCTCCTCTTCCTTGGGTTGGTAGGTTGCAAGGCGGTCGCGGGGCACCACCTGTGAAGTTCGGATACGGTTAAAATGGTGTCGTCGGTGTTTTCGATACACCGCGGACACGGACACACAGCGGAAGTGTGCCCGACACGGTGTCAGACGCTTTTTATTGGGCCGGAAACGACCCTCTTTCTAGATACGCCGGATGAGACACGTTTCCCTCCTTGGACACGCCAGAAAAGTTAGAAAAAAAAAACGCAGTTCAGTGTTTTAAAGACCTCTTCTCTTCCACACTAAATCTCAGATAAAATCTGATAAAATCTAAACAAAATCTCAAACAAAATATTAAAATTTCCAAAAAGTAAAAGTTAAACATTATGTTTTATTTTTTATTTTTTTTCATATAACAAAATATATTACGACATTTTAATTTATATATAGTCGTGTCCCGTGTCCTATAATTTTCAGTTTAGTCGTATCTCCATGTCCGTGTCCGTGTCTACAACCAGGGTCAATGTTCCTGCCCTAATAACCTCCAAGGACCCTTTCTGGCACATGGACACTTGCCGCTACGGTTGCTTCAAGAAATTTACCGACTTTGGGTCAATTTGAGATATGATTTCTGCAAAAACACAAATCAATTTAGCATCTAGTCAATGAACGAAAAGAAGCACTACGAATGTTAAAATATAACATACTGGTAAGGTCGGTCCACTTCTTTGACAATTCAAACAAAGCTACAAGTTTCCGAGTAGGAAGTCGGTTAGGGAGTTGATAGAAGACATGAAATATTTCCTTGTCATGGGGAGTCATGGAGGACCTCGACCAAGAGACATATCGCGTGGGATTGCGCGTCCAATGGAAAGGAGACTTCGGTCTCCCTTCTGAGTCATAAAAAAATGTTGTCGATTCAATAAAAACTTTGAAGTACCTTTCTTGAAAGTGTTTATAAGACAAGGTATAAGGTGCAAAAGGGATACTGTCCGGACGACTAGTTAAGGATAACCAACTCACAAGGGTAGTCGGTCAAGAGTTATAGTAAAAAAGAAAACATCGAGGAATCGGTCTCAACCTAAAAAGGTCACAAATTGCCCTAAAGGCTTGGAGAGTTGCCCACGAATTTGGGTGCAATTGAGTAGGGGCGACATTGAGGATCTGAAGAACCCCATCATAAAGTCATAAAAAAGAAGGGTAACATGCAGGTCGTTAAAAAATGTTAAGATATACAAAGAAAAAAAATCTTGGGAAGCGTTTTCCCAACCGTGACAAACCTGGTCGGAGTGGCTACAATTATCAGCTACAACCATGTCCGAGGAGGCGTCAAGTTTTAAGATGGAAGCGTTAGCCAAAAAATCGTCTAAAGTTGTTGGAGTCCTAAAACAAGTAGGGACGTCCAGGACACATGGATCAACCCACTCGTAATCCACACAACCAGATGTAGAGTGACTGTGCTTAGAAGACTCAAGATTCAAAATAATTCTAGATGAATCAACAAGGAAAGATATTACTAACCTTTTGAGTGAAAGATGCGAAAGAAAGAAAGTTGCTTGATACTCGACACTCATATCACGCTTGATGAACTCTATAGCACAGCAGTTCAGCAACAACCTTTGCAACGTTCACAAGCACCTCTATTTATAAAATGGTAAGGAAGAGAGAGAATAAGGCATTCGCCTCTCGAATCGTTAGATCGTTTTGCATCCAAGAGCACACAACTTTTGGTATATTAACCGGCAAGAGTTCATAAACACTAGATCACTTTGATCGCATAGTAGATACGAAACGACATTTTGAAAAATTTCAAGTCATGTCTCTCACAATATTAAATGGATCCAAGTCACATCTTACCTCGGGACACGCAACAGTCACATCTCGACTCTTCAAAAACTAATGTTCATCGAGTCTGGGGGACAAGTGTCCCGGTCAGTACCGGATGAGCCAGTCACTCGGCATTGGTTACTGACCGATCGACCGACTTAATAAATGATATCAACGATAGTTATGAGAATCCTTTGTGAGTCACAATCATGTCCATTTAATGTGGTCACATCTCCGAGAAATCAACTAAACAACTGATTAACTTAAGATATTGAAGATATTATCAAAATATGAAATATACAGATATACCAATATATCTTCTTATAAATCAAGGATCACGCTACACATCAGTTAACAACTGGTATTTGACCCATCACAACAAGGGCCCATAACTGAACATTATAAATAAACCCTTAACAAAGGTGTAAGGTACGCTTTAATCAGTTTTACAAATATACACTCTTTAACCAGAGTTTTTTTTTTTATCGGCAATAAAAAATAAATAAATTGGAACCACTTCAGGGGTAATTCAACCCTTATACACAGTGCCCAAACACCGATTACAGCCTAAAACCTCTAAAACTAGCTAAAACTAACAAAAACAAACCTTGCCCTTAAAACTTCAAGTGACTAACCTCATACACACCAAAGGTTCTAAACACCAATCAGAAAATGAAAACGACACTAACC
>Ga0123342_1004720_pt1 | contig 20505 bp, 10 predicted proteins | sample Turbeawhitnodule_FD_89960 | JGI IMG/M metagenome (GOLD analysis project Ga0123342, IMG submission 89960) | Root nodule microbial communities of legume samples collected from Mexico - Turtle bean Mexico white nodule | ecosystem: Host-associated > Plants > Roots > Nodule | place: Mexico: Nepantla...
GACGAAAATAAAGGACCCTACTCAACTACTCCTAGAAAAAAGCAAAGTGGAAATTGACCTATTCTAATCTTGAAACAATAGATCTAATAAAATAATCTAAATAAAATCAACTTTATTCAACAGGTGTTGTGTTCATAGATGAAACATATAGGTAAAATGATTAAAGATTGTTGATGTGTTCATTTAGAAGATTTTTTTTTTCTGCGCTTTTGAAGATGATTGTACAGTGTTTTCCTAAGAATCTTTCCGTGTTTGATTGCAAATAAAAATTAAAAATTAACCCTCTTGCTTCACAACTAGTTAAATGCCAATTTCAATTTTCAAACTATTTAATTAACAGTGTCCAATAAATAAATTTATCACTGTTTTTTGTTCCCTCGTAGTTTGAAGATAAATGTTACAACTTAGTCTCAACTGAAAATTTACTAAAAATTATCAAATTGTGAATATCTCAACTTTTATTTTAACAAATTCCAATTATCAATTTTAATTTATAGTAAAATGAATGTTAAAAAGGGTATGTTAAAGAATATGGTGATATAATGTATTTCCAGAATTTCCCATTCTCAATATATATTTTTAACAAAAAATTAATTCTATATACTCTGGGTCATGGATATCGTACATAAGTTTAGAGTTAACCACTAGACCAAACAAATTCTTTAATCATATTATCATTTTTATTATACTTATTATTATTAATATAATTTATACATATTAATATAATTAATAATAATAATAATAATAATAAAATAAATTATATTCATATTATTAATATTATATTCATATTATTAATATTATATTTATATTGTTAATAATAATAAGTATAATAAAAATCATAATAATACTAAAGCATTTGCTTGGTGTAGTGGTTAAATTTTCTTTGGATTATTTGAAGGAACCTGTCTTAGAATGTCATATTTTGAATATGAATGTGACGATAATTTAAGTGTGTATTATACCATTAATTATGACAAATTTTAATAACCATCATATTAAAATCGTCACTATTTATACGATTTTTTGAAATATTTTTGGATGTATTTTGTTGGGTTTTATGATTTTTTACCCTAGTTAACATTTGACATTTATGTGTCATACAAAGTTAAATTTGTTTAACTATTTAATGGAGATAAAATACTTATATTTTAAATTATTCTAAATCTATTTTAACAAATTTATTATTTATTCTTCATTTCCTATTAAGATTGTGTAATGTATATTGAGAAATGAGTTTTAAACCTAACTTATCATCACAAAATCAATTTATAAAATAAGATTTATTTTTATTTATATATTGTGATTTGAACTTATTTATAACAATGTGAAATCTACAACATGTCAAGACATTGACCTCTTCAGCATGGATAAAATATTTATGAGTAGTCTAATAATATTCCGAGAAGTTTAACAAACTTTATTAGGATAAACTCTAATACTATATTAAAAAGTAGGTTTAGATCAAACACATTCTCATAAAATCAATTTGTAAGATAAGATTTGTAATATAATTTATATTTTCTTTATTTAATTTTATTAATGTAAATGTCCAATAATATTTACAATGTAAAGATGTACACTCTTAACCTAAGTAATTTCTATGGATGCATATACAATATTCATAATTTATCTAACTTTATAAAGAATTGACACAAGTTATGTATTTCTGTATATGCAAATTGTATTCGATAAAAGAAAAACGATGTTTTAATATATAATTTGAAATTAACATATGAAAATTGTTTAAACTGTAGTTACTTACACGAGAAAGCTCATTATAGTCTGTATAACGATGAAAGTTAATTGTTTGCTTATTTTTTTTTATTTTTTTGAAAATCACAAAATTTAGAAGAAAAAAAAGTTATAAAAGTGAAGTACAACACTAAAACAAAATTATCTTCATACTGAAAAAGTTGAATATAAATCTTTTTGTCAATTTCTTCACACACTAAAATAATAAAAATGTTTTCTCAAATATTATGACTGGAGAAAAATAAATGAAAGTGTTGCAAATGAAAAAAAATATAATAGTGTAAAAATACAATTGAGAGAGATTATTTATTTAAAAATGTGAAATTATCTTTTGATTATAGTTATTTAAATTTTTTATAAAAGTTAAAATGGTGACTTTTAACCATTAATAATTAATGAGGTGGAACAGAAAGCTAGGAAGGTATGAGAAGAATTTTCCATTTTGTTTTATGGAAGTGTGGTTGCTAATTGATCTGATTTGAGAGTTTTTGTATTTTGAAAGGCCAAAAATAAAAAAGGTATTTGAGAATAGTAGAGAGGGTAGTACTATAGCAGAGCCTGAATAAGCATTTACTTCAAATTTCCCTCCACGACCCATCTGAAATGGGTTGGACAAGACAATGAATTGTGACAAAACATCATCTGGGCCCCACTCATGTCATTCACTTAATTCAACGGATTTAAATGGCCCATTTCCCTTGACTTATTTGGTTGGATTCTTCTATTCAATTTATTCCAACTTGGATTTGGACCTTCCTCTGTACTCTCCTACACTACATGTAGTTTTAAGCACTAAATATATTGTTAGTGCATACCCACAAATCAAGTTAGCAAGAGACACTGGATTGGACAAATAAAAAGGGAAAAGTAAAGTTATTTGAATTGAAAAAGATGAGTGAATTTATGTAAAAAAATTGTAGTAAATATAATTAATGTGACTGGAAATTTTTATTTGCCTCGAGCTGATCTTATTTGTAATCGGATAAATGATAATATAACTTTTTATTAGAATTGCAGAATATTTTTTTAAATTATTTCTATTATATATACTTCTACATTTTGCTCATTATTCCATTGAATTAAAAGGAATGTAAGTAGCCTCCATTGATGAATAGGACACATTTGGATTACCATATCAATTTCCAAAAAATGTTTATTTAGAAAAGGAAATAGAGGGATTATATGTCAGTTTAGAAATTAGACACTCTCTTTATAAAAGTATCTAGTTTTTAAATTAATGATGATAGGAGTTATTGGCCTCCAAAATAAATTTAGATTACCTCATTATAGAAAATTAACTTTTTTTATATGATGATTAATGATGTATAAATAGATTTAAAAAAAATATTTTCCTAACAAAATATTAGAGGCACTTTACTTGAAAGATATTTGAAATGTATAATGAACTTTTTTTAGATATTTATGAGACTTTTTCTATTATTTACAAGCAATAAACTAGACTGGATGAACTAGGTTTGTACATGATAAGAGTTAAGATAATAAAGACAAATGGTTAGAGCTCTTACATATCTTTCTTGGATTTCTTACAATATCTCAAACAAAAGTGAAGTCTCATGATAGTTTACCACCTATTAAACACTAAATGAGTGGGGTATATTGGAGGTAGAAATTTGCACTTTTTGGTCAACATTTTAATTATCCTTTGTTTAGATTAGAGTTTGAAAAGGAAAGAACGAGTGAAGAAAAAAAATAGTGATTTTTGTTAATAGTTTTATTAATGTGATAGATAAAAATGTGTGTTAATTGTAAAGTTTACAAAATAACCTAATTGAATTTGCATTAAAAATCATATTTGATTAAATAGTAAAAAATGTTTAAATACTTATCACTTCCTTCATCTGAAAAGGTTTGTTTGTTATGAGGTAGGTATCCTCTTACGAAATAGTTGTCAATTATTTTGTATTTGTCAATATTCATAATGTTAAATTATTAATGCAAAAATAGTCAGATATAATTAATTATAGTGTAAAGGATAATCAATTATGTTCAACCCATAATTAGTTGTGCCTTCTTTTATTTGTGTCCCGAGCCATCAGCAAGAACAAATTTTATTATTATTAGAGGAAGTTATGCACAAGAAGATCTTGATGTCAAGCATACACATGCACAATGAAAAAAACTCATTCAAAAGAAACCATGAATTACCTCCATAAATTACCAATGTCAACCACAATTCACATTCAACATGTATCATTGCAAAAAAAAAAACATTGATGCATTTTTGAGACCTTACCTTTAGTGCTTACTAGTAGTGCTTATAGGACACGTGTGAAAGTTCAACAACCTCCAACTAAAATCACACACAAAAGGCAGAAGTAAACTCTGATGATTACCCCAACACAACAACCAAATGTTCTCAACTGGGGAAAAACAAAGGTGTGAAGAATTGTTCTTTCATAGGTTTTTATGTAGTAATGCAATGACTCTTTAGTCAAATCTCGACAATGTTGGAATAATGTGGTTGATAACTTTTGTACAGGGTAGGGGAGCTTCATAACCTCTATGTAATGATTCTGAAATAATATTATATGCATGGTCGGTCATATGAAATCAAGGATAAAATCAATATCACACCAATGTCACTTGTCTTTTCTTTTGGCATTTCTCACTATTTTGCAATAGATGAGAAAGGATGATGGAACAAACACAATTTCTTTTTCCTTTTTCATATATCAATGGAAACAAACCACTCAAACCGACTTTAATTTGCACTTACCCTCTCTCACCAATACTAACAGTGTGTTTGGATGAGGTTGTTGCATTGTGCAAGAGGATTTGGAGGCTGGGAAAGGTGAGTTATTTCCATCAATCGCATGTTGGACATTTTCATCTAGTGACCTCAATGTCACATGTGCAATAGTGGCATGGTCAACAGGTATCAGAAGATACCAATATTTAAGCTCTCTACACTTATGTTTATATTTTAAGTGTGTGTATTTATAAGTCTGTGTCAGAAGGTTCACAATTACCCATACAAAACATTCTTCGACATCACAATCTTTGATGAAAAGTGGAGACTAAGAAATGTGAGTTATTGTAGCAGTTCGGTAAGGAGGATTTGAGTTGATTTACAAAGAAAAAAAATGAAAATGGAGAGGGAGGAAACACCCCCTCTCGAATGTGGTGATTGATTAGATGGTGAATCTAACCAATTATGCTTGTCTTTGTAATCAATTAAACATAATGCACTTAAATGATTATAATTTGGGCCTTAATTGATTAATTAATCAATGATAATCAATTATAAATTCTTGTTTGTGTTAAATTTGGTAAAAAATAAACATGTTAATGAGCTTTTAGAACAACAAATGTTATGAAATATATCAATTAATGGTCTTGGTATGCTTACTTTCATATTAACTTAAAGACTAAGAAATTGAACGTGGCATAGTAGTGATTTATGATTATGGATAATATTTCCTTCACCTAATATGAGTGTATCAAAATATTTAAATGTGAATTTTTTTCTTTAATTATAATTTTGGAGCAACAAAAATAATATCAATTTTTATTTATAAACATTGTTCTTAATTTTCATTAAAATTATAAAAAAATTAGATATGAATTTTTCATAAATCAATTAATAATACAATTGTATAGTTCACATCATAATATTGGTTGTAATTTTTTTTTTCTTATTGTCAATTTTCTATCCGAATATATAAATATATGTTTCAACCTTCATATATAAACATTTATCTTTATTTTAATTCAACTCTTTAACAATTTCAAGACAATAGTATTTCAGTAAATGAAAAATAAAAGAATTCATTTTTTTTACAATAAAGTCACACTAATTCTATAATCTACAAATCTTTTCACTCAATTCAACTTACTTTCTCTACATCCAAACAAGATAACTTTCCACTCTCTTTTTCCTCATTTTCTTCCCTTTCTACTTCTACCATCTTTCAAACATACCGTAAAAGTGTGCAAATAAACACATTTTTATGCTTTGTTTGGATTAGGAAGTGAATTTGAGATGATTTGAAGGGAAAATGTAAAAAAAAAAATGAGATTGTTTGGATTAAGGTAAATAAAGTAGAAAGTGTAGAGAAATTTTGTAAGTGATGTGATATGTGTGATTGAAATTATATTTTTTTAATTGATAAAAATGTAAATTTATAAATTTATTCTTATATCTAAAAATTGTTAAAAAAAATAATTGGATTGACTTATTTATAAATTAAATAACATTATTATTTTAGAATAATTTAATTTGTATAATATATTATTTTAATATTTTTTTACTTTAATTTACTTTATTTTATTATAATAAATGTAATTATTAAAATAAATATAATCAATTATCTTTTCAAAGTGAAAAGTACTTTTCTTACAAATCTCTTCTAAATGAGTGGAAAGTTTAATGGTTCATTTGTATCCAAGTCAACTAAAGTCAGAAAAGTAACATTTTTTTATGTTTGTATTCATTCAAAATGCAAAGACAGAAAAAACAGTGATTTGTGGGAGAGGAATAAAATCACTCCCCTCTCTGAATTGAAGAAAAACCAAGAAAGTTGAAAAAGTTTACATATTATTGTAAAAATGTCAAAATTACCCTTATTTTTTATATACATATAAAATAATACTTTATTTATATTTTAATAAAAAATATTATATATTTATATTATAAATAAAAAATAATAATTAATTATAAATTTTATATTATAATAAATTCCGGTATTTGATATGTAGTTATAAATTTTATAAGATAATCAATGGATTAAAATCCATTATGTTATAAAAATTTGTAAAATAAGATTATATATTAAACTTAATGGACTATGTTATAAATTTTATAATATATATAATTAATTATTATAATAATATAATATAATAATTAAATAAAAATATTTATACAATAATAATTTAAATGTAATTATATAATAATAATATAATATAACAATAATATAAATGTATTTATATAATAATAATATAAATGTATTTACATAATAATAATAATAAAATAAAATAAATTAGTAATATAAATATAAATCTATGAAAGAATAAAAATAAAATTATGTTTTTTACATCAAAATTTATTTGAAGATTTGAAACTCAATTTTATATAAAAATATCTCATTTTATTATTCAAATATTTTTAAAAAATAAAAATAAATTTATAAACTTATTTTTTATATATTTTAAAAAAATTAAAATTTTTTAAATAACTAATGCATCACTCACGAACTTAAATAAATTTTTCGCACAAATCCAATAACATATCTTAATCAAATAACCTCACTTTCTTATTAAATCACACTCTAATTCCTGAGATCCTCTTTCCTATTCAAACACAATCTACATTACAACCAAATTTGTCATTTTGTGCATCTTTTACATTACAACCAAATTTGTCATTTTGTGCATCTTTTAATATTTCAAATTCTTGAAATTCGCATTTTCTTGGCTTTTCATTGCGTTGAATGTTTCCGCCCCTAGAAACAAATACACCCTTACCTTTTTGGTTTAGGGGTGTGACAGTGGACCCAAGGTTCATGACCCCATCCAATAAGCTGATTTGATATATAGATCTCATCTTAAATTTAAAATAGTTAGTTGTTCAACATCTTATGTTTTCATGTGTTTTACAATTCAATTTGGCAAAGCTTTATAAGCATGGTTAGGACCAACGATGAGGGTGGAGGGAACGTAATATGAACAGGGAAACCCCGTACGAGTTGTAATGTGTTTGCGTTTGAGGAGTTGTTGTGAGGGAGGGTGGCCCTCTTGAGTTGTTGGAGAACTTGTGTCGGTAGAGTGGGCGTAGGGTGAGGATCCCAAGTTGTTACAAATTTGGCTACCAAAATGGTGGCTAAACTATTACACTAAATATTCGTTAAGCACAACAACATAAAATTTATTTTCAAGCTACATGTAGTAAATAGAAACAATAAAAAAACACAATTTTCATATTTTAAAAAGAAAAGACGTCACTCAGATATTACTCAATTACCACGTACAACCGGGGCTAAAGCTAAATGCTCATGGCCGAAAAATAATCCAAACTACATTTGGTGAGACACCAGATCCGTACACTTTAGACTAAAATGTCAGTCAGGTGAGGTGCCATAAAATGAGTCAAGTTGAACTTATTCGTGAAGAAAGCAAACCAAAAGTCACTTTTCATATTAAGTACACTGAATCAATTTTTTTGCATAATGGATGCAGTCTGAAGTCTATTCTGTTGCTTCAACCTGATCTGCAGTTTCAGTTTGTTTCAGTTTTTCCAAGGCAGAAATTCGACTTTCTAGTGATTTGTGGAGGTCATTCATCTGGAAAAACAAGGAAAGTTCGTTCATCAAGTGGAGAAGCACACTGAGTTGTAAAAATTACAATGAAAATTTTCAAACGAAACCTAACTCATTCCTTTCCCATGCAAGAAAAGGATGGAGGGAAGAGATGATTGGCAATATACAAGGTATGTATCACTACAAATGTGAGACAAATCTATTATGGATTTATTTTGCTAAACCTCTCCGTAAACACTTCAAAAATATTGAAATAAGAAAATAAAATAAAATAACTTTTTACTAGCTTATTTATGTATTAATTAGAAGTCAATTTTTTTTGTAAAAAAACTACATCTTTGAGCATAAATTAATTTTAACCAATAGATATGTTTCTTTTGTTTTTCCTTCTTATCTATGTCTTCTTAGAAATGTTTATGAAAAAAACCAAACCGGTCATATCTCCAAATAGCTTGGAACAATATGGCTAAATTCTATGACTATACATAATTTGAATTCAAGATTCAAATACTGAAATTCCAAAAAAAATTGGCAGCAAAACATATTCCCCCGTAAGAATAACTAGAAAAGAAACCATCTGCATTTTCTAAATTTGACAATAAACAAAAATTTTAAACCATGAAAGAGACATTCATTGGAGACAGCAACTATGATGCTAGTTTGCAGCTCCCATTGCATTCCTCATTCAAGGAAAACTTTCAGGTGCCTTCAAAAAGTTATATTGAATACAACCACTGAAGTATTGCATTTAACACAAACAAGAAATAACAACTGTATTGATCCTCTATTTAATTTGAAAGCCCTTACAAGCACCACAAAAGAAAATTTAGCCCGTTCTAATTATCAAGAGACAAGACTAAGTCATTATTGACAAAACCAGTTTGCATACATCCAAGAAGGTAAGACAGGAAAAAACTTGATGGAAATGCACTAGAGAAGTTGAGGAGGTCTAGCAGAGAACAAAACAACAAAAAAACATTTATTCAGTCAGGAAGCAAGACAGAATTTCATGAGACCCAAATAATATTTTGAAAAAGGCTAGGGAGAAACAGGTCAATGTTGGGAGGAAAACGCATATAGATATAACAGACCTACAACAGCAAGACCAGTCTTTGCATTAAACAAACAAAATAAATAAAATACATGTAGATATTACAACTATACATTGTAGTAACCAGGGAATAAATAATAATCCTATTAAATATTTCCAACATATCTGTTATTAACAAGTAAGGCTTAGGTTATTATACACGAGGCAACAAGATCCAAATATTGGATATATATTCTATTGTTCATTATGCAAAAATGTAAATATCACCAGCATAACTTGTCTCTCAATTATTCAAATACCCATTAAGAGCATACAAACCAAAACCCACCCCCGCTCGGATCACACAAAAGATGTACTGTTAAAATTGAAATTGAACAAAAGATTATCCTAGATGGAATCTAAGCCTTTGTTTGGATGGATGGATAAGAGAAAGATAGTGGGAATGAGTAGAAAATGAAGTTGTTTGAGTTAAGTGAAAGAAGGTGAAAATGAGTAAAATGAAGTTGTTTGAGTTAAGCGAAAGAAAGTGAAAACGAGTGAAAAGTGAGACAAGACCAAAACCCAGATTAAAAGAGGAGGGTAGGGATCTTTATCCTTGTATAGAAGACCAACGAAAACCTCTCCCTTCCATTTTTTGTCTGACCTTTCAATTCAATTCATTCAAAAGCAGGATATGGAAATGAAGCAGCAGCCGGCTTTCCTCTGCACAGTCCTCATTCCATCAATCAAAAGACAAAATACAATCAACTAAAACAATAAGAAACAAATGGGCACCTTCCTCCATTTTGTGGCTCAGTCAGGATAAGTAGAATAGCTTTAAAACCTAGCCACAACACAGAATCACTACAACCATTGGCGAAAACATAAACATTACAACAAGAAGGAAAAATACTTATGAGGAAAACAGAAGCCCCTTCCAATTGCAAAATTCTTACATGCATTGTTGACATTTCTAACCTATTTATCTCAACAATAATCGCCATCAACTCCTTATCGTATCATATCAATTGTGTCCCTCTTTTCTAACCAAAATTCAAAAAATGGTAACTAATTACCACCTAGGAGCGCTTTCAATTAACAGCTCACGCAAATGGCATCATTAGGGGAACACAAATACTAAATACAACAGAAATCAACCTAAAAAAAAATCGAAAACACCAAAATAATAATAATTTAAAAAAGGGAAACATTGATGCGATATTTGCGTGTACCTGTTGGGAAAAAGATTGGTGTGCAACCTTGTAATCCCTGTGAAGGATGTAAAGACCCGCAAACGACGCCGTTGCAGCCCCGGTGAAGAACGACGCCAATCTCACTCTCATCACATACCCCATTTTCCCCCAATTTCCTTCTCTCTCTCTCTCTATTACAGTCTCACAGGTATCAAATAATAACCCTTCCAAAGATGCTTGCTAAAACGACGCCGAATCAAATCAAACCGCGCGTGTTTACTCGGGCATGAAATAAGAGCGACGTCGTTTTCAATTCCCTATATTAGCAGAAGGGTTTTTTTTCTCCTTACTGAATTACCCTTTTAATTAAAAATATAATTTATTTATGTGTTGTGATAGTAAAAATTCTAAAAATCAGCAAGTTTGTCTAATATGTCAAGTTGTCATAGAATGACATTGAGAATTTTCTTACACTTTTTTCATACACATTCTTACTTATTCAGTCTTAAATATTATTCCATTAATTAAAATCACCATAAACAATATTTTATTTTAAAAAATATATAAAGTTAAAAAAACATCATAAGAACTTAATATTGTAAAGAATATTTAAAAATATCTTCAGTAGCATTGGGAATTTTTTTTTCTTCCAAAAACATGTATTTAAGGCTGATTTGTTTTAATTATTTAAAAAATTGGAAAGAATTTATGTTGTTTTTGTAAGAAGTGAAACCAAAAAAGAGGAACATTTTATAGTGAGGACTCATGCTTTGTTGAGGCCCATTACCATTGGTTAGTTTTTAGGCCCATACTTCCTGCACGGCTGCACATATCAATTTTTGAATTTCTAAAATTACTTTTCATTCTAGAATTGAAAATCTGGAATTAAAAAATATATGATAGGAAAAAAATTGGAATATATTTTTATGTTCTAGAAATGAAATTGGATAATTCTAAGAAAATAAAAATCTTATTCCGAAAGAATAATTTTAAAAAAATCCAGAAATTATAGAAAAAGGATTTCAGAAATTCCGAAAAATAGATTCCAAAATTTAGAAAATTTTTCTAGAAATTAAAATTTATAATTTATTTGATTTACATCCCCTTCTGTTTTAAAAACTAAAAAAAAATATTTTTATTATTTCACATAAAGTTTCTGGTGCAGGTTTAAAAAGATCAGGTGTAGGAAGCAATTGCCTTGTTTTTATGATAAGCTGGATCAGATCCCTTCACGGGTGCTAGAATATATTTTATTTCTTCCAAAATAGTGTTACAATTTTACCCTCTTCATCTTCTTAATGGACACTGCACCTCCCATTTCCATCATCGTAACAACCTCCACTGCAGTAGCTCTCCACTTCCAAGCTACTGCCACAACACCTCTCACCTCCCATTTGTATTTCAGATTTTAAAATTCAAAATAAAAAAATATTTTTAGTATTCTGAATTTTAGAATCATAATGCAAATTTGTAGTTTATATTGTAGAATTTGAAATTCAAATTTTCTATTATGAATTCTACAATTTAAAATACATTTATATTTCAAATTGTAAAATTTAAAATACAAAATTTACATTCTGAATTATTTAAAATAGACAATTTTAATATTTTAAAAAATATGAGAGTGTGAAAAAAAAAACTATGAATGTGCATGAAGAATTTGGCATATATTTGTTTGTATCCATTTTGCATAGCATGCAAGCAAATGGGTTGGTTTTGAAAGTAGAAATAGAAAATGTTAAAAAAAAATTTAAAGTTTTTTGCGAAGTTCATGTGTTTATTGCACAGTAAGTTTAACATGCTTGTTAATCAAATTCATTGTTCAAATATGATAATTTTATAATGTCTTAATCTAAAATTCAAACACATGATGACTTGAACAAGAGGGGGTGAATTGTTTATCAAAGAGTTTCGCAAAGATTGATTAAGAATGAACCTTTATAAACAATCACATATAAGCAATTAAGGAAAGTAATTAAACAATGATACAAAACTGTTTACAAAATTTTAACCGATTGAAATTGCGTTTTAATCGGTTGTTTATACCAGCAACAAAAACATAATTAAAACAAACAATTATAAGGAGTTAGAGATAGAGAGATTTACACAGATAATTTTTATATTGGTTCACTCAATCTTGAGGTACATCCAGTTCTCAGAACAACCTCTGAGTTCCACTAGTAATCACTCACAGATTACACCACACAAACACAAAGAGGTGACCTTGAAAATCACAAGACCCACTCACCCTATGTGCAACTACACTCCTCAAGTCAGAACACCCTTTGACTTTGCAGGATTTCACACACACTTACAAGTTTATGAAAGTACAATTACAAGAATCATGAAAGGAATAGAAAACACTTGAGATTACACAAACTAGGAAGTCTTATGATAAGATCTTGTACCAGTGCAAAGCTTAACAACAATCTTGCAAACCTTTTGAAAACTTATTTAAAAAACTAATCTCAATCTCTCTTTGATTTCAAACTGTGTAAAACTTGTTGTTTTTGTTTTGAAAGAAGGGCTATATTTATAGCACTTAAAAACTAGCCGTTCAAGGCAACATTAATGACCCAAAACAGTTTTGATCACACCCAAAACAGAATAACAAGTTTTTCAAAAAACGGTTAGAGAGTCACAATCAACTGGTTGAAACGACGATTTAACCGGTTGAATTGAGCCAGCCAAGTGACAAATAATCGATTATTTCGATAATTCAACCGGTTGTTTTTCTCTTTGCTTAGAAAAACTCTTTGCTTTTTAAAACAGATTGGGCAAGCTTTGTGCAAGTGTCAAGAACTGATCTTTACATAAATTCTAAACATTCTAATCTAAACCCAAACCAAAAGCAGCACAACTTCAAACTTCATCATGAATTTGAAACATCAAAGATCCCATGATCTACACTTAATACTTAAGAAAAATAAAAGGGAGAATTTCCTATACTAATTTGTGAATTGGAAAATTAGTATGTTTGAGAAAACTATCTTATAATATATTTGGTAAATGATAAATTATTTTTTCACAGATAAATTTTTGACTTATAAACCTTGAGTTGATAAGTTAGTTTATTAAATTATGAATATTTAAAATTAATCGATGAACTATTTAATAAATATAAAATGATATGAAAAATATAACTATATAAATATTATTGTATGAATAAAATTTATATCTTTTAGAAAATATATATTATTGTGTAATTATAATTTTATATTTTAAAAATAATTATTCTTTTATTAAAAAATTTAGTGCTTATATTTATTTAATTTTTAGATTACATTTTTTTTCTTTGAAAATGTTATTTTATTTCAACTAGTTAATGTGATGAGTATAAAATAAAATTTATTTTTACTTATTTTTAAAAATTTAAATATTTTTTAATTTAAACTACATAAAAATTAATAAGTGTTATAAAAAATATTAAAAATAATGTAATAATTAAAATAAATATTTGATATCTTAAATTTTCAAAATCATATTAAGAATCACTTAACACAATATATTAACAATATATTAAAGATGATAAGGAAATGTATTAAAATTTAAGGGATAATAAAGAAAGAAAATTAAATAAGTTACAACTTAGTTGAAGAAGCTTGTACTCAAATTAAAATACTTTCACATACCTTGTCAAACACTTTTGTATTGATGAAACTAACTTATAAGTTAGTGAAATAAGTTAGTAGTTGGTTTAATAGTTTTACCAAATACATTTTAAGCCTTAAAAGTACAAATGGATTAATAAAATTAAACATTATAAAACAAATTGACTCAGGTTGAGTACAAGTGAACTTCATCAACATAAAGACAATAAAAAAAAAAAAGGAGTGGAACAATATGAAATTGAAATTTATTTTATGATTAAACACCCACACATAAAAAAAGTGTCATTATTAATCAATTCATAATTTCTATAGAAGTAATATGGTTGTATAAATGAACAAACTAATTACGTACAATAATTGCAAAACAATAATAAGTTGTCAATGTACGATTATTCTCATATGACAATAACAATCCTTGTCTCCGTGATCCTTTGATTTACTTTAGGAATCGAATTGCGGCAAGATTTCTGTGGAGCCTATATATATTGACTTGGGGTATGCCCGAAAACACTATGTCAACATGTTGGAGATCCCACATCGACTAGAGATGAGGACATTTCATTGTATATAGGTGGGTGCAAACCTCAACCTCATGAGTCGGTTTTATGGAGTTGAGTTAGACTTAAATTCCATTTCTTAACAAACACGTATATTTATTTATGATTAACTAATGAATAAAAATAAATAAAGAAAGCTAACAAAGATTAAGAAATTGAGTAAAATTCAACTAGAAATAGTTCATATTAAAAAAAGAAACAATAAAAATTAGAAAATTAACATTTTAAAACCAATATATATATATATATATATATAATATGTATTTATTTTTAATATATCAGTACAAATATAAATTTAATATATGAAATAACAACAGAAAAAAATAGAATTTTAACATATAAAAAAAAATATAGATCTATAACTAATTGCCTATCACTTTACTCTCATTGCTCTCGTTCATGCTGTTGAAGTAAACAAAGGAATACCAACCAATTGCTAATCAAACATTCACATTAATTGTATTAAATAGTTACTTAAAAAAACTAGTATAAAACTAAGAGAGGAGAAGAAGAAAGACTTTATATAAACTGAAAGTGATTTTGCATTACCTTAGTTTGAAGTACATGTGGGGTATTTATAAAGAAGTGATAGCTTGTTCCACAAGCTTGGTTGACTATACTATTAATTATTTTAAACCTTACAAAATATCAAAACAGACAGAAAAACATAGACTAGACAAATGATTATAAATACCCACTATTCCAAACAGCTCTTCAATCTGTATGCCATGACTGAAGTAAGCATTCTACTATTTCCATTTTTATTTCTTTTTTTTGCCAATCTATAGCTTTTTCATTCCTTCTACTCCTTGTTTTTTTATCGCTAATAAATTTTTTGTTCCTTGTGATTCACCGAAGGTTCTTGTTTTCATTTTGTTTTTAAAATTAGGTGTGAATTGATTGATTTGAAGAACATGCTCCATCTGCTGCTGATGAAAACAACGATCTCACTTCTGCTCTACTCTTAATGCTGATGAAAATGAAAACAACGATGTCACTCCTGTTGAGAATGATATCGACGAACTTGTAAGCATGCCTACAATAATACGCTGTTAATGTCAGATAATTCTCAGATGACAATAGCAATTCTTGTCCCAGTGATCCTTTGATGTACTTTAGGACTCGAATTGTGGCATCCCAATGAGATTTCTGTGGAGCCTGTATATTGACTTAGGGGTCTGAACCAAAAACACTATGTCAACATGTATATTTATTTATGATTAAATAATGAATAAAAATAAATAAATAAATAAATAAATAAATAACACATCAGGTACTTATTACTTTACTTTTATACTATTCCCAATCTCTCGGTTACTGGTATGCAAATTACTGAAAATCGAATTTTGGGTGTCATTAATACGAAATGAGCTAACAAAGATTAAGAAATTGAGTAAAATTCAAGTAGAAATAGTTCATATTAAAAAAAGGAACAATAAAAATTAGAAAATTAACGTTTTAAAACCAATATATATATATATAATATTTATTTATTTTTAATATATCAGTACAAATATATATTTAGTATATGAAATAAAATCAGAAAAAATAACATGGTAACATATAAAAAGGACGAAAATATAGATCTATAACTAATTGCCTGTCACTTTACTCTCATTGCTCTCACTCATGCTGTTTAAGTAAACAAAGGAATACTAACTAATTGTTGAATCAAACATTCACATATGATTGTATTAAATAGCTACTATAAAAAAACTAGTATAAAACTAAGAGAGGAGAAGAAGAGAGACTTTATATAAACGGTAAGAAAGTGATTTTGCATTACCTTAGTTTGAAGTACATGTGGGGTATTTATAAAGAAGCGGTAGCTATTGCCGATAAAAAAAAAAGCGGTACATCAAACTTTGTTGACTATACTATTAATAAAATGATTATAAATATCTACTATTCGAAACAGCTCTTCAATCTGTTTGCCATGGCTGAAGTAAGCATTCTACTACTTCTATTTTTTTGTGTGCAAATCTATAACTGTTCCATTCCTTGTATTCCTTCTACTTCTTGTTTTTTTTTATCAATAATAAATTTTGCGTTCCTTGTGATTCATCGAAGGTTCTTGTTTGCATTTCGTTTTTTAAATTAGGTTTATATTGAATGATTTCAAGAATATGCTCCATCTGCTGCCGATGAAAAGAACGATGTCACTACTGCTCTATTGTTAATGCTGATGAAATGAAAACAACGATGTCACTCTTGCTCTATTGTTAATGCTGATGAAATGAAAACAACGATGTCACTCTTGCTGAGGATGAACGAACTTGTAAGCATGCCTACAATAATAACGTACAATAATTACGTACAATAATTGCGTACAATAATAAGCTGTCAATGTCAGATTATTCTCAGATGGCAATAGCAATTCTTGTTCTGATAATCCTTTGATGTACTTTAGGACTCAAATTGCAGCATTCCAATGAAATTTCTATGGAGCCCGTATATAGTGACTTAAGGGTCTGAACCGAAAACACTACGGCAACACGTATATTTATTTATGATTAACTAATGAATAAAAATAAATAAATAAATAAAACATACGGTACATATTATTTTACTTTTATAGTGTTCCCAATCTCTCGGTTATTGGTCTCCAAATTATTGGAAATCGAATTTTGCGTGTCATTAATACAAAATAAGCTAACAAAGATTAAGAAATTGAGTAAATTTCAAGTAGAAATAGTTCATATTAGAAAAATGAACAATAAAAATTAGAAAATTAACATTTTAAAACCAATATATATATATATATAATATGTATTTATTTTTGTATATATCAGTACAAATATATATTTAGAATAAGATGACAATAGTAATCCTTGTACCGGTGATCCTTTGATGTACTTTAGGACTCGAATTGCGACATCCCAATGAGATTTTTATGGAGCATGTATATATTGACTTAGGGGGTCTGAAACCAAAACACTATGTCAACACATATATTTATTTATGATTCACTAATGAATAAAAAAAATAAAAATAATACATACGATACATGTTACTTTACTTTCATAGTATTCCCAATCTTCCGGTTATTGGTCTGCAAATTACTGAAAATCAAATTTTGCGATTCATTAATACAAAATAAGCTAACAAAGATTAAAAATTGAGTAAAATTCAAGTAGAAAGAGTTCATATAAAAAATAATGAACAACAAAAATTAGAAAATTAACGTTTTAAAACCAATATATATAATATGTATTTATTTTTTATATATCAGTACAAATATATATTTAGAATAAGAAATAAGAAAAAAAAAATAGCATGGTAACATATAAAAATGACTAAAATATAGATCTATAACTAATTGCCTATCAATTTACTCTAATTGCTCTCCCTTATGTTGTTGAAGTAAACAATCAAACATTCCCATGTGATTGTATTAAATAGCTACTCTAAAAAAAAACTAATATAAATCTAAGAGAGGAGAAGAAGAAAGACTTTATCCGAAAGTGATTTTGCATTACCTTAGTTTGAAGTATATGGGGATATTTATAAAGAAGCGGTAACTTGTTCCACAAGCTTTGTTGACTACATTATTAATTTTTAATATTAATTATTTTACATCTTAAAAGAAGAATAAAACAAAATGATTATAAATATCCACTATTTCAAAGAGCTCTTCAATCTGTTTGTTATGGCTGAAGTAAGCATTCTACTACTTCCATTTTTTTTTCTACGCCGATCTATAATTGTTCCATTACTTCTACTCCTTGTTTTTTTTATCGATAATAAATTTTGAGTTCCTTGTGATTCATCAAAGGTTCTTGTTTGCATTTCATTTTTTAAATTAGGTGATATCGACGAACTTGTAAGCATGCCTACAATAATTACGTACAATAAAGTACAATAATTGCGTACAATAATTACATACAATAATAAGCTGTAAATATCAGATTATTCTCAGATGAAAATAGCAATCCTTGCCCCGGTGATCCTTTGATATACTTTAAGACTCAAATTGCAACAACCCAATTAGATTTCTGTGGAACTTGTATATATTGATTTAGGAGTCTAAACCGAAAACACTATTTCAACATGTATATTTATTTATGACTAACTAATGAATAAAAATAAATAAATAAATAACACATATGGCGCATATTACTTTACTTTTACAGTATTCCAAATCTACCGGTAATTGGTCTGCAAATTACTGAAAATCGAATTTTGAGTGTCATTAATACAAAATAAGCTAACAAAGATTAAGAAATTGAGTAAATATCAAGTAGAAATAGTACATATTAAAATAATGAACAATAAAAATTAGAAAATTAAAGTTTTAAAACCAATATATATATATATAATATGTATTTATTTTTAATATATCAGTACAAATATATATTTAGTATATGAAATAAGAACAGAAAAAAAACAAAAATATAGATATATAACTAATTGCCTATCACTTTACTCTCATTGCTCTCACTCATGTTGTTGAAGTAAACAAAGGAATACTACCTAATTTCTCAAATATTCACAAATGATTGTATTAAATATCTACTAAAAAAAAACTATTATAACATTAAGAGAGGAGAAGAAGAAAGACTTTATATAAAATGAAAGTGATTTTGCATTACCTTAGCTTGAAGTACATGTGGAGTATTTATAAAGAAGCGGTAGCTTGTTCCACAAGCTTTGTTGACTACACTATTAATTTATAATATTAATTATTTTACATCTTAAAAAATGAATCAAAACAGACAGAATTACATAAACTAATAAAATTGTTATAAAAACCCACTAATCCAAAGAGCTCTTCAATCTGTTTGGCATGGTTGAAGTAATCATTCTACTACTTCCATTGTTTTTCTTTTTTTTTTCTGTGCCGATTTATAACAGTTCCATTCCTTCTACTCCTTGTCTTTTTTTATCGGTAATAAATTCTACATTCCTTGTGATTCACCGAAGGTTCTTGTTTGCATTTCGTTTTTTAAATTAGGTTTGAATTGATTGATTTCAGGAACATGCTTCATCTGCTGAGGATGAAAACAACGATGTCATTCCTTCTCTACTGTTAATGTTGATGAAAATGAAAACAACGATGTCACTCTTGCTGAGGATGGTCTCGACGAACTTGTAAGCATGCCTACAATAATTACGTACAATAAAGTACAATAATTGCGTACAATAATAAGTATTCAATGTCCGATTATTCTCAGATGACAATATCAATCCTTGTTCTGGTGATCGAATTACAGCATCCTATAGCGATTTCTGAGGAGCTTGTATATATTGACTTAGGAGTTTGATCCAAAAACACTATGTCAACACGTATATTTATTTATGATTAACTAATGATTAAAAATAAATAAATAAATAACACATTAGGTACTTATTACTTTACTTTTATAGTATTCCCAATCTCCCGGTTATTGCTCTGCAAATTACTGAAAATTGAATTTTGCGTGCCATTAATAAAAAATAAGCAAACAAAGATTAAGAAATTGAGTAAAATTCAAGTAGAAATAGTTCATATTAGAAAAATAAAAAATAAAAATTAGAAAATTAACGTTGTAAAACCAATATATATATATATATATATAATATGTATTTATTTTTTATATATCAGTATAAATATATATTTAGAATAAGAAATAAGAGCAGAAAAAAATAGCATCGTAACATATAAAAAGAACGAAAATATAGATCTATAACTAATTGCTTATCACTTGACTCTCATTGCTTCGCTCATGTTGTTGAAGTAAACAAATGAATACTACCTAATTGCTGAATCAAACATTCACATATCATTGTATTAAATAACTACTCTAAAAAAACTAGTATAAAACTAAGAGAAGAGAAGAAGATAGACTTTATATAAACCGAAAGAAAGTGATTGTGCATTACCTTAGTTTGAAGTACATGTGGGGTATTTATAAAGAAGTGGTAGTTGTTGAAGATGGTTGTTGCCCCTTCAAGACATGTGTTTGATGAAGACTTCTATGTACATTTCATGTGTATTTTACTTTGCTTTAAGTGTGTCTTAGGTAGTGCTTAGAGGTTGTTTAAGAGTGGGCTTTTTGCTGAGTAACTCACCTCATAACCACTGGCCATGTGATAAGAACAAGCATA
>Ga0123342_1004722_pt1 | contig 20504 bp, 10 predicted proteins | sample Turbeawhitnodule_FD_89960 | JGI IMG/M metagenome (GOLD analysis project Ga0123342, IMG submission 89960) | Root nodule microbial communities of legume samples collected from Mexico - Turtle bean Mexico white nodule | ecosystem: Host-associated > Plants > Roots > Nodule | place: Mexico: Nepantla...
AATATAAAATAATAGTATTTGTTATATCTAGATATATTATGGATTAATTTTGTTTTAATATATTAAAATTTATTGTGTTTCTATTTTGTATGATTTTTACAATTATAAATATTACAATTTTTTTATTTAAAAAGAAAAATTAACTAAAATTTATACAAAATTATATTTTATTTTATTTTTTAATTAGTAAGATAAGGGTAAATTTGTAAATATATATTTTTAACATTTTAAAAAAATTAAAATATCTTTCAAATCTATCATATCACTCACAAACTCCAATAAACTTTCCCTACAAATCCATCTTATATACTTTAATCCAAACAACCTCACTTTCTTCACACTTTCATCTTAAATCACTTCAAATTCACACCCTCAAATCCTCACTCTAATCCAAACAAAGCCTTAGTGACTTTATTTTTCTTAGTTCCTTTCGAATGAGCTATTAAAAGCATATGTCACATAGTTAAACAACAACATCGTTTATCACTCATAAATGGATGGCTAAATAGAGACTATAAATCGTAGTTTGGAAACCTACCTTAGATGTTTCACCATTAACCAACAATGAACATGGTTCCACCTTCTCTATTGGGTCAAGTAATAATACACTATTAGTCACCACTCTGCCCTTAGAATGTCACCCTTCCAAATTGTCTATGATATTCCTCTCTCAAGTTTTGCCACTAAGTACTTCAATAGCTTCGAGACACCCTTTGTTGTACCCATTAGAGGATGCACAACCAAGCTAATCAACATCACATTGCCATCACATTCACCTCTTAAGACCAATCTCTAGACTTAATGATGACCTCCTTTCTTCCTTAATTTGCATGTCTAGCATATTGACCAATATTCTTCTCAATTTGGTTTTTAATTTTAGTGTGCAAGTCTTTCACAAATTTCGGTTTTTCAAAACATCCTTAAACAACATAAAGTCAAAGTTAGGAAGAGGAATAAGGTCAAGAGGTCTTAATGGAAAAAAAATCATATATAACCTCAAAATGAGAATGGAAAGTTGTGGTGTTGACCCCTCTATTATATCTTGGATTTTCAAAAATCATATATCTCAATAGTTGAGACAAAGTTCTATTCACCACTTTTGTTTTATCATTAATTTGAGGATACCAAGTAGTAGAAAATATAGATTTAATTATGAATTTTTCCCATAAGGTCCTCCAAAAGCTACTTAAGAACTTTGAATATCTATTAGATACTATGCTTTTAAAAAGCTCAGGCAAACGAAGAACTTTGTTGAAGAAGAGATTTGTAATATGGCTTGTATCATCAAATTTGTGACATGGAATAAAATGGATCATTCTTGAAAATTTATTCACAACCACAAACATACATCACCAATTGTTTTTCACTAGGCAAAAAATTATACCTAATAGTCTGTAACGCTCAAAGTTATGAAAATAAAACACTCATTTACTCTTTAAAAGCTTTCGGCTTTCAAGAGAAGAAAATAAGTGAAAAATTATTCTTTATTTAATTTAATTGTCCATCAAAACAACACGTGAAATTTAAATACATTTATTTTTTTAGAATAATTAAAAACGAAAACATCACATGTTATATAAACCATAAGACTTGAAAATCTTATACTTATTATAAAATTTTAATCCAATTTAACATACATTGTAATAAATTTTTAAAGAAAATTAAAGATACCAAAAACTTGAATGAATAATTTCACTACAAGAAAATCATTAAATAAAAATTAAATTTGGAGGCCAAAATAATTAGTCACTATATTGACTAAATTAGAAACTATTTCATAAAAAAAAATTATTGGTATCTAAAATAGTTTCTATTATTAATAAAAATTTATAAAGTCGTTTCTAAATTGGTATCTAACTATTAGCTACCAAGGTTTTAGCTATTAAATACTTATGTTATAGATTAGTCTCTATTAGCCTTTTAGAGACTAATTTAGAATCTAAAATATTACTAGCTAAAACTTTTCTAACAAATTTAAATACCAATTTAGAAATAATTTTATAATATTTTATTAATAATAGAAATCACATTAGATATCAATATTTTTTAGTCTCTAAACTATGTATTTAATTTAGTCAATATAGTAACTAATTATTTTTTGTTTTTAAAGAAAACTTGCTACCAAATTTAGAATCTAAATATTTAGTAGTTAAAATCTTGGTAACTAATTAGATACCAATTTAGAAACTATTTATCAATAATAGAAATTAATTTAGAAACCAATAATTTTTTAGTTTTTAAAATGATCTCTAATTTTGTCACTATAACAACTAATTATTTTTTATCTCTAAAATTAAATTCTATTTAATGATTTTCTTGTAATAATATATACTTTTAATACTTTGGGTCATCCTAAAATATTAAAAAAAGTTTACAATTCAAAAATATAGTCAATACAAACTAAAACAATAAATACATTAATGATGAAAAATAATTAAAGAGTATTTTAAAAATAAAAATGTCTCACTAATAAATATCTCTCATCAATAGACAAGTTTAATACTATTAACTACATGGTGAATTAATATTTTGAATTAATTCAAGATAAATTCTTGAAGAAAGACTAGAAAAATTAATTTCTTAATATTAATTGAAAGGTATGTGAGAAGAGAATTGAATGCTTTTCCTTTTAACTCAAAAATTGGAACAGCACATGAGTAAAGAGTGCAAAAACGAATTAAAGATATATGAAAAATGAAAAGAATAAAGTAAGTGCTAAGAAACTTTTGTTGACTAATTGACGAACACAAAAGTAAAAAGAAAGGAGAGAGATAAAAGAAAGCAAAGTGAATCTCTCAAGCCACTCATTTAATAACACGTGCACAACTCACTCCCTAAAGCCAACATAAAAAACACAACAAAATTTTTAAATATCGTGGTCGGTTAACCGCAATGCCATGCCCCACCACACAATAAAAGTAAAACAAACCTTATTCTCTCCTTCAACAAACTTATTCTTTAATATTTTTTAATTCAATATATTTTTTTTCTAAAATTTATTTTTCTGATTCTGTATGGTATGGACCGACCGGTCATTGCTACAACTTGATCTTTTTGACTGAGCTGACCGAGACCTGCGCGGTCGTGCAGACCGACAATCCATTAACGCTCAAATCAAGGTCAGTAAAAGTAAACCACCATTAAAAACTATGTAATGCGCTCTTAAGTATGATACATTTCACTAATCAGGGTCAATAAGGTAAATCTATTAAAATAATAGAAATAACACACATTCCAAAAACAAAGGTATGTCATTATCACTGTACACCCCTTAGTGTCTAATACCTTTTTTTCTGACTTGAGTGTCGGAGTGCCTTCTGCAGGTACCTCTTCCATTTGACATTCATCCGAGAATGAGAGACCGAGATCTGAAGGAGTAGCATCGAGGTCAGAAGGCTCGTAGTGAAGCTCTAGCAACCTGCCCAAAGGAAGGAAGAAGATAAAATGATTCAATAGTTCTATAGGTCCATCTCCCTAATGAACAAATTCAAATTTTAAACTTCTACAATATTTATATTAAGTAATTATTAAAATGAGGGATTGTGATTTTTTTTATTTAGTAAATTAAATTTTTAATATAGAACCGGATATGTTAAAATATTTTATTGGAATAATATTATAATATAATTTATAGAAGCTTTTTGTGTGATTTAGTGATAGAGGTAGAGAAAGAAAGAAAATAATTCAAAAAATGAGGAGACCATCCAATGCTATTTCTCATTTATTTTTATTTTACCTATTTATTATTTATTTTATATTTTGTTTTCTCATCAAACACTTTTAAATTTTATTTCTCTTTTCTTTACAAACGGTCTTATACAAGCCTAGACGACAAAAAATGAGAAAAATATATGCAAAATTAAAAATGTGCATGTATAGAGAAATTGGTGGTTTTAAATGTAACAACTAAATGAGTCATTTTTTTAATTTGAAAGAAAGAAAAATACTTTCAGTGTAAAAGAATCTTGATGTGTGAGCCGTTGATGGTTGTGATGGTTTTTGGATGGTACAGGTGGACGGTGTGTGTTGATTGTGTGTATGAGTACAAAGTCATAAAAAGCTGGGTCACACAGAAAACGACAACATAGACAGAGCACCTTAAAGACACGAAAACAAAAGTTGAACCCCTGGTTAGCCCTTGGTAAAGCAGTTAACCATGGTTAGGTTAACTTTGTTCCTTCAATGTCTGGTTTCGTGCATGCTCGGCAACTGGTTAATTTAACATCTCAACCATATTAATAATAACAATAATAATAGCAGTAATAGTAAAGTAAATTTATTATAACAAATAAAAATATCATAATCATTTTTTAAAATAAAAATTATTATATTTTGTAATTGCTGTATAAAACCTTGAAAGACTAATAAAAACACAAAAAAAGTTATATCCAATTTCAACATGAAATAGAAGTATTTTGATATTTTTATTTATTTCCTTTAAATATATACTTCACACATACTTAATTGGTTTTTTTTATTCAACTATTTAAAATTTAATCTAGATTTAATTTTAGTCACTTTTCTATTCTAAGCTGTCCATTTTATTTTAACTATAAATCAAAATTTCAATAGTTTTTAAAATTAATACTACTTGCAGTTTAATTCGTTTATTCAAATAAAAATAATTAACACATTTAACGATTAGTTACTGTAAATTATAATATTATATAAAAATTATGTATTTTGGGTTTAAAATGTATATTATATTATTACTATTACATTCAACCGATTTTGCAACTAGAGCGTTTCAAAGGGTTGGTGAAAGAAAAATGTGATATTATTTTAGTATTATTGATGGTGATAAATAACTCATACTCGAAATAGTTAAAAAATGTTTATTTTAGTAAATAAGTTATATTATATATTAGTAGTAGTGTTTGTTTAATGAATGAGAGTTTATTAATTATTTAATGAATTAATTAATTGCAATTCCCAATGTAACGTACAGAAAATATTTTGGCATCTAAAAATGGGATAGGAAAGTAATTTAAACTTGGTGCCATTTAAGAACAGAGAGAAGTACTTTTTACTTTTTTGTATCTGAAATGTAAGAAGGAGTGTGCTTTTGGGGTTACGTGGCACCAAAATGGGTAAACATTTGTCACAATCGAAGTGAAAGTAGCAATTTTGTGTGTGACACGGCACACAAAGTAACGCGCAAAGAGAGAGAAAGAGTGTGTGTGATAGTACAGATACACAGTACTCTGCTCTGCATTACACAAGTTTCACACAAACTTTCTCATTTTATTACCGCATTTGGAGTTCTTCTCTCTGCACCATTATCTCCCTGAAGGTTCTAGAGCATATAGAGAGAAAACCCAGGTGGGGTTCTTCTTCCATTGTTGATTTCTGGCTTCTCTTTACTCTTTTTTTATGTTTGAATTTTCTGGGTTCTTTATGTGGTACTGTGGATCCCTTTTGTTGTTATTGGTTGCACTGGTTTGTTTTTTTTGAGGTTTAATGTTGGTTGTACTATGTGGGGTTCTACTGTAGTTTAATGTTTTTGTGGTTTTTATTTATTTTTTCTATCACTCTTTTCTCTGAAATGAATGAGCATAAGAAGGGTTTGGAGCGGCTCTAAAAAGGTACTTCTTTTATTTTTCACCTTTTGCATTTGGGGTTGATGCATTGAAGTGGATTTTTTTTTTCTGTGATTGCATGACTTTGCCTTTTGTGTTCATCTGTGTGACATGCAATCAAATTGTAAATGTTTTCTCGGATGAAGATGGGTGTGTTTGGTTAGATTGGTTGAAATTAAACTGTCTCTGGGTTTTGGAGATTGAATTTTTTTTCAATCTGTGATGTGATGAAATCTGTATTGGTTTCAGTTGGTTTTCTGAGATAATGCTGAGGAAGAGAACCAGGTCAATCCAGAAAGATCAACACCAGGTCTGCAAGATGACAATCTCTGAAGCCAATTTTGAGTCTCATGCTTTGGGGAGCAATGCCAAAAGCAACTCAATTTTCAATGCCCCTCTTCTGTTTGTGGGTATGGGTCCTAAGGGCTTATTGGATTCTGATTCAGTTAAGAGCCCCACTTCCCCACTAGATGTTTCATTATTTTCAAATCTAAGTATCCCCTTTAGAACCCCAAGTTCATTGTCCAATGAGGGACAACAAAGGAGCTGGGACTGTGCCAAAGTAGGTCTAAGTATTATAGATTCTTTGGAAGAATGTTCTAAGTTCTCTCAAAAAATTCTCCAAGCCTCAGAGAGCAAGAAGACTACTCTCTGTCCCCAAATAATTACTAAAGCCCCAAATTGTAAACCCTATATGGACATGGAGTCTGCTTATGCTTCTAAGTCCTTACCCAAAGGTTCTTGCAGGATCCATTGTGCTCAAAATGGTTACATCTTCCCCAAGGATGAGTCCACTGTTCTTTTTGAGATTGGAGAGGCCCCACCACAACATGAGTCCTTTGAGAAAGCTGTGTCTGTTTCATTGGACTCTAGCAGTCCAATTAGAAATCTGTCTGGTTTAACTTGTCCCAACATTGATTCTGACCCTGAGAATCTTGCTTTGAAACATAAGTGCTGTCCTCCTCATTTTATTGGAGGAAGCCATGATAACACACAAATTTTGCTACCTGCTGCATTAAATTCAAACCCTGTGGCTGCAGTATCTTCTAATGAATTTATTAAGTCTCTATCAGCTAGTGAGATTGAACTCTCCGAGGATTACACCTGTGTGATATCCCACGGTCCTAATCCTAAAACAACTCATATTTTCTGTGACTGCATTTTGGAAACTCATGCAACTGATTTTAAAAAACATAACAAGAATGGAGAGGAGGGAAAAGAATTGTCTCTTTTCAGTGTTAACAGCATGTATGCTCCAAACCACTTTCCTTCTTCTGAAGACTTCTTAAGTTTCTGTCACCATTGTAACAAGAAGTTGGAAGAGGGGAAAGACATTTACATCTATAGGTAGATTAACACTATTGCAACTCTTTTATTTTGAATTGAAGTTCCCCATGATAGACAGAATGACTCTAATATTGACTTCCTTTAATATCCTGCAGAGGTGAAAAAGCATTTTGTAGTTTGAGCTGCAGGGCAATAGAGATCATGATTGATGAGGAGCTAGAGAAATCTGATTCTGATTCATCACCCGAAAATTCTCCTAAGATGAGAATTTGAAGGAAACTTTTTTGAAACAAACTTCCCAACAGCTACATAGAGGCTTTTCTATGAGTCCAAGGCAATCAATCATCTGTTCTAAAAGAGCTGTTTCTGTTTGCATCAATTGCCAGCCATGGATGATTGTTTTGTACATCATTAAGATTACTATTAGTTTTCATTTTGATGGTCTCGTGCATCTAGCCTCTCCACAACTACTAGATTTGGTTTTCATTATAGCTACATACATGTGCTATGACATTATATTGATAGTTTTGTAACATAATTTTTCATACAAAAAAAAAATCAAGGGAATAAGCCCATTTTTCTTGGCTTACCCCTTGTTGAAGTTGCTTTGAGATATCTATATTATGTAAAAGATCAGTGTATGTCAGTCCAAACAAGTTTTTGAACTTGAAGGCTATACAACTATTGTAGGTCATATGAAACTACTTTCTTTGTTTTGGATTGATAATCATAAAATTGATTGGTTTGATCTTTTTTATGAGTCTGTACTGACTCAACAGTAACAACATCCTTACATTTACCAGTCTTGAGCATGATTTCATTTAAATGTGTTGTAAATTGTAAGCATGGAATCCTCTAGTCAGGAATACTATTTCTTGTCTGGGATTTTGAATATTTTATGCATGATATTACTGTATTTATTTATTCAAGTTAAGACCTTATTATTCATACTTTTGTAATGTTTCTCAACTTACTTCTTGTTTGTTGGGATATTGATAAATAAATATGTATGTTGCAATATTTGACTTTGGACTTTAGTTTATCATTTGATTTTGTAAGTTTAGAATGCAAATTTAGATGTGTTTAAATTAAATGGTCACAAATTAACATTTGAATTTATTTCTTATTTAAAGAGCTTTAAACTAACATTTGAAAGTGTTTTTTATTGGGAAAATGGGAGAACTTGCTTTTAGAAGACAAAGTAAATGAAGGTTTTTACAAGTTCTTCTTTTGTCCACAATGTAAATTTTTAATATAAAAACTAAACAGACTTTTCTCATTACACAAACTAAATATCAATATTTTTAATTTTAAAAGACTAAATAAATATAATTTAAAATTTAAAAACTGAAAATATACCTAAAGTTGGGTGTGAATATATTAATTTGTTGAAACACTATTTTCGTTAAACCTTAAGTAGTATACTGTGGTAGTACCTTGCATGCAACTGTACTGTGAAAAGACCTAAATATCACTGTTCTGAGGTCCAATGTATCAGAACATTACCAAAGCAAGTTGTCCTACGCAAGATTGTAAAGGTAGTGCATTCTCAACACTTCTGTTATATATTATCTATCAGTAAAATGTTTCTTCTTTTTAGCTCCTCACGAGACCTCTCACACTGTGGTAAAACAAAAAAAATACCAATTTATCAAATTTTTGAAAAAATATGACATGTTTTTCGTTTGAAGTAGGTAATTGAAAAAAATGATCTGCAAATACAATTACTACTAGGACATATTTAAGAATGACAAAAAAAAAATAAAAAAATCATTGTATCACTTTTAATTATATCACATGAATAAGTTTTTAATAAATTTTATGAGAATTAATTATAACCATGGATTTACATATTGAATTTGACTCATACCAAAAGAATGACACCACCTTCCTCCGCTGAAACATTCACCATTAACTTCGTGTTGTTTATCATTAATTTTATTAAAAATTTAAAATAATTTTTAATGTATTAAAAACCAAAAAGTTATATTCAATTTTTTTTATTATATTACGCTATTCTTTAATTATATATAATAATAAAATACTTTATAAAAATCTATTCAACCATACTTTATAATAATTAAATCCTATACTTCATATAGGATTTAACCATTTCTGAAAATAAATAAAAAATCTGTCCATTTTCAAAATTTTCGTTTTAAATTATACTAAAAAGGAAAAAAAAAAAAGTTCCACTTACACATATGTACATTTCTTAACGTTATTCATCTAATTCATTTACATATTGAAAAATAATCTCTCGTAAAAAAAAGAAATGGAGTATGATTCATCTTATAAATCTCCATACATTGAAAAATAACCTCGAAGGTACATACATTTGCCTTTAATACATAAAAATTATGTGATTTTAAAATTTTATTTTGATGTATATAATATATAGTTATCAAAGAAACTAACCCTAGATACTTTTGTCTGATGACGTTGAAATAGGAATAATGAATAAACCTAACTACACTTAAGTAAATCATTCAATAATCAAATCTTCAAAACACACCAGACAAGACTTTCCAATGAATGAAGAATAAGAATGCACTTGTCAATATAAGATATCAACGACGAAGTCGAAAGGGAATTCTTTTTTATCTTCTATTAATGTGCTTTTCAATACCATTACTTGTGTCTCATACCTAAAATCTAAAAGAGTAGATAATAAAATTTGGATGCTTGCAGTGCATACAGAACTGAACCAATTTAAAAGAATATTATTATAGTAATAACAAAGCTTTACTTTGAGTATGTTTTGCCCTCATAAGATAAATTATTTTAAATTAATGTATAAAATTACAAGAGATAGAAGAAAGTGATATTAAATTAGAATTTTCCATGAGACTGTATTTTATAACAAATATAATATATTTTTGATAAAAAAAATTGAAGGTATGCTCCGGTTAAAAAATTTCTAGATCCATTGACCAACCATGTAAAATAATTTTGCAGATTACTCAACTACAATCATCATCATCATATATGATTAGTTTGCCAATTTTTATAATACTTATTTTAAAAATTATACGATGGCTTTGAATGATAAATGCATCTCCATTGTAAGACACTCTTAGTTTACGCAATTTTTATTATATCATACTAAGATCATGAATAATTCTTCGAAAAAAATCAAAGAAACACATAAAGTAGTTAAAACTTTAAACTCACCTTATTACTCTTTTACATATTTAATTAAAATAAATATGAAACTATAAATTATAAATTAAATTAAATTTAGTATTGATCTGCTAAAAAATATAGTTAATACATTAATTTACTCCACAATACAAATATTGGATTTAGCACGAAATTGGTACCGTTGAATGGCTTTTCCGTAATGCCTTTACGAATCACCACAATATCAGGATAACTCCTGTGAATGCGTTTGATGAAACCAATGTATAATATCGTCGCCACTTGCTCAGCCTCATGTTTGTCGTGTATTGTAGGACCTGCAGTTCAGGCACTTTTGACCCACAAAATGGAACTGAACGTGAGAAGTTTTACCACAGTCATTACAAAGAATCCAAACCTGTGGAGAGAAACAACATTAGGCCGTCTGATATTTGATTGGGCATGCCACAAAAATAATGCAGATTGCAGAACGAAAAGATAAAAGCTTAAAAATCTAGGGCAACCACAAAATATATCGAAGGTGTAGGTTATTGTGTAATTAGTATGTATAACATATAATATCCACAATCATCGTAGTTAAAACAGGAGCACTGACCATTTTATGTTGATATGGTTCAGGCATTGGTGTAGCAGCAATCTCTAGGTCAAATTTCTCCCAAACCTTTGACATATCACAGACTGACGCCGAGCAGAGAGGGCAGGCATACCTGGTGTATAGAATCAAAGTTAAGTAACAGGATAGTTTTTCAGATAAATATGGAGAATATGGAGGTGAGAAACATGGTACTCACCGGAAATGCTCCCTCATTTCATTCAGGCAGCTCTTATGGATTGTATGTCCACATCGCATAACAGTGACATCATTTCTTGATTCAAATAAATACTGCAATCATCAAATTTGGTGTGATTGAATCAGCCTCCAGCAATTAAGAGAGCTGTCAGAGTGATATTTTTATATTACAAAAGCTCAAGAGAACTTACTTCAAAACAAACAGGGCAATCATGATGCATTGCTCCTTCTACACAAGGGTGACTGTTTTTCAGCAGAGTCGAGTAGCAACAACCTGTACAGATAATTTCAAAATGTAATGACTAAACATGTATATTTTAAAATAAATGAATCGCTACTGTAATTATTAAAACGCATTGGAATGATGTAGGAAAAAAATTAAAAAAACCACTTACCACACTTGTAGCAATGGAAGAAATTTTCGCTTCCTCCAGTTCTGTATTAAGTGAAAAGATATCCAAATCAATCAGTCTGAATTTTGATACACATCCTAGTCAATCTTTTTAAAATATAAAGCTTCAAGATATCCTAAAAAGTGATCTTTAAGTCCAACGCAAAAAAGATTAAAAAAGAAAGAAGGCAAAAGTTGGATAATCATATGAACACTTGTATTTGGGTGGCTGCTAGACTTAGTTAAGGTGGCCAAGTAAGAAAAAATATTACTGGGTAGCTCAACTAACATTTTGAAAAACTGGATCGAGAAAAAAGGAGGAGTCCCCTTCCAATGAATTACCATCCCTGCCTAAAATGCAGAGACGTTGATCTCTTAGATAAAGTTACTAGATAACAATTCATACCTGCAAATTCCACAGCCACTGCAATGGTACTGCTGCTTAGATATCTGCAGCAGATTAAAAAAACAAGTTAAAAACATAATACGAATTGAGAGTTTACTTTAAATTAAACTTTAAGTGAAGTGTCCATGATAAAGAGAGTTTACTTTTTTTTTATGTTTTTATATTAAATGAGCTCTTTTATGTATCTAGTAACTAGTAATTTAGGTTTTTTAATTTAAATTTAAGAATTAAATTTCATAATTAGTGTTTTTCTATATTTTTAAAAATAATATTTAGTTGTTTATAATTTTAAAATGTAGTAAGGTTTTTTTAGACGATAGATTTTGAATAATTTTTTTGTAACTTAAGTTAAATTGAGTTTTGTTAATTGGAAGATGAAATAAAAATTGAAATTAATTATGAAAGTCTCGGCATGTATTATGCATGAAAACTTCATCTACTTAAAAACAATTACAAAACCACCGAAGTGATAAAGATGATAACTTCTTAGTTAAAGAAAAATTAAAAACCAAAGTCATCATTTGGGTGATGACTTCTCCTAATGAAGTTACCTTAACCCATTTTTTGAAATTTTTTTCAAAAATTACTCAAATCCATAAACAAAGGAAAAAAAAAATTCACTGTTTCGGTGCAAAAATCGATTAACTACCCTCTCCCCTACACTGATTAACAAACCTCCTTTCTCCATATTAATAAATAATGAATAATAATAATAAGAAGAAACAATATTAATATTAAAACTACATTGCTAAGATAATAATATGGTCATTAGTTCCAGGATTATTTACTTACATCATCATCAAAAAGCTTGCATGTTCCACAGAAGTACTTGCCCATACAAACACCACAATTTATACAGTTCTGCTGAACCTGGAAGCAGTTAAAATCAGTAGAAGAAATTAGCAATGCAGATTGTAAATGATGAAATGTAAGTTCAAAGTGTTTTTTTGTTGAATAAAATAAGACAGAAGTAATTTCAATAAAGCAGCTTATTGTCCAGTGTTGGGTCAATATCTTTATAAACTCACAAGAATCCTGTTATGCACACATGCAGTGGAATTTTCTTTTTATTTGGCGATAAAAAATTGTATATCAAAATAAGAATCAAGCAGAAAGACACTAAAGAATTTCTGAACTCACCTCTTGTTCTGTCCCACAAAGTGAACAAATCACCTGCGTATGTCAAAATTATTTCATTAGGCTTGAGGAATTCCTTGATCACCATGAAATAACAAAGTCAAGATAAGTTAAACAAAATTTTAATATAATTCCAATTGGAAATGCCTAAATAAAATAGCCATACCTGTTTGACTTGGTGCCGGGGAATGTCATGTCTATCCTTCTGATCAATGTTGATATCATTCTGCGGAAAACATGATAATAAAAGTAAGTTCCTGAAAAGTAAAAAGTAATGCTACAACATAAGAATGAAACACAATCAGACCACTCCTTGATCATTATAAGTCACAATTCATGAGTCACGCTTTCCCTTTCCCTATAGCACATTGAGGCCCCCCTACAAGGGAGGTGAGTCATTACATTAAAACAGCAGAAGGCTGAAAACATTTATACTTGTTTTTCCTAATTTAAGCAACTCAGATAACAACTACTCAAATTAGTTCGGCGAGCCTTGTCTCCATGGGAAAGGAGGCAGGGGGTATATAGAGAGATGGAGGTCACCATCAATAAAAGACCAAAATAAATGGAATGGAAGACAAAAATAAGTTATAATACTCTGGACTGGACAGTGCTCTACTTATACTTTACTTTAAAAGCAATTAAAGAATGACAGTGGCAATTAACAAAAGAAGCATTCAATAAAATTGGGTACAAATACACACGAAAACTCCTGAGCTGTTCTAGTTACGAAGACCACCATAAATTAAATAAAAATATCATCAAAAACTACCTTAGAGGAACTTACTTACTTTTGCTTCATTGTGACAATGGCGGCAATCAAAAATCTCATTGCAACAGGGGGACCTGATTCGGCATCTTCTCCGGTAATGTTGACAACTGCACAGAAAGCATAACCTTAACAAAAAACAGGACAAACACTTACAGAGTGGAGAAGAGTTTGCGAATAGGAAATTACCCATACTCCATATATCCCTTATCTCGCAATTCATTGATATTTTTGGGGTCTGTTGATTGACATGATTCTTCTCCAGGCAAGTCTTCTGCATTTGATTCTGGAGGGTACACTTCCTTCTCAGTCATGTCTTTAATGTCATTGCAGTCGAATTGCAGAGGCTCAGAGCGCATTACTGCCACCTCTCCCATGGTAGTGGTTACCTTCAAATAAGATTACCAACTATCTAGAAGCACGAAGTAAGCTTAAGGACCTGCATGTAGGAATACATTTAGAAATAATCCTAAAACTTCTAAAGGCATATTTAGTCACCCCATCAAGCCAGGTAAACACCCATGCATCGTTGCTTTCCTCTATACGGTGGGAGACCAATTGAAATCAGCATCAACAAAATTGATTAATGCAACTCCAATCAGCACTACTCCAAGAGGGGAACACATCAAAACTATTGTTTTCATAAGAATTCCACATATAACTAACTACACGGTAGCACTGGGGTACTTGACAGCCTCCAGAAGTAAAATAGAAACCAGTAGCATTGAATGAATGGTCACTTGAATCCTTGAACTTCTCCCAGAACCAAATCCAACTATACTGGATAACATCAATAGACACTCCAACCTATGTTGAAAGCAATAAATCACTCAATCAAATGAATCCCTCATAATATAAATACAGTATATCTGTTGGTTTTATTGTCCATGAAGGACAGGCCTACCTTAAATTGCAGTTCTGCATTGACTCCTCCAAGAACTGAAACTTACCAAAAGGAAACACTCAAAAACTGTATATATCTTCTGCACCTTGATAGATTCCTTTGGTTCAAATTACAATCCTTATCTTGGTTAACTAGGCACTCACTGCCAAAATAGGACATCGAGACCACTCCAGGGTCTAAGTTATTGATATTCATAAACAAAATAGCACGAGAGCAGCAAGATTTTCTCTTCTACCAACCAAGAAAAAACAAAGGCTGGAAGAAAAAAAGGAGGAAGAATTTGTACAGATAGTAGTAACTAGTAATCACATTCTGCCGCAATGGAAATAGCATTAGGCCAGCCTTTTCAATGATCCTAAACTGGCACGGAAACAAATGGATAGGTCCTGGGAATAAGGCAAAAGGATATCCCCACTCCCACGCATTAGAAGCTTTAACAACTTCAAAATTGGCTCCAAGCTCCAAAGCTTTTGCCCACAGTAGACGGAGATCATAGACAAATAATGAAAGGTGGCAATGCAGATATATACTTATTGGGTCATATTTCCCTTTAAAAGTCTAGTCGTATCGTACCCATGCATAACCAGGGGTTGAAATATAAACGAATCAGAATCATAACCAGTTCACGGTTGTCGAATTGAACACTGTTTTTTAATACACTATAGAAAATGGACTATTGACAGAGTTTAGTTTAAGCTCCTCCAACAATTCCACTTAATAATACGAAGATATGGATCGTCATACATAACTGAACCATAAAGAACAATCATAATCATAATTTTAACGAGAAAACCCACAAATTAACAAGGACCACGGGAAAAGAACAACTATGCAAGGCACAGATCATTCCGTACTCAACCGAATCGTTACACCAACGTTTGAATCCAGGCTTCATTTTCTGACTTAACTATGATAATTCAACCTCTTGAACCCCAAGTAGATTGTCGAAACCCAACGTTTTCTCAAATTCCATCAAACCAAACAAAACCTTGAAATTCACGGGGACATTCAATTGTGCAGCTATATACAACTAAAGAAAAATCTTCTAAACGCAGACAAAACAAACAAAATTGCACAGAATTCAAACAAACACGTAGAACTAAAAATTGCACAGAATTCTAACACCAGACAACATAGTACGGAGCACCAACGGAAACCACTATCTTCGCCTACAAAACGGGAAAAAAAAAAAAAACAGCCAGCTAACGAACAGAGCAAAAAGAAATCGCAGTTATTGTTACTAAAATCATTCACAGACTATCACAGAAATCAAACTAACGGCATTCTCATAACAAGAACGAACTTTCAACTCGACGGCGACGTGATCGGGGATTAGGAATTGGTTTATCCGTAGCTCCGATTGAAATTCTTTTTTCTTCGGAGTGCGTAGGGGAACGAAACGACGTCGAATTTATAGGCTCGTGCGTGGTGAGGTTCTGCGTTCGGGTTCGAGAGGCTTCGAAACTGACTGAAAGATTTGATTGCGGTGACAGCTTCACTTTCGTCTTTTTGTTCTGTAAAATATCTCGCCATTAATATCCAATGATGTGGCGCCATGTAGTGTCCTGCATTCCGTGTATATCTTTCCATGTTAGAATAATATTAATATTAGAATTAAATTAAGTAAGTATGGAACAGGAAGAAGGGATATGGATAAACCCACTCAACATGAATTTTTTAAATTTTGATGATAAAATTTACCTATAAAGTATAATAAAACAAGATCATTAGTCAAAATACATAGTCTAAATATAAAATTTTAAATTGTGTCTATTAAAGAAATAATAAAACGTGTCATAGCCTTAATCACTCAAAAATACATTATGAACAAAATTGCACAGATTGTGAATATTTTCCTAACTCTAAGAATCTTATATGATTAATCTTATAAAATTTTGAGATACAATATCACTTAAGATGTCAAAATAATTTAAATACATTTTATTCTTTTAATTTATGCATGAATCTTTTGAGAATAAAATTAGAATTCTAAAATTAACAGTAACGAAATAATTTATATTTGAGTCAAAAAAATAAAATAAAATTGACTGGATACTATAAGAATCAAACTGACGAGAGTAAAAAAATTAAATAAATAATTATAATAAGACGAAGAAAAATATCTTCGTATAATCATAAATCCAAACTAAATTATTCAAATAATGTTATTTTTGTTTTTAACTTTGTTAGGAAAAATCACCACTACGTATAGGTAACAATATGTCACAATTAATAATATTTAAGACATTAATTATCATTTATGAAATAATATATGTAGTGATAGGATTCATACGATCGAACATGAGATTTGATATTTAGTCTGATAGATCGACATAATCATTACAAAATTGATTAATGATTCAACATTTATTAATTCGCTTTTATTAGATCCATTAACAACAAATGATCCACAATAATGATATAAATAAGTATATGTTCCAAAGGATCAGGTATAAAATCATTTAATACCAAATATGAGTGTCGAGTGTGGTTGTCTGACTTGATTGTCAGGGTGTCTTTTGCAAATACCATTCGAATCCCGAGTTCAAGGGGAGGAAGAGTGGAAGAGCGAGACTAGTAAAAGTACGTTCGAGAAAAGAGAAGGAGGTGTAAATCAACCCACCAAAAAGTGGTTCCAATCTCATTTAAGAACAGTATAAATACACCATAACTAAAAAGTACGACATTGTTATAATCTGTATAAAACACATTAGAGTACCTATATTTCCAACTAAAAGTGAAAACCTATGAGTTAAAGAGTAAATGAAAAAGAACATAGAAAGTTCTTATTAAAGAAATTTTTTTATAAAGAAAATATGTCACAATATTTAAAAAAAATCTATTACAAAACTATGGAACTTCAATTTTTATAGATAAAACGTCATTTAAAAGATTGGAAGAGTTATATCATTACAAAAGTACTGATAACAAAAATATTATTACAAAAGTTTAACATTAATTAGAAATTAAAGTTAATGGATGTGATTTTTTCTCAAAATAAACCCATCTTAAAAAAAATACCTAAATAAATTCATTCTTACTCACTCTAATATCCAAAAAATTTGGCTTCTAAAGATCGAATGAGAGTTCAATTATCAATGGAAATTTGATTAGTTTTTTCAATTTGTTTTCGAAAAATAACAAAAAAAGGAAAAATATCTCGAGAAAGTGTTCACAGTTTAGAATTTGACTTGGGAATTGAAGTAGAAATAAATTTATTTTGATAATTATTTCATAATGGATTTACTTTGAAAAAATATTTAGTGAAATTTTTTATACATCTTTTATGTCCCAAAAATATTAACATTTTTATTAATTGAGATCGATAATAGTTTATATTAATTTTTCTTTTAACTTAGTAATAAGTCTCTTAAAGACAAAATGATTACATAATCAACTAACTAACATTATGTCAAATAAAAATAGCGTCTTAGTAAATTTATTTTCTTTTATTCTTTATATTTTCTTCTTCTTTCAATATCTCTCTTTTTCTCTCTCTGTTGTTTTATTTTATGTTAAGTTTCAATACTATAATATTAAATATAAAATCAAGTTCAATAATTGCTCAATATATAATAGTTTACGTGTTAGGGACATGAATTCGACGTCGTTTCATTCCCCTTCGCACTCCCAAGAAAAAAGAATTTCGCAGAAGATTCGAATCGGAGCTACGAATAAACCAACCTAATCGCCGATCACGTTGTTGTTTTGAGAATGCCGTTAGTTTAATTTCTGTGAAAATCTGTGAATAATTTTAATAACAATAACTGCGATTTCTTTTTGCTCTGTTAGCAAGCGTAGCTGTGTTTTTTTTATTTTGTAAATTTCCTTTGTTTCCGTTGGTGCTCCGTTTTACGTTGTCTGGTGTTAGAATTCTGTGCAATTTTGTTTGTTTTGTCTGCGTTTAGAAGATTTTTTAGTTGTACGTAGCTGCACAATTGAATGCCCCCGTGAATTTCAAGGTTTTGTTTGGTTTGATGGAATTTGAGAAAACGTTGGGTTTCCGGCAAGAAGATTGCTGTTGTTATTGGACGATCTACTTGGGGTTCAATAGGTTGAATTATCATAATTAAGTCAGAATGTGTTCAATGGAACTCTTTATGTATACAATGGTTTTGATGTGTTCTCCTCTATGAATAGTGTTGATTGGAGCAGCATTTATCGATTTTGTTGATGCTGATTTCAATTGGTCTGCCTCAGTATAGAAGAAAGCAATGATGCATTGGTGTTTACCAGGCTTGATGGGGTGACTAAATATGCCTTTAGAAGTTTTAGGATTATTTCTAAATGTGTACCTACATGCAGGTCCTTAAGCTTACTTCCTGCTTCTCGATAGTTGGTAATCTTATTTGAAGGTAACCACTACCATGGGAGAGGTGAAAGTAATGCACTCTGAGTCTCTGCAGTTCGAGTGCAGTGATGTTAAACATATGACTGAGAAGGAAGTGTACCCTCCTAAACCAAATGCAGAAGACTTGCCTGGAGAAGACACTAAGCACTAGTGCAGCTGTTTTTGTTTCATTGTTTGTCATTTATAGTTTTAGTTGTTGACTTTCTTATGCTTATGAATCTATAATTATGAATTTATGCTTGATTATGTATTTGATGTTTGTTGCAATGGTTTAATTTGTTTCTCCCTTTAATACTATGTTGGATGCATGTACATACATATATAAATTGATTTTTTAAATCTTATACCATCATAAGGTACAAGAGTTACAATTTCATGCTTCACGATTCTGTGATCACTATTGGGTCAGAATAGAATCTTGAGTTTGACTACCTTGGTCACAGGAGAGAACAGAACTTGGGTTAATATTATCTGTCTAAATATGCCTCAGGATGGCCCTAAACTAGTGTCGTTTTTTGCCCCTGGTGAATTCATCCCTGAAATTGCTAGCAATTTCAGACAAGCTCCCTTGAGTTTACTTGGGCCTACACAAAACCTAGTTTGGTTGCATGTTAAACAGATCGAGGGCTTCAAACCTGTGAACTCATCTAACTGTACGAGTTCACAAGTGAGGTTAACAACCATGTTTGAAACCCTTTTTCTTCATTTAGTTGATAATATTTTGAGGTTGTTTTTATTTAAAATCAACGCTATCTTTTATTTGTCGGGTGGTGATGCTGAATTCTTTTCCATGCTATCTTTGATTATGGAATGGCTATCATGGGGAAGTCTTCTTCTGAATAAATTCTTTCTGTAATTTATTTCAATGTATGTCTTAGTTCTCTTTGTTGTAACTTATATTTGTTGTAGGTTTGCCTTTGGCTAATTTTTTGTTTTCACTAAGTTAATTTTTTGTTTTCTCTTTTGTGACTCTTATTATTCATTGTCCAATCATCATTCTATCTACTATCCTAAATAAGTTATTAAAACATGGATTCATGCATCTCTTCTAAAGGGCGTAATGAATATAATGTGTGTTCACTCTTTTATTTCTTAAGTCTTGTATCCATATCCTGATTGGTATCGGATATAACAATCTGTTCAGGAATATTACTATGGTGCTTGTCTTAACAGTTTTATTTACTTGTTTCCTTTTAGTTGGTGGTAGAGAGGGAACTTATTGTTTCACTCACAATGAGTTAATGACTTTGTATTAAAATGGTGAGAGCGAAAAGTAATAAAATGGAATCAAGTCTATTTTAATTAATGACAACCTAACAATTATTTTCTTAATCTATTTTTTTTTCTTAATTTCAAAACATGGGTGTTGATTTCTAAATCAATTCAATTCTATTATGTGCTTTTTTAAATCAAGTCATTTTACATTTTAATGTTTCAAATGTGTCCTAATGTTTTTAGTTATGGATGAGCAATTCATACTTAGAGTTCCACCGAATGTGGCAGAGCGGATAGAGCGCCTTTTGAATGAAACTGATTCTTCTTCATCTGAAGACAAGTCATTAGATTTGTCATTTAATGAAGATGGAAGAAGTGGTACGTTTATGATAGGGAATGAACACTTCCCAACTTCTCTATTGGACCTTCCTTGTGTTGTTGAATCCTACAAGACATATGATGATAACTCTTTGATTAAGGCTGCTGATATTGGTCAGGTCAGTTGTACATCATTATTCAAACAATTCATTCATT
>Ga0123342_1004723_pt1 | contig 20504 bp, 14 predicted proteins | sample Turbeawhitnodule_FD_89960 | JGI IMG/M metagenome (GOLD analysis project Ga0123342, IMG submission 89960) | Root nodule microbial communities of legume samples collected from Mexico - Turtle bean Mexico white nodule | ecosystem: Host-associated > Plants > Roots > Nodule | place: Mexico: Nepantla...
AATGAACCGATTGAAACTCTAAAGAAAGCAATTGAACCGAACAAAACATGAAAAGGAGCTACTGAACTGAATTAAAACAGTAAGAAATTGAAAAGAACCGAACAAAAGTGCAAGAAAAGGAAGTGTAGGTGTAGGGTTATGACAATCAAACACATTCTGGGAATCAAGTTATCTTATATTAAACTAAGTTATCCTATATAGCAAGTCACATACACTACTAGAAGTTATTTTTATGATCTAATAACTGAAATAGTGACTAAATTTTTAGTCACATCAAATCGGTCACATCAAATCGATCACAGAAAATCAGTCACCAAATCGATGATTATATTAACTTTTTAGTCTCCCAAAATTTTCCTCCAAATTAATTTGAAAAACTATTAAATCTATTTATTTTTTTATATAAATTTGAATAATACAAAAATATTTAATTGGTATTATCTATTGCGAGATTAATAATTGATTTAATAAAAAATAAATTTAATTAAAGTTCGTTATTGTAAGACCCGAGAGCAGCAACACCTTCCAGCACACCTTCATTTTCTTCTTTTTTTTCTCACCGCACACTTTTTCTCTATATTCCTCTATGTACCTTCTTTCTTCAATTTCTCTCCTATAACTCATATATTTCCAAATCTAATCACACGCTACAGTAGCTGAGGAGTCAAGCTACATTTCTACCCGATCAGTTTTTCAAACAGAGTTAGTTCACTTTTACTCTAAAGATTCTTTATTCTCTGTTTTTTCTTAGGATTTAGCCATCCGTCTTGATGGGGAGAGTTGAGAAAAATGTTCCCATGAACTTGTTTTATCATATGCTGATTTTTGGTGATGTTTTGATAACTTGCTTTAGGTCCCTAGCTTTTAGAGTGGTTCCCCTACTTGTAAATGATTTTTCTCGGGATAAGAAATTACAGGTAAGAGAAGTTATCTATATTTTTTAATAGAATTTTAGATAGTTGATTTATATAATAAGTTAATCTATTAATTGTATGCATGTTAGGTTATAAAGTTAGTTAAACTGAATTTGATTATGAGTTTATATGAGTATGAATTTGATATATATATATATATATATATATATATATATATATATATAATTGATTTGAGAAATCTTAGATGATGTATGTATGAGTGATTGATATACATTGTGTATGAATTATATGTGTTGTGTGTGATTGATGAAAGATTGCATGAACTTGATGTCATACATTCAGGGTAATGTATGAGATAAATTGTTTTGGTACTTTAAGTATGAAAAGACTACAAATAGAGATCATCTGGCTTCACTGATGATCTAAGTCACATAGACTAAGGTATCAGTTGGTGAGAAGTTGAAGAGGGAGTTCATACATATCGTGATCGCTTGTAATCACACGATATGGATGTTTGGATTTACCCTGATCCGATTGGAGTGGATTAGATGTTAGTCTCTAGTAGAGGTTACTTAATGAGTCTTCTAAAAGAGAATAAATCCATATGTTATCACTGATTGAAATGAAATCGAAAGGGTATTTGGGATTGAAAGGAAATCAAGGTACCGTGAGACAAATGGATTTATGTGGCCACAATTTGATTAATGAGTCTTTCGAAAGACGATAAAGCTAGTAAAGGCATGACTCAAACATATGGGATAGATTGCGAGGAAGCCTTTGCCCCGGTAGCCAAGATGAAGTCTGTTTGTCTCCTACTCTCTATTATTGTGAATCTTTCTTATGCAATCACTATGATTGACCTAAAATCAAAGGTACTGAGGGTTTAAAGGAAATCAAGGTAATGTGAGGCAAATGAATCTATGTCAAGTAAGTATGATTGAAATGAAATCAAAGTACTATGGATTGAAATGAGATCAGATTATTGTGATTGATATTTGGATTTTGTATGACTGTGTTTGAGTAAAAAGGAAACTAAATTAATTATGAATTACTAATCAAATTAGTTATTTTACTAATATTTTTGGTCGTATGGTCGTAATTGCGGTGGTATTGGCAATGTTTGGATGTGTTAGCGTTTTGCGGGGTTTGCGATTGTCTTAGGGTCGGGATTAGCTCGACTTGAAGGGTTTCATCCGGAACTCTTCCCATTGGGACTGTGACGGGTGTATAGTGTTGGAATCGTGACCCGCGATTTTCCCTAGGTCGGTCGGATCACCCCGGTCCGGGCCGATTGCTTCTATCTTTTTCCTTCTCTTTTCCTTTTTTGTCGGCTTTAGCCTGGTGTGTCCTATGATAATTAACATGCTCTTCTATCTGCATGAATTTCGTGGCTCTAGTTCTTAGTTCGTCCATGTTCCTTGTTGGCCGTTTGGTCAAGCTTTCTGTGAAACGACCGCGGCGGATGGCGCCAACTAAGTGATGCATGGCTATCTCGGGCATTAAGTTCCTGATGTTCATGCATACTTTGCTGAACCTGTCCATAAATGCTCGTAAGGACTCACCTTTTTCCTGTTTCACATTGAGGAGAGACAGGGAGGACATATGATGTGGTCGGCTGGTCTTGTACAACGTCATGAATTTTGCGGTTAGATCTTTAAAATTCCCCACGGAGTTGGCTGGGAGCTTGGTAAACCAACCGAGTGGTCCCTCTTGAAGGGAAGTGGGAAAAACCTTACACCACAATGTCTTGTCGGTTGTGTACAAGGTCATATGCGTTTTGAAGACGTTGAGATGCTCGTCCGGATCGGTGGAACCATCGTAGGGCTTAATGGTTAACCTTTTCCACATCGGTGGGAGTGGAGTGTCAATTATCTCATTCGTGAATTATCTCATCGTTAAGGATGTGTTATGGTGGGATTCAAAAAATGTACCTTTCTCCTTTCTCCATCTGTTACCCCTTAGAGATACTGCATCCCTGCTTATTCAATGCTAATGATCACCATTAATGATATCCATTATTCATTTAACGCTCATGAAGACTATTAATGATGTCTATTATTTATTCAATGCTAATGGTAACCGCCGCCACCACCCGTTACTTATGATGCCCTTTATGTTGTTACCTGTTCCAGACTATCGGTGCCAGACTCATCAAGTACCGACTGGTACACCATTTATATAAGATGAGAATTGTACACTTATTCCTAGTTGATACGGAATCTCCAACATCACCTTCATGATGAAGATTTTCAACATTGAATTAAATATTTATGGATGATCTAACAAGAACCCAATAATGACTAATACATCTGCTCCAATCAACTTAACTATGATAAGTTTTTGTTCTAATATATTAGTAGCAAGTAGGGTTATGTCTAATTTAATCTAACAAATCTACAAACGAATTTTATTATATATGCATATGTCCATAAGTACTTGATATATTTTAAAAAAATTCAAAAAAACAATATTTTTAAGAAATATTTAAAATATAAACTCAAATAAAAATGTAGTCTTAAACCATAATTCAAATAAAATTAAATATTTAAATATTAATATAAATAATTTATTTTTTAAGAAAGAACTTAAATAAGTTGTACCATAAAACAATAGTTTTAAAAAAAACTCTTTATAAACAGATTTAATTTAAATAAATTAACTTCTTTATAAAAACTTGTATTTGATAATTAAAAACTAAAATATAATATAATATTGAATCATAAATGATTTTTTAATTATTAATATTTTTTCATTGATAATTTATTTTTATTAATTATTTAAAAAAATATGTAAATAACGAATATCCATGAGTTTGATACTAGTATCTAACTTTTTAGAAAGTTATTCCTAAAATAAATGTTCGAGGATAAATATACACAAAGAGACCATAAAAAAGATATCAAAGTAATAAATAGTAAAATCAACAATACCATTATATAATATACATTTTATAGAAAGTTATTAAAGGTAAATAATTACATGAAATAACTATATATTAAGTGTGTTACATAATATAATATGAAATAAGTTAAAATTAATATAAATGTTGTAAAAATTTATGTTCAAAAAAAGGAATCCAGATTGTAGATTTTGAGAATATATCTTCAAACTAAGTTGTATTGGTCATCGTTAGCCATTAATCAATCTATTAATCACACTATTGGTCATACTTATAAAGGTGGTAATTTAGTTATATGATAAGTTTAAGAGTACGAAAATCATTACTACTAAACATAATTTAATTTTGAAAATCTAATTATAAATATTCAGTTTATCTGATCTTTATGTCATTAATTATTATTTTTAAATATACTGTAAATTCGATTACTTATTATTATCTATCAAAATGGTAATGAGAAGGCAAGAGTTTAGTTTTTGAAATATAATTATAAATATTTGAATATTAATTTTGGTGCAATTAAAAAGTCAACTTTATGACTAAACTTTATAAAATCAGTTTAAGTTTACACCTTTTATATATTATAAAAAATCTGCTTATATATTATAAAAAAAAAAATTATCTCTAATCGATGTGTCTTCACCCCTTACTTCACTATTTCTATTTAGTATGTAAAATTGTTCTCCTAGTCAAAGACCAAGAAGGCAATATGTGAAAAGCCTTTTCAACATGTTAAATTTCCAATTGATTGCGACATGTATTGATTTAAAGTTGGTGATTGATCATAGAACATACAAGTCAAAACAATATGTGAAACTGAGAAACGTGATTCAACATATAATCTTGTTGGTTTTATAAAATTGGAAATGTTATTTATGAATCGGTCAAAACCCATGGTTAACTTGACTTTGAGGCTCTACAACTGAATGGAAAGTTCACAAGTTGTTGAACAATTCAACATTACAATGAGTTTTACTAGGAACTTTGTTGGCATTATTTGGATTTCTAAGGTACAAAGTTAAAAAAACATTAAATTTATGGAGTTTAGGCTGACTTTGGAATATCATCAAGTAATCAAGTCCTTAGTGGATTGCTTAAAAGTCCAAGATGGATAAAAAAGTTTCTTTTTCTTACCATTTTGATCACATCATTTGTCACATCTATTAATTTTCTTCTCTTCTTTCCTAACACACAAAAACTAGAGTATACATTGATGACTTTCCAAAATAAAGTGAGCATAATGCTTATTTGTGCAGTAACATCACAATGTTATATGTTTGGTTGTTCTTATTCTCATCCATGTCTACAACTTCTTCTTCATTAGAGAGTTTAGCAGTGAATCAAACCATCCAAGATGGAAATAATGAGACTTTGGTTTCAGCAGGTGGAATTACTGAACTGGGTTTCTTCAGTCCAGGAAATTCAGCCAGAAGATATTTGGGTATATGGTACATAAACGTATCCCCTTTCACTGTGATTTGGGTGGCTAACCGAAATACACCTCTTGAGAATAACTCAGGAGTTCTCAAACTCAACCAAAAAGGGATTCTTGTGCTTCTCAATGGCACAAACAACATCATTTGGTCATCACCCAACAGATCAAGTAACACAGTGAATGATCCAATAGCTCGTCTTTTGGATTCAGGAAATTTTGTAATGAGAAATGGAGGGGAAACAAACGAGGAGAGCGCCTTGTGGCAGAGTTTTGATTATCCGGGTGATACACACATGCCAGAAATGAAAATTGGATGGAACCTAGAGACTGGTGTGGAAAGATATATAGCATCTTGGAAAAGTGATGAGGATCCTGCAGAGGGAGAATATGTTGTAAAAGTGGATCGTAGAGGGTATCCTCAAATAATGAAGTTCAAGGGAGCTGAAATAAAATCGAGAGTAGGGTCATGGAATGGTTTGTCTCTTGTTGGAAATCCTATTCCAGCTCGTGGTACGTCAGCAAGATTTGTGTTCAATGAAAAAGAGCTGTATTTTTGGTACACTCTTATTGATGGATTGGAGTTCTTTGTGTTTACACTGACCCCTTCAGGCACAGGACAAAGTTGGTTTTGGACAACTGAAACAAGGACACGACAAGTGATCTCAAGTGGGGAGCAAGATCAATGCGAGAATTATGCCTTTTGTGGTGCAAATTCTGTATGCATTTATGATGGAAACTATCCAGTTTGTGAATGCCTCAGAGGGTATGTTCCCAAGTCACTTGATCAGTGGAACATATCAATTTGGCAGAATGGCTGTGTGCCAAGGGATAAATCTAACTGTACGAACAGATACACAGATGGCTTCTTGAAATACACTCACATGAAGTTGCCAGACACTTCTTCATCATGGTTTGATGCAACCATGAACCTTGATGAATGTATGAAGTTGTGCATTGAAAACTGTTCTTGTACAGCATGTGCAAATTTAGATGTTCGTGATGAAGGAAGTGGTTGTCTGCTTTGGTTTAATAATCTGGTTGACATGAGGAATTTCTCTCAATGGGGACAAGACTTTTACATCAGAGTCCCTGCTTCCGAATTAGGTACTTCCTCAATGTTTTATTGATTTTGATTTCTTTTCCTGTTCAATTCTAAAAACTGTTGTGCTTAAAGTTAGTGACTTATTGTGTTGTTTCTTTTAGATCATGATGGCAATGGAAACATCACAATAAAGATAGTCGCAATTACAGTTGGTGTGATTATTTTCGGATTAGTCACATGTGCATGCATATTTGGGAGAAAAAATCCAGGTAAGAACTCATATAATTTACCATCAAAGATAAAGTATTAGGAATAAGAAAAGAAGGAAACAAAAGTGTATGCATACTACTTGTTAGTGTTTAACTAATGTTATTTTCTAACCATGCAGGGATAGCTAGAAAAATTTATAGCAGACATTACAAAATTAAACAGAAAATAGAAGACTTTGAATTTCAAACTTTCGATTTTCTGGTAATTGCTAATGCTACTGAAAACTTTTCAACCAAGAACAAGCTTGGTGAAGGTGGCTTTGGACCAGTATACAAGGTGATGAATAAAAAGAATATCCAAAAATTCTATTTTTCTCAAGAACTTTCTAACTTTAGCAGATGATTTTTATCAGGGCATACTGACAGATGGACAAGAGTTAGCAGTGAAAAGACTCTCAGAGAATTCCGGACAAGGGTTAGAAGAGTTCAAAAATGAAGTGGCGTTGATTGCAAAACTTCAGCATCGTAACCTTGTAAAGCTCCTGGGTTGTTGCATTGAAGGAGAAGAAAAAATGTTAATTTATGAATACATGGCAAACAAAAGCTTGGACTTCTTTGTTTTTGGTTGGAGTCCTCACAATTTTATCCAAACATCTATGGAAATCTTCTTATTTCTTATTTGTGGTTTAAAAGTTTTCGAGGAGTAGAACTCCTATGCTAAATGTGTGCAATATTTTACTAGATGAAGCCAAAAGGAAGTTGCTAGATTGGCCCATGCGATTCAAGATTATCACTGGCATTGCTCGAGGACTTTTGTATCTCCATCAAGATTCTAGACTAAGGATTATTCACAGAGATCTAAAAACTAGCAATATTTTGTTAGACACAAATTTGGATCCCAAAATAGCAGACTTTGGCTTGGCTCGATCATTTTTGGGAGATCAAGTTGAGGGAAAGACACATAGGGTGGCTGGAACATAGTGAGCTATTCTCTATCTGATTGTGATTGTTTGATTTGGAGTTTCAATAATTTACTGTGAAAATTTTACTTTCAGTGGTTACATGCCTCCTGAGTATGCTGCACGTGGACATTTTTCAGTGAAATCAGATGTTTTTAGTTATGGTGTGATAGTACTAGAGATAGTAAGTGGGAAGAAAAACAGGGAATTTTTAGACCCAGAAAACAACAATAATCTTCTTGGTCATGTAAGCATTCTGATACAACTATGGTGATAATTAGTACAAAATTTAATCATCTGCATCACACTAATTTAACTCTCACCATCTTAGGCATGGAGATTATGGACTGAAGAACAGGGACTTGAACTGCTAGATGAATTGATAGGACAACAATGCCTACCATCTGAAGTCACAAGATGCATACAGGTAGGCCTGTTGTGTGTGCAGCAAAGATCAAAAGATAGGCCAGACATGTCATCAGTGGTTCTGATGTTGAATGGTGAAAAATTATTACCAAAGCCAAAGGTTCCTGGCTTTTACATTGAATCAGATGTTACAAAAGAAACAAATTCTTCGACCGAAGATCACACACTATTCTCAGTTAATGAACTTTCCATCACAATGATAGATGCAAGGTAGGAAATGGAAGCAAGAAAATGCTATGGCTTCACCTTCAAATGTGGAATATATCAACTATGAAGACAACAATTGTTGATTGCATTTTGCAATAGAGTTTAGATACCTTTCAACTTTGTTCCAAACATAACATGAAAGCAAAAAGTACAAAGCTTTAAGTTGAGCCATTGAAACTTGTGTCTTTGTAGATGAGAACCAAATGTATTGATCCTCGTATCAATTGTGTTTTTACAAGGTCGAATATCTTCTAAAGAGACTCTTCAAGCTTTCAAATTATATTCCAATTATAAGTTTAGGGTCAAATTCATTACATTTTTTCTTGTAATTCTTCTATTTATAGTTTTACCTTAGATTCTTTTCTGTTAATTTCCTTGAAATTAATTTGGTGTGTTGAGAGGGTGACTAGGTATAATATTCTGAATTTTGATCCACGAATTTGGTGTGTTGAGGTGTGTCATCAATTGTTGTTGTTCCGTTTCAAACTGTTACTTACATTTACAAATATAAATGTCTATTTACAAAACTTTTAGGCAAAATATGTAATAAAATTGTTAATTTGACATACGCTTATGTGTTTGAGATGTAATTATTATTAGTGAAGTCAGATATTTTAATATAATGATATAAACTTTAATTTCAAAGAAGAGTAAGTAATTAAAATTATTTAAGCTTCAGTAATCTAAATATTTAAGATGGGGTGTTTTGCGCAAAGAGTAACATTTTTTCACTTAATCAATTGCTTTTTTTTAATATTTGTGAAGGCAAATTAAATTAAAATTTTCTCTTAGAAAAGTGCTTCTAATTGAATTTATCCTTAATTTCTTGGTAGTTATGTTTAGTTAGGCCTTTTATTAAGAATGTTAACGATTGAATCCTTAACGGAATCAAACCTTTTACAATTCAACCTAAGTTTTTAAGAAAGATTTTCAATTACTGATTTTTCTTTTAGTTTATTTTATAAATAAAGTGGGTCTAAATAGTATCTGAGATTGACAATAATAATTGTTGTTGGTGTTGATCGCTCTTTTCATGATCACTATCTCGCGTTCGGTCGTTCCTCTTTCGTGCTTCAGTTATTCAGTTCTTTCACTTTTTCAGGCTTCAACCCTTCAACTCCTTAACACTCGATCGAGAGTAAACTTGCAGAAGGTTCTCCAACGATCAGTGAGTACTCTATATTGAGAGTGTGTGATGTAAAACTGATAAAGGTGTACCTTACTCCTTTGTAGAAAGCTTATTTATAGTATTTGATAATGAGTTATTTGATTTATGGGTCATATTTGATGCATATCTTGTATATATCAGTGTTAGTTGATTTTCGAGGTGTTACCGAGATTTATAGGGAGGTTACCCTGATTTATAAAATGTTTCCTTACTTGTCATTTATTATCAATTTGTTCTTTAATGTGATTTATCACCCGATCGGTTGGTCAATGATGCTAAGTGACGTGGGACCTCGATCGATTCACTCACTAATTATCTAAATGAAAATATGAATAAAAGAAGAAAAAATATATAATCAAACAAAATCAATTAAACTAAATAAGCAAAGATGAACTAAATAAGCTCTGTTCCTACTGTTGTCGCCGTCGTTCACTACCCCGTCGTCCACAAATATGAAAATGAAATTAAAGACTTTTTTGTTAATGTTGTTCAGGAATGAAAACGAAATTAAAGTTTGAGTTTAATAATTGATTGAATATGGCTGAAAATTTTGGAGAATTAAATAATAAAAGTTTATGTAATTAATAAAAGGATATGGAATTAATAAAAAAAAATGCGGACGACGGACAACCGTAGGAATAGAGCAGAGCGTTGACGGCGACGGTGGAACGCTGACGGCGATAATAGAGTGCAACGCCGATGGTGGAACGCTGACGACAACAATACACTACATTGCAGTGGTGGAGTAAGTGCAGCAGTGGAGTGCAACGGTGGTGGAGGGTGGAGTACAACGGTGGCAAAGTGAAAGAGAGGGAAAACCAATTTAGTTTTTCTGGATTTGGGGAAAACTGTGAGTGGAGCACATCGTGGGATACATAGTGAAAATTTTGTTAAATAGGTAGACTATGCGTCAGCCACCTCCGATGCATAGTTTATATAAAACTTAATTAATCAAAAACTAAATTAAAATTTTAAAAATTTAATTCATTTTATTTTAAAAACTTATTTTTAATTTATACAACAAATAAATGAATTTAATGTATAAAAAGAAATGCATTTAATTTATAGAAAATAAAATTAATTAATTTTAAAATATATTTAATTTATACAACAAAAAATTCCTTTAATTTATAAAAAAAACAATTTAATTTATATAACAAAAGTAAATACATAATTAAATTGATATCACGAATATAATAAATTCTATTATTGAAATTGCTTATGAAATTCTCTTTTAGCCTTTATAATCGAGTTCTTAGTTCAACTCTTATCTTATTAATTGCAATAAAAAACACAAGTACATATGCTCCACCCCAAAATGTCAATGGGCTAGGGTTATGAACTTATAATCCAAAATCTAATGATCAACTTTATTCCATGATTCTAAATCATTCTATACCAAACTCAATCGAAATGGAGGTATATATATTATATTTATTAAGAACTAAGTCTACTAAAATTACCATGTCAAAGACCTATTATTCATGCAATGAGAATTGTTTTACATGGTACAACATTTATGTTCTTTAATACGAGGTCAATGACATACAATAAAATAACCTAAATCTATGAATATGTTATTTAGTGTATTAGGAAAGTCTATTAACACACTTATATGAAATATTTCACATGAGTCATCTCATGACTCAAAACTTACTATATTATTATGTGTTTCAGTTGGAAAACATAAATTTCTTTTGGAGATCATATTCAATAACAATAACAATTACATTTATAGAATTAAGAATTAAGAATAAGTTACTTACTCACACACTTAGTCTTAATATATATGTTTCTATCATAAATATTCTCGATAAATCTTTAAAATGATCTTATGTTTTATTTATGACAAATAACATCTTTTAAATCACAATGTATATCAAAGTAAAATCACCCGTTCGTTTAACCATTACACAAATATGATATTCAAATTTATTTAAGTTATCAATATAAAGTTTTATCTCACTTTTTATTTTCTTAACTTTACTTTCAAATTTTAAGATAAATTGATTCTGTATTTTAAATACATCCATTACATTTTACATTTATTAATTAGTTCATGTTAAATTCATATTCCTAAATTTATGTATATTTTACATAATATTTACAAAATTTAAATATGTATTTTTTTAACTCAATTATTATTTTTCCACATCTTTTAATTCTTTGTAAGATAATTTCTTTAAATAATTTTTAAATTAAAAACTTAATCAATTTAATAAATTTAATTTAACCAATTTATATCAAAACCTAAATACTTATTATAATATTATAAACTAAATTAAAATAATTAATTTTAAAAAAAATTAAAGTATTTTATATAACATTTATAAAGTTTAAATACATTTTTTCTTTTACTCAATTATTATTTTTTAACATTTTTTCAATTCTTTTTAATTTTTTTAAAATAATTTTTTTTAAATAATTTCTTTAAATAATTTAAAATCAAACACGTAATGAATTTAATTTAACTAACATATATCAATTTTATTAAAACTAAAAGATTTATTATAATATTAAAAAAATACAATAAACAATTAAAAATTAAAATATTTATTACCATATTATACATTAAATAAATATAAAATCAATAAATTTTAAAATTTAAATATTAAAATATAACTATGTGTGGGCAGAGCCCACACAAAACATTTTTTCCTATTATTTGCGTCAGCCTAGGCGACGACGCACAATTTAAATTAATCGGTTTTTTTTTTAATTTCTACTTGCGTTGCATCGGACAGTCCACGAAAAATTATTTTGCGTCGGTTTTTCATGAGTTTGACCGATAAAAAGTGCGTTCACATTAGGCCCACACAAACATGTGGAAGCTAATTGACCGTTTTCTTGTAGGAAATAACCTAGTGTGAGAATGTACATCTATATAAAAAGAAGTTTCAATTAACAAAAATAAACATATATTTTGTTTAATAATCATAAAAGAAAAAACTTTAAATTATTGAAATATTATAGTTTTTATTATTGCAGAAACCCAAGTTAGAAATATTTTTACAATTTTAAGGATAGTGTAAAAAGTAGGAAAAACACTATGTCCATTTTCAACTGATATAAAAAGTGTAGGATTTTTATACTGTCTGATAAAATGTGTTTTAATTAATTCTACACTATTTTCATAAATATTGTTTGATGATGATTATTTAAATGATTTTGTATGTCAAGTTATGAGATAAAGGTTTTAACATCAAAATTAGTTTTTATAGTAACTAATTTAAAATTTAAAGTAATGTTAAATATAAATTTAAAAACAATTTTATATGTTTTTATTTATAATAAAATTATTTTAAATATTAATAATATTTTAGTTTATAAAATAGTAATTTTTTTATAGTAATTAATTATTTCTTCTCTAAAATTAATTGTTATTTAATGATTTTTTAGTATATCTTTATAAATAAATAAAAATTATTTTTAAATTAAATATTAAAACAAAAATCATACCTACATAACACAATTTATATTTAGTTTTTCACTCAACTACTCTTTTTTAATCAGTATCTATTATTGTAGGTGTCTTTAATTATAGTATTATAATAAGTCAACAATCGAATTCTGACATTATAAGTTTTTATTATTAAGTTTTTACTGTCTCATATATAAATAGTGACTAATAACTATACCTATAAAAATACAATTATGACAAAAAAAATTTAAAATTTATTCACTTTTAATATTATTGTGCTTGCAAATATTTATTACTATATATTAATTTTATCAGATGCAAAACAATTTATGTGCATCTAAAACATTTTTATGATTGTAATGAATTTCATTTTTAATTTTTACTATTTAGTTTATTTCATTTAAGTTTTTTATTAGTAAAACGTGTTCCACTTTAGTTTTTCTAAAATACTTTTTCTTTACAATTATTTTTTCACAATCAAGCCACATGTTGTTCTTTAAAGTATAGTTGCTTTTAACGAACATTATTTTGCTTAAGCATCTTATTATTTATTTTGTGACGACTCTTCATTATGTGTAATTTGCGATAGATTACTATGCACACGTTCTTAAACATTTTTATGAAGAAAAAAAGACTTTGGAACCATATATTTGGTGTCACAAATGATGACGAAGTGATATATGTTCCGTCAAAAAAATTTGTTAGAATTTTTTCAATAATGTATGAAGTCATTTTAAAGAGAGAAAAGAAGAGGAATGTGAGAAAATAGAAAACTTTAGAAATTATTAAAAAAACAAATGAAAGAAAGGTCAGTTTTAATGATTATTTTTAAGGGGATATATAAATCGGAAGAAAATAAATGAAGTTAATTACTTTACGTGTACTATATTAAAAAATAAAATAAAATATGTTCTAAAAAAATTTTATTTATAGAAAATTATAGGACAGATTCTCCCACCACGTCATTTCGAACTACATTTAAATATGCACAAGTGAAAAATACCAAAATACTCTTAATGAAATGAAAATTAGGATTTGGGTAAAATGTGCACCCAATTCAACAACCACCAAGCACCCTTCATTCTTCTTTGGTAAGTGAGGGGCGCGAAAGTTTACAGACTTAAACAAAGAGCAGTCCAAGCACATTCATTGTTCTTGTGACTGAGCCAGCAGCGGAATCTTACAGACACCACAGCGAAAACAGCGTTGAGGCACCGCGGCAATAGAAACAAAGTCACCGGAGAAGGAGACATATCGCAGAAGGTGAGTCGGAGTTAAGAGTGAGACGGTTCCTCCACCACCACACCAACAACACCTCCTCTGCACCTAGAACACCAACTTCCTTTGCACCTCAACCCTCATAAAGAAGACAATGGCAGAATGGGACTTTAAAAGCTTTGTTGATGCACATCCAAATTGATACGGTGGAGGGAGCAATTGCCAAATTATAGATATGGATTACAGATTCTAAATAAGTAAACATATATGCAAATTTAAAAGTCCATCTAAATATGTGTATACCAAACTATAGAGAATGTGTTTATGAGTATAAATTTTGTTTTGTACATGTATTTGAAACGTATTATTGGAGGCTTCTACTTCTTAAACGGAACCGAACTAAACTCAGTTTTCTTCAATAGTCCTGCGACGATTAGGCACCACATAGAAGCCTATTGCGGCGTAAGGTATGGCATAACACCTACCACACAGAATTAAAACCAGAAGAATAGTGATAAAAAACACACTCAAAGCAATGTTTGAACCACAGAACCATCTTCTACCATCTCCATTGTTCATTGCCAAGGATCGGGTTAGGAACGGTTCGCAGGGTGAGCTTGAACTCATAGTTGAACTGGTGCTTAAAGTGGTTGAAGTTGAAGATGACATTGAAGTTGTCGTAAATCCAAGTGAACCAGAAGAATACGAAGAAAACTTTGATGATGAGTTGGTTGAACTTTCTCTGGGAAAACCATCCCTTTTTGCTTTCCTCTTGCGGTTCAACTTCTTCGCCTGCAAGAACATTAGATGTGCCAGAAACGTGTTTATTAACTAACAAATATCAACATTATGTTAACGGAAATGCTGCTAACAACATTTTTTCTAACATTCACTAATGGATGATCAAGGTTTTAGATTATAGCGTGGTCACAATTTGTGGTTTTGACAAAATCTTGATGCAGGAAATTATGGATGAATACGACCAATGCTAATCCAAAAACCTTAGAGTTCGCAGTAGAAATTGCACTTGCAGATCGTTTTTGGAAACCTAATGGATCATCTATGAAGAACATAATAATAGCAACAAAATTTGTGTTTCATTATTTTCCTTCTCAGAACCGAAAAAACCATTAAATCAAATTATGCAGTTTGTCAAAAGCTTTTTCTATTTCAGAAACTACGTATGAAATTATGCAAAAATGATTGTAAGAAATGGAAGGAATGAAAAAAGACGAACCAACGAGGTGTGATTCAGAGCCGCCACAAGAGCACGACGAAGAGAGTTGTCACTGTTAGTATTACTATTATTATTATCTGTGTCCGTCTTTTTGTGGTGACTCGCGTTTCCTTCGCCACCCTTGACCACCGTGAAAGCAGACGTGATCACGGTCGGAAAGACTTTCTTCTCCGGCACGGCAATGTAAGTGAGAATCGGAACGGGTTTTTTGGGTTCCCGCGAAACGACGGCGCTGGGATTGAAACATCGGAAGAATCGACACATACGGAGCTTGGATTTCCTCTTTGGGGACTCCATGTTCGAAAGAGAAGCCTTGGAAGAGAGGTTTGAGACAACGTTGGCGGTTAGAGAAACCGTGTGGTTTTAGCGTTTAGGATTGAACGGTTGGAGGAGAAACAAAAGGTTGTTTGGGTTGGTGTGGTGGCCATTGTTAAAAAATGTGAACGAGAAGTAAAACAAGAATTGGAAATGGGAAAATCTGATACGATACAACGTTGGAAAATTTATGCGAAATGTTGTGTTGCTTGGTTTCTATAAATTACTACGCATTTGTGTGGTGGTGGCGTTCATGGTTCCCCTTCAAAAGCTCTCAAAAGAGTTTTCAAAATGAAACCGAAGGAGGGTGATTAGAGAGAATCTGAGTTTTAGTATATAAAAGGACAAATCATATTTCACATTTGGCATGTTAGAATCAGGGAGATATTGTTTTTCCAAATTAAAATGTACCAAAATTGGAGCACAGAAAATCTATATGATTAGAAATGCCCTAAAAATTGCTATTTGGATTTTCCCACTTTATAGGAAAAACATTCTGTCTTTTAGATTCTGTCTGATGATTACTATTTTTGTTATTTTGAGGGAAAAATTAATATTTAACCTAGTCAAGACTAGTTGAAGTTATTCAGCAAATAGAAAATAATTTACAAAGAAGGCTTTGTTTACAAAAGGACATAAACAAATACGAAATTACACATTTTCTAATCATAAATCATTAAAAAATATTAAATAGAAACTACTTTTAGAAAGAAAAAATAATTAATTATTATATTAACTAAATTAAAAAATTATTTTAAAGAAATTTTAATTATTAATAAAGAATTTTTAAATTGATATCTAATTAGATATTTAAAATTTGTAAATTGATATTTAACTTAATATCTAATTTAATCAATATAATAACAAATTATTTTTATTATTTAAAATTAATTTCTATTTAATAATTTTCTTGCACTAAATAATTTCATCTTAAATTTAGTAATTATAAATAAAATGCACAAACATAAGTTGAATAAATTCAAAATTAAAGAAATTTAAACAAATAAAAAAATCTTTCCCAATTTGAAATTTAAGAATAATTCCATCTTAAATTTAATAATTATAAATAAAATGCACAAACATAAGTTGAATAAATTCAAAATTAAAGAAATTTAAACAAATAAGAAAATCTTTCCCAATTTGAAATTTAAATCTCTTAAATGGTAAATCTACAAGAAAATAATTAAATAAAAATAATTTTAAAAACAAAAGATAATTAATTATTATATTGACTAAATTAAATATTATTTTATAAATTACAAATTTATTTATATTTAAAGTATAATTTCTATTATTACTAAAAAAAATATAAACTAGTATATAAATTGATATCAAGTTTTAATTATCACATAATAATATAAACTACTTTAAATATTAATAATTTTTTATTTTATAAAATAATATTTAATATAGTAACTAATATTTTTTATTTCTAAAATTAATTTTCATTTAATAATTTTTTATGGTATATTTTATAGAAGTATGTACATATTCTTCTTGAATAAAATATTAACCTATAAAAAAATATCAACCAGTTCCAAAATCAAATGAGCAATCACAAATTTCATAACTAATTAAGGCAATGTAATACAAATTATAAACACATAATATCATTTTTAGGCAAAGAATATAATCTCTATATTTATTCATTTTTGACAAATCAAGGTCGTTCCTGAGGTATTCAAAAGGTGCCCTGGAACTAAACCCATATATATAGGAAGGGCCCCAGAAAGTATTACTTTTGATATTTTAAAATTTACATTTAAAGAGTATTAATTTTGATATTTACATTTAATTTAATTGTAGTTTCAAAACTTTTAGTTTTCCACTCAAATTAAACTCCCAATTAATAAATTTTTAATTTAATCAAAACTAAGAATTCTAACAATCGCATAGAAGGTTTCCCTTTTGCATTTTATTAGAAGAATATAGTTTAAGAGTATCCACGCACACCAAACATAAATACACCTTTTTCAAAATTCTCCTTCCGTAACTCTCTATTTTTGGGTGAACCATTGGAACACAAGAAAAAAAAAATCAAATTTTCTTTATCTCTTCTAAAAATTCCAATTAATCAATCTCTTGAAATATAATATCACTACTAATATCCAGTCTAAGTGATCTCATTCTGATGTATATTAAGATTTTGAATTAAAATATAAATAAATGTTTATGTTATTTTAGTGATATAAATGAATGTATTTTGTCTTTTTTAGTGGTGTGAAAGTATTACTACTCTAACATTAACAGAAAGAATATTTTGACACTCCTAAAAAGATCCTCTTACCTTACTTGAAACATTACAAAATTTATAATGGATTTCAAATTCCAAGGTAAATGACATGTGTTAAGAGGGTCTTATACCTCTGGAGAACTCCTAGAATCATTAACCACTTATGTCACTCAACTTTCAATACCAAAGGAAGATAAACAATTATTAAAAGAATTTGTTGATATATTTGAAGAACCCACTCAATTACTTCCTTCGTTACCAAGAGGAATAATTATTAAAAGAATTTGTTGATATATTTGAATAACCCACTCAATTAACTCCATTCAGGAGAGATATGATCATAAAATACCACTGGTGCAAGGTACAAATCTAGTAAATAAAAGGCTTTACAGCTATGCCAAAAATCCAAAGGATGTTATTGATAATTTCTTACAAAAATATTTGAAATCTGATGTATTGCAGGGTGTCAATTTTTTGGTAGCGTAGGATAGGTGCGTCGAGTCACAATCAAATTGTGATGTTTGGACTACTACAACCTTAAGAAGAAAGTGTTGTGTTTTGACTATACACTATAACTTTTTGCTTAGTGATAAACAATCAATCTAACAATTGGTATTAGAGCCAAAGTCACAAATTTGATTCCCAGTGGGATAATTATTGGGGGACACTGTTGCAAGTTGCATCAATTGTCCCGTATAGATTAGGTAGTCAAGTCACAATCAAAGAGTTTAATTCCTAGTATGGAAATTGTTGCAAGATGCAACAATTGTTCGTGGCGTAGGCTAGGCGTGTTGAGTCATAATCGAATCGTGGTGCTCAGACTGTTACACTCTTAAGCAGAAAGAGTTGTGCTCTAACTATCCACTATAGATTTTGTCCTAGTAGTAAGTGTTCGATCCAACATGGTGTAATTCAACATAGTAGTAGCTCGTATGCAAGCTCAATAGTTTTGGTGATCAAGAAAGATAAATCTTGGAGAATATTTGTAGACTACAAGGAGTTGAATAAAAATACTATGAAGAACAAGTTCCTAATTCCCTTGGTGGATGACTTACAAGGATTTGCAATATTCTCCAAAATAGACCTTCGGTTTGGTTACAACCTTGTGAGAATAGATACTACAAATTTGTATGAAACAAGTTTTAGAACTAATGGAAGGAATTATTAGTATTTTATAATGTTGTTTGGCCTTACGCGTGCTACATTCAAAAGTCATGAATATTGTGTTCAAACAATTCTTAAGGAAGTTTTTACTAGTTTCTTTGAAGATATTCACATATACAATATAAATTTAAAGGAGCATTTGAATAATCTCAAGTTGGTTCTTCTTACATTTAAGAGTAACTATTTGTTGGCTAAAAAGATAAAAATGTTAATTTATTGTGAATAAGGTGGAGTACCTAGGTCATTTTATTTTAAGAGATGGAGTAGCCACTAATCCTGATAAAATTACAATTATTGTTAAGTGGTCTTTACATTATAATCCTAAATAACTTAGAGGATTATTTGGTCTAGCTAGGTACTATAGAAGAATTTTGAGGGGATATGGGGTTATAGTTATGCCTTTAACTCACATGCTAAAGAACAAAAAATTTATAAATTCTCATAACACAAGTGGCATTCCAAAAGGTCAAGCAATCATTGAATAACACCCCACTCCTTGCACTTCAATATTTTCCCAAAACCTATGTTGTGGAAGCAGATGCATCAAGAGAGGGAATTGAAGTTGATTTGATGCAAGAACATGATCTTAATGCTTACATCAATCTTTGTCGACATACGAGAAAGAGTTATTAGTTGTGGTTTTTGTGGTGCAATGGTAGAGACGTTATCTTTTAATAGACATTTTATCGTCAAAACTAATCACTATAGCCTCAAATATATTTTGAATCAAATGATGATGACAAAATTCCAACAAATATGGTTATTTAAATTGGTAGAGTTTGATTTTGCAATTGAATACAAAAAGGTAGAAGACAATGTAACAATTGACACATTGTCCAAGGCAGAGCCAGTTGAGTCTAAGGGAATGGTTAGTTAGCAATTGTAATATGAGTTTTTTGATAAGATTAAAAAATCATGGGATGATGATGGGAGCTTGCAAAATTTTATAAAAGAAGTGTTCAAATAATTTTGATTCGCATAAACATTATAGATGGCAGAATAGGGAGTTGCGGGAAAAAGGAAATTGGTAGTAGGAATTGGTAATACACTAAGGAAAGACTTATTGTTTTGGTTACAGACATCTGCCACAAAATGCCATTTGGGAATCATTGCATCATTGGAAAGAATGAAATTGGTAATCTATTGGAACAGTTTGAGTAGCAATGTTAGGAGATTTATTAAACAATGTTTAATGAGTCAACAATGTAGATACAATATTGTTGTTACTGTTGGTTATATGTAAACTTTTATTTGAGCAGTTTATTTTATAATTACTATTAGAAAACCATTCCAATTCGTTTTAAAAATTATCTTGGTTATAAGAAATTTTTAATTGATTGGAAGATGTTTTTGAAATGATAAAATTTTCTTATCTGAGTCTCGAATTATAGAGAGTATTTTAATCAATTAGATATTCTGATTGAATTATGACTAGTGCAAAACATTTATCGAAATAATTGACTAATTTTGCTTTATAGAAATGTACCGTCCCGTATCAGGGCGTTGACTAAGTCAAAGTCAACGACTGGAAAGTCAAAGTCAGCTCAAGGTGTCGCCCAGGTGTAGAGACGCCAGGAGGAAGCGTCGCCAAGATAGGACAAGGCGTCGCCAAGGCAAGGCATCGCCAAGACAAGGCGTCGCCAAGGCAAGGCGTCGCCTGGGTGGAGGCGTCGCCCAACCAGGGCGTGGCCAGATC
>Ga0123342_1004724_pt1 | contig 20500 bp, 16 predicted proteins | sample Turbeawhitnodule_FD_89960 | JGI IMG/M metagenome (GOLD analysis project Ga0123342, IMG submission 89960) | Root nodule microbial communities of legume samples collected from Mexico - Turtle bean Mexico white nodule | ecosystem: Host-associated > Plants > Roots > Nodule | place: Mexico: Nepantla...
ATAAACGTCCATTAGCTCCTAAAGCTTTGAACATGCTCCTAGTAAGCCTTTGAGGTGGGCTTTGACCTCCATGGGCGTCTTCTATTTGAGCCTCATCCTCTTCTTGCTCTTGATGATTGGCCTTTATGTCCACTTGAGCTTGATCTCCATCACTAGAAACCTGCAATTAACACCAAATTTGGGAATAAAATGCTTTTATTAATAAAGATCATAAAATATTTAAAAAGGTATAAATTCATAAATTAGGAATTATTTTATATGTAAATCAGTAATAAATCTTCATAAGTGACTATTTTCAACTTTTTGAGCTTTCACAACCAAAACCAACCATTCCCTTTTATATATGTATTGCATCTATGTTCTCCTTTCTTAAACATGCGAAAGGGTAGGAAAATATACCATTAAAGGTTAAGGTGCAATATTAACAAAAAATTTCTTGACCCAAAGGGGATATAAAAAAAATGGAATTCTAATAAGATAAAGGTGGCCTTTTTGGCCTTAGGTTCCTAATTAACACAAACAAATGCCTCAATCATCTTCATGCTCTTTTATGATGCAACAAAAATAAAAATTAAGCAACCACAACTGTCAATTCATCAGCAAAACTCTCAAAACTGTTCATTACAAGAAATTGTTCATTTACATACCAATTATTACATACAGATCCAAATCCGTATGTAAAGTGAGAATTACATACAAATTTAATTCAGTATGTAAATAGACATTATATACGGATTTTTTTCATATATAAGAATAAAAGTGATTACATAGGATTTTTTTCCGTATGTAAGCCAAAAGTGACATTAAGGATATTTATATTATAAATAATATTAATAATATAAATGATATTAATAATATTATATTATTAATAATATTAATATTAAAATTAATAATTGTGTTGGTCATAACTCGGTTTTTGGTAGCAATTTCGAGACAACTCGGTTCTTGGGTAGAGTGAGGAGACAACTCGGTTATTTGGCTTGGGTGAAACTTGCGTTAATGGCCTTTTTCAAGGATGGGTCCAAGGCGCACGAGAGGGTCATTACGTGAATAAATCGATATACCCGTGTTTATAGATATATTTGGAGTGGTGAATATAATATTTGTTATTATTGTGTATAATTGTTATTATTGCGCATATTATTATTATTGTATATTTGATATTATTATGTATACTTGTTATTATTACGTGACAATATTTTTTCTGTTGCATTTTGTTGCACGTGGCTAGTTGCCAGTAACCCTAAGTAGATGGGGTGATGCATTGATAACAGAAAGTGGGCTTGCAGATAGCACTGGAAGAGTGTTAGAGCCCATGGCATGCGGTTTTCTGTTAGAAATAAAAGCTAGTATGATTATTTTCAGTTAAGATTTGCTTATCTCCATGGAAAATGGTTGCACGTTGCGTTTGCGGTGATAAAAGGGGATGAAGTCTCCTTGTGAAGGTACGCTGTTTTTGCACACTAAACTGAAAACTGTTTACTTTTGGTGAACCCTAGCTGACTTGATCGTTAGAGTGTAATCAATAGGTAGGGCGCCCTCTGTCCCAACGGAGCCTTATTCTAACGCCAAGAAGGAAACGTATGTCTGATTCCAGAAGAGGCACCAGGAGGAGGCGTTCAACCTAGTCAACTGGCAGGAGACAATCGGCGAGAACAATAACAATAACAATATTAATATTAATATTAATAATAATATTAATATTAAAAATAATAAGAAATATAATAAAAATTATAATATGACGAAAGAATTTGTCTTTTTTGGTCACTCAAAAGACTTGGATTCGAGTCCCACCCACTGCATTTTGTTTCTAACATTAATAATAATTGCAATTAATAATAATAAATATAGGCATAAAAATTCATATGTAACTCTCTTGTGCTGCATTACAAATTCATCTCACTATTTAACATTTAAATACAAATTCCTTTTTTTCACAAGTCAAAATTAATATTCTAGTTTCTTTTATTTGTGAAAAAAAGGGTAGAAAACAAACAAATTAAAATAGAAATTTATTCAAGACATAAAACTAACAAAACAACAAATTTATTCAAACTATAAAATAAGAAAATAAATGAAATAACCAAAAAATAAAAGTGAAAATATAAACAGAAAAATAAAAAAAAATCCAAATAAATATAAAGAAAAGAGAATTAGAAAGATAAAACCATATTTTTGCTCAATCCTCTCTTCCTAAGAAGTCATTCAACTCTTTGTTAAAATCTTCCTCTATAGTCTTTCTTTATTTGCTGGATCTGCCCCCTTAATAATAAAACCTGTCCCCAGGCCAAATTATATAACTTGCAAAATAAATAGGAGACATATAAGAATTGGGTTTTCATTCAGAGATTTTTTGCAAAAATTTCTTGCTTGAGCAAGATTCTCTGTAGGAAATTCAATTTTTTCGACGTTTTTCTCGCTTAAGAGAGAATCATCTCGCTTAAGAGAGAATCATCTCGCTTAAGAGAGAATCATCTCGCTTGAGCGAGAATTTTCGACGTTTTACTCGCTTGAGTGAGAATTAGCTCGCTTGAGCGAGATAACTCCCAAGAGCACCCCTCTTTTCATAATTTTCTCGCTTGTGCAAGACTTCCTGCCAGAAAACATTATTTTGAAAATAAAATGAACAAAAGTAACAAGACAATAAAAAAATTGGACTGGGTTGCCTCCCAGTAAGCGTTCGTTTAACGTCATATAGCTTGATGAAAGTTTGTTACCAAGGCTGATAATTATCTTGTTCAATCCGTGCTTTTGTTATCACTTTGGTCTGCCTTTAATATGGCTGTTCAACTTCAATTTTTCTGTCCATCTTTAATTCCATGATGACCCATAATTTTTTTGTTTTCTTCCTTCCTCTACCCCTACATGCGTTGAGCAAGATAGGTTGTCCTGGGTACTCATATCCTTCCACTAGTTTTCCTTGATTGTTTCAGTCTCCTTTGTTGGGTCTATTAGTGTTTAACTTCAAGAGGGGGGGAGGGGGGGCAGTATGAACAAGCCTAGAAAGAACAAATTTAATTTTGATTCAATAGATTTATTTTTTGACAGATTATCAAATTATGCATAAAACGAGTGCAGGGGATTGAGAAGAAAGATGGACTCATAGTTTATACTGGTTCACTCATCAAGAGTTACATTCAATCTCACCTCACACCAAGGTGAAATCCACTAAACAATTCAAAACAAATTACAAAACCTTGTGGTTCTTGAACCCTTCAAGAACAAGGCACACACAATGCCGAAAAACTCTATTTCAGCAGCAAGAACACTTCAAGAAACCATATGAAGAAGTGTCTATACAACCACCTTTACATAAGAATGAATAAGGAAAGAAAGCACCTAAAAAGAAGATGCAAGAAACCTAAAACAACAACACTTTTCGACAGTTAAGCAATGACAAAACCTCAACCCTTGACCAAGGCACACAATGAACAAGCACACTTGAATTTCTTTAAGAGAACCTTTCAAGAAAACATTCAAAACTTTTGTCTCTCAATGAAAACTCTTTGATCTGTGTTAAAAAACGTGATCACTAAGTTATTATTCATCTGAGATGTGCCTCTCTTTATATAGAAAACAGTTTATAACAATTTTTCAAAAAACAGTTGAAACCTGTTATAAAGAGAACATGTTGAGGTTAAAATAAACGAATTGTTTTTCTGAAAAACAAAAGATGACTTTAAAACCATTTCTAGCTCATCTTAACTGTAATAAAGGATTGCAACAAACTGTTTAGTGCCCTAATAGAATTTTGAAAAACATTAACCAGTTCAGAAATAAATCTATTGTTTTACAAATCAACAAATTAATTTTTGTGCAGTAACCTGATTTTGAGAAAACTTAAGGTAGTTGATAAAAGAGTTTTGAAAAACTTTTTGTGCTTAATCTTATCACCTTGGTTAGGGATATGAAGTAGGTCACTAAGCAAAAGGCCACCTTAAACTCCCTCTAACCTATTATGACTACTAATAACATCCTCACTTACTTCAAAGCAAACAATACATTTTTCTACATCAAACACACACACTAAGACTTGCTGAGAAGAAGCTTTATTCATCTTCAACATCCTTTTGCTTCTAACTTTTCATGACATGTAACTTTCTCCTTTGGCTTTGAGTTCACCATCTGCTCATCATCTTTTGAAATTTCCTCTTGTCTCCCATTCTTATCTACAATACAATTAGTTACATTATCAAAAAGATTAAATCTGACCTCTTCATCATGAGACCTAACTCTAAGTTCTCATTTTTCTACATCCACTATAACATTAACAGTTTCCATGAAAGGTCTTCCAAGATTTAAAGGAACCTCCTTATCTTCTTTCATGTCCAAGATAACAAAATCTACTGGGAACATGAATTTGTCTACTTTTATAAGGACATATTCCGCCACATCATAAGGATGTTTCACCCTTTTGTCCGCCAATTGTAACTGTATCTTGGTGGCTTTAACCTCCAAATCACCTATCTGTCTTAACATGGTTAGTTGCATCAAATTTACACTTGACCCCAAATCCAATAAGGCGTTATTCACAAATAAATCACCAATTGACACAAAAATAGTAAAACTCCCTGGATCCCTGAATTTCTTTGACAAGTCCTTTGGTTTTAAAAAATTGCTTTCAGCTTCTGACTCTATATCTCTGTCTTGAAAACAACATATCTTGCTTTTATTTCCTTCAAAAAATGCCTTTTTTTTCCAGCCATGGTGCAAAATATTTTTTTGGAAGTAATTTATCATAAAATAATCCTTTCTTTTATTTTCTTACATGCATAGGAGAATGAGATAATTCTTTTGAAACTCTACTCTTTACAACTTCACATTTTTGTCCCTAATTTCTCTTTTCTCCCTTTTCTTTTTCAACTTCCACCATCTCACCATCTCCCTATCTTGTTCTTTTATCACCCTCAATAGTGATGTTATTACAATGCTATTTTGGATTGGTTGTAGTGTTAGTTGAGAATTGACCAATTTTTTCGTCTATAATTTGTGCAAGTTGTGACATTTATTTGTCTATCTGTCCTATCTGAGTCTCCATGCTCCTAATCGTGGTCATACTGCGAACTCACAATCTTTGACAAAGCATCTTCAGATTTACTCATCCTGTTAGGGATAAATGGATAATTAAATTGATGCTACTATTGGAAAGACCCTTGCTTGTTGGATGTACTATAGTCTTGTTTCCACCCAAAATTCTGATTTTGATTATTTTTCCAACCTTGAGAATAATTGTTGGAAAAATCGCCTTGCCTTCCTTGATTGCTCAAATAATTCACCTCCGCTTCAGGTGATTTGATTTGATAAGAATAGTGACCATTAGCATGGTCACCTCCACAAAAATCACACCTGATAGGTATGTTCTAACCTTGGGATGATTGGACAACATGCAACTTTTGGGGTAGTTTGGCCATCTGTGCGGTTAGTTGCTAAAGCTATTGTGTCATAATTTTATTTTGAGCTAGCAATGAATCTGCAGTATTCAACTCCAATAGTTCTCTCTTTTGATGACCTTGTCTATCATGTTGAGCTTGATAATAAGTTGTGGCCAAAGCTTCATTAATCCTCGTTGCTTGATCTGCATTAACAACCATCATTGTGCCACCAGCCGCGACATCTAGAAGCATATTTGTATCAGATCTGAGACCATTAATAAATATGCCCAGTTGAGCAATATCTTCAAACCCATGATTTGGGCATTTTCTCAGCATTCTCTTGAATCTCTCTCATGTCTCACAGAAAGACTCCTCTGATCCTTGTCTGAACATAGATATTTCAGACTTAGCTTTAATGTAACGAGAGATTGGGTCTTTGCAAAAAAAAAATAAAAAATTCCTCCACGTCCTTCTATCTAGTTAAACTCTAATTAGGATGAGATATAAGCCACTCTTTTGCTTTCCCTGCCAAAGAAAAAGAAAACAGACGTATATATATACTTTCCAAATAACCTGATGGAAAACCCATAGTTCCCACCAATTCATAAAAATTAGCCTAGTGTGTATGAGGGTCCTCATGGTCCATCGCTGTCAATTGATTTGTACTATTTCTTAGAATTGTAGGCCTAAAACAAGAGGGGGTGAATTTTTTGTAGACATTTTTCGCAAACTTTGAAGGTTTGGAGAAAGCCAATGAAGAATCAAAGCCAAAGGAATGAAAATGCTCAAATTAAAAAACTTTTTTTGCGATTTAACCGGTTGTTTTTGTCAGTAGTTTATAAAAACAACTAAAAACATATAAAATTGAGATTATGGAAAGAGAGAATCACACAAATAAATTTATACTAGTTCACTCTTACACCAAGAGATTCATCCATTCCCCAGAAACCACTGGATATTCCACTATGCAATCAATCACATATTACAACCACACACACACTAAAGAAATGATCTTGAACCCCTCAAGAACACACACTTCCTTTGGAAAAACAACACACCACATATCAGAACACCCTCTGACCTTGTGAAACACTGTTGTTTACAGATCAAGAGAGAATAAGGAAAGAACACACCTAATAATGATTGAATCACAAAATATTACACACAGTCCTATTACACTCTTAGCAAGTTCAACCAAAGCTTGATGTAAATCTTGGAGAAAACTGTTTTTCAAAAGATTAATCTCTAATTTCTCTTTTTAGGAGCGTTAAAAACACTATATTTAAACTCCAAAAGGCAGGTAAAAACATTTAATGAAGGAGCCAAAACAATTTTGGATAAGCTAAAACAGATTTACCAAACTTAACAGATTTTGTTAAGAAATTTCAAAAAACAATCGGTTGAATTGTCGAAACAACCGATTGAATTGGTTTGACAGCAAAGTCTACAAATTTAAGCTTTGGCAAATCTGTTTCAAAAACACTAAGTGTCAAACAACCAATTGAAACGATAAAACAAATGGTTGTTTTTCCACTTCTTTGTAAAACACTATTTTTCAAAAGGATTTGATTTAAACCAACGTTGAATCCTAACTAAGAGTGGATTTACAATTCAAACTAATCAGAACACACACACACACAAGCTACATCCATCCTTCAAGCAATCAATAGGGATTTGGAGGCATCAGAGCCTTGTTCAACACTAATGAGGGTGAGGAATGCATGCTTCATATCCAAGGCCCTGTTAGTTGTTGGTATTGCAATGTTAGAAATTTTTGTGTGTCCTTGATGTATGGCATACTCTCCAAGAGTCCTGATAGGAGGTTGTGCTTCCTTCGCCACCATGTTGCACTATTCCTTAAAAATGTGATTAGAAAAAGAATCTGTCGAAGAGTCTTCTCTAATATTTTCAAAATTTTCGATTGTTTTTAATCTTTTGTTTCTCCTAGCTACCTTCTCAATTTCTGCTTCAAATAGTAATTGGTCTTTTGGAATCTGACCCCTCAGTATCATATAAAAGCAGCTAATGCAAGGGTTAGCAAGAAATTCGTAATTTTTTTTTCGAAAATGTAAAAATAAAAAATTAATAAACAAAATAATCTAAATTAAATCAGAAAATAACTAAAACAAATCACAACAAATAAAGCTAATAAGAATAAAATAATAAAAACAGATTATTAAATTTGGAAATAAAAATAAATACAATAAAAACAAATCAAAACAATAAAAATATTCACAATACTTAGGAAATTATACTCAATAAATCAAACCTATTCTCCGACGTCAAAAACTTGATGACTTTTTACAACAAATGCACCGCGTTGTCAGAAGTATTAATTGTACCCAAGGACGAATATCGATTCCACAAGGAACAATGAATTATCATGTACAAGAATCACTAAATATGAAACAAAACAATTAAAAAGAATGTTGAAGTGATTGTGCTGGCAATGATTAATAAGAAAATAGACAAAGAATTAATTGCTTCAAGTTGGAATAATAGGGATTAGGTTTTATCTCTCTCACTCTCATGTATTTTGATTAGCATGTTAATATTAAGTTCTTTTGATTGAAATTGATGCCCGTATAAAATTCATTTATATCGATTCCTTGCATATAAATCCTTAAAAATGTTCCCTAACTATCAATCCCTCGCATAATTATAAGAACAACTTATAACAAAGCTCAAACGTTAATAGCAATTAACATTACAAGTTTATTCCTAACACTCAAATATGTTAGGTATTGTTGTTTAGGGTTGAATCCTAAAAGTACTTTCCGATCAGATTTAAGATTCTCAATTTGTCATGGAAATTTAGAAGTAAAACAACAATACCAATGATCAATCAAGAACTGAATATTAATATATAAGATATCACCTCAATACATAAGAGTTCGAGAAGATTACTCCCAATCCCAAAGGGTAGATTTAGCCACGCATACTTCTAGCACCTTCCATTCTCCCAATTGGTTACAATTCACTCTATGGTGTTTTCCTCTCAATCTGGTACACCAGGGTTGAGCCTCTAGCCCCCTATTTAACCTAATTTTTTAGGGTTAGGTCGTTTCCTATGTTGCGCTAATGGGTTAAGTGATAAAACATAAACATGCCCAATTTGTCTAATACATTCTCGCTTGAGCGAGAAAGACGTTGATTTTCGAAAGCTGTCCTGGAGCATTCTCGCTTGAGCGAGAATCTCTTGTTGCAAATTTGGCTTTTTGGGCACTTTTCCCCATTCTGGGACGTTCCAATTTTCTCTTTTTCGCTCAAATCATTTCTCTTTCATCCAAATTTTTAATCTCTCCTAGAAACATACAATTAACACCAAATTTGGAATAAAATGCTCTTGTTCAAATAAAGATCATAAAAAATGTATAAATGTATAAATTCATAAATTAGAAATTATTTTATATGTAAATTAGCAATAAATCCTCATAATTGCCTATATTTTAATATGAAATATTACTGAAATTAGGCACTTATTAATGGTCCATGGGTTACCATACCTGGACTCACTGGTGCAGAAAGGCAAAACAAGTGCGGTTATTTTACATTTATAAGAGTGACTATATAGTTGCACTTGATCAATACGCATTCTTAAATCGAAGATTTACAAGTGCGACTATTTAGCTGCATTCGTAAATGCGTCTATGGTAAATAGCCGCATTCTTATTAAATTTATTTAAAAAATAAAAATATAAAACCCTATACCCTAAGGCAACAACGACGGTGACAACAACAACGATGGAGCAAATACGGCATAGCAAAAACCAAAACAGCAGGCAATGAAGCAGTGGTGACCTTCGCCAATACAAGAAAACAAATAGATAAGAGAAACGGAAAAAATATATAAACCAATGGTGAAGAAGAAAGAGAACTCGAAACGAATTTACAATGCCGTAAAGAAGAGAATGAAGGCTCACGGAAAACAAGAGGAAGCACGAGAGCCGAAACAAAAGAGAAAATGAAGCGCTAGAGAACCCTTCGCCAATGCAAGAAAACAAACAAATATGTGAAACGAAAAAAAATTTATAAACCATTGGTGAAGAAGAAAGAGAGAGGATAGAAACGAACTTACAATGGTACGAGAACACAATGAAACTCGCAGAAGAAGAGACGAACACCAAAGCAGAAACATAGAAAAAACGCGAAGCACCAAGAGGAAAAAAAATATGAAAGCGTAAGTGGCGCGTTTCAAAATTAGGGTAAAAAATGATTTAAGAATGCGGCTATTTAAATAGCCGCATTCGTAAATCATGTGCTTTGACTTAAGAATGCGGCTATTACAAATAGTCGTATTCGTAAATGAAGTTAATTTAAAAAATGCCACCGCTTTTTGAATGACAGCGGCTAACCTTAGAAGCGCACTAAATAAATAGTCGTTGTTTATACATTTTGTGCTAGTGACTACATCAAGAAATTATGTGAAGATTGTGTATTTGGTAAGCAAGCAAGGAAAAATTTTAAAAAAGAAGGCAAAATATTGTGCAAGGAGATGTCTTGAGTTCGTCTGTACCAACATCTTTATGTCTACCCCTTTCACATAAGAGCAAAGATTATCACCAACAAATTGAAGATTTGTGTAAAAGACTCTTTTCCAAATCTGGATATATGTTTCTAGACATTTCCATAAATCTTTTCAGCATGTGCTCCTTTAACAAGTTACTTACTTCCATAAGCTTTTGCTGCTTCATCCAGCTGAAGGAAATAAACTTTGGGTTATTGATTACCTTCCTACTTGTCTCATGAAGATATTTCTCTATTTGCTCTCCTTCTCTAGAGAACCAGTTCTCCAAACGTCCTCCCTTCCTTACAACCCTGGTTTTCATCCTTTTAAAAGAGGGTGGTGTAGAATCCATGGAGAAGAAATTAACTTCCAACAAAAAGTGAAGAAGGATAGTAGTCTTTGACGTGAATGCAGAGAGAAAACAATGGGTTGAATCTGTGAAGAAAAATAGCTGCACAAACCATGATTATATAGGTAATAAAGTAGTTTCACAGTTTTACATTTAGTGGGTTATTTTTCCTTGAGAAAAAGAATTTGTTCAGATGCAATAAAGTAAGTTATCAGTCCCCTAACAGAATGCACATAGAAAGTACCAAGCCTAAAAAGGTTTTAATTTTCAAGATATGAAGGAATATATTCCATAAATGGCAGTAAGTGCACAAAGAGAATATGTTCAAAGCAGTAACAAATGCATCATTGACCACCAATGGCTCTCAGAATGATCAGAGATACGAATCAAGGCACAGAGAAATAAAGCAGAATTAACTACAGTGTTATCAGGGCTGAAACAATCAGTTGTTTCGTGAAAACAATCGATTGATTTCTGTGACAACAATTTGAGATTAATAAAATCAAATATTTCAACAGAAACCAAAATTGAGAGGTACAGATCAAAGCACATATTGTTTGTATGAGAATAAAGAAGATACATAACCAGATAAGCTAGAAACTAATTGCAAAACCACTGAATAGGATTTAATACAGTTTGTTCAAGTACAAGAAGAATAAGGAGAAAATGAAAAATTATTCTTCAAGATCATTGTATTAAATTGAAACTGTTCATAACACCAGAAACAATGCTATATATCTTGAGCATATTCATCCATGTAGGGAAGATTCTATAGATCCTTCAATATGGAAGAAAAATCCTGCAAAAAGAACATATCAAATAACAAGATTTGATCCCTTAAAGAATTTGAGTCCTTTCATGTTAGATTGATCATAAGAACCATTAAGATTCTTAGGAATCCCTCTCAATATACCTCTGGAAACAAGAATTTTTCTGGCTTTGCAAAATTTTACAAAATGGCCTCTTTTTAAACAATAGAAGCAAGAAACAATCGGTTGTTTCAATTTTTTAACCGATTGTTTTTCTGCAAAGGTTGAAAAAGGTTTTGAAAAACCATTGTTCTTACTCTGTGGATTAAAGCCAAGACCTGGTTTTCCAAATACACAATTTTGAGATGCTGGCACACTCTCAAAGTTTGATTTTTCTTTGGTGAGTTTATCCACAATTTTCACAAGATAAAACAATTTGTTTTCAAGAATTTTCCAATTTTCACAAAAGCTTGAGTTACACTTACAAAAGGAGTTTTTATAAGTGATATCAAGTGTTTCAAAATCACACCTGAAATTATCCAGCTCTTCTTCTAAGTTTTTAACTCTTGTTTCCAACCAATTGTTCAAACCTTTCAATCTATTGTTTAAGAGGGCTAGGTTGTTTGCTTCTTCATGAGTCTCTTTAAAAGCCTTAAGAAGTTGATAATAGATATCACCTTTAGATGAAGAAGTTGAACTTACACTACTTGAGATAGAAGCTTTTAGGCACAGATTAGCCTCTGCATCTTCAAACCTTGCTAAACTTCTTTGACAACAAGCTGAGTGTATCTTCCTCACTATCACTTGAGTCTTGACACTTTTTATGTCCAGCTATTTTCAGAGCTATGCCTTTGTTGTTCTTGGACAAACAATCAGTTCATTTCTAATTTGTGCTCCCTCAGCTTACCAAACAAAGAGGTTGTTGACATTGAGGTTAGATCTTTTGATTCTAATATGGTAGTGACCTTTGGCTAACATGTTCTGTCCAGATATTTGAGAATCTTTATATTTAGTTTCTCTTTCTCAAATGTCTTCCCAAGGCTCATAAGATGATTTACAATGTGAAAGAATATTTTCTGCACTTCACATATTGATTCTCCCTTCTGCATTCTTAACATTTCATACTCTTGAATGAGAGCATGCATCTTTGCCCTCTTGACATCATTTGTCCCCTCATGTGTGACTTAAAGAATGTCTCACATTTCTTTTGCAGTTGTACACTTGGATATATTGAAAAATTCATCACAACTCAATGCAAAAATTATTATATTCTCTGCTATCCAGTAAAACTTAGCTTTCTTACTATCTGTCTCAGTCCATTCAGACCAAGGCTTATCAACAAACACATCATCTTTTTTTACATGTGGAATAAAAGATCCATTCTATATAGCATCCCAAATTCTTTTATCTATAGATTCAATAAAAATCTTCATTCTAACTTTACAGAATTGATAGTTCACACCACATAATAAAGGTAGTCTATTGATAGAAGTTCCCTCCTCAAAAGGTAACTTGTGAGCCATTAAAATAGATTTGACAAACAAAACTTGAGTAAATTTCATGAACCTAGCTCTTGATGCCAATTGTTAGAATTAATGACCTTAACAAAAGGGGAGGTGAATTGTTTAAGGAAGGTTTTTCGCAAATACTGACTAAGAATGAAGATTAATGATTATTTACAGATCAAAGAATTAGATAAGCCAAGAAAACAAATTGATTAAAAACTATTATCAGAAAAACAATCGGTTGAAAATATGATTTAATCGATTTTTTATGGAAGCAGAGATAAAATCACAAGCCAAACAGTTTATAGAAGTGAGAGATAGAGAAAAGATCACACAAACAATTATACTGGTTCACTCCTTACCAGAGCTACATCCAGTCCCCAGAAAACCACTAGGTATTCCAGTAGGTAATCAACAACAGATTACAACACACCACAACCTCAAAAAGGTGATCTTTACCACTCAAGAACACACTCCCTCTTTGACTTCTTACACACAGTCAGAACAACCCTCTGAATTTACAGATACAAAATTTACAAGTATTCAAACTGAAAAAACAATTACAAGAGAATATGGAACATATTACACATGATTACAGGAAATCACAGTTGCTCCTAATCCAATTTTAATCAAAGCACAACCCAAGGCAATCTTGCTTTCTTGAATCCAAACTTTCACAAAATGTATATGAATAAATTTTCTCTACTTTTCAAATAGGGAGGGTAATCTCAGCCTTATAGCTCTTCAAACTAGCCGTTTTAAGCAGTTAAACAGGAGCCAAAATAGTTTGAAAACAACTGAAAATAGATATAACAAATTTATGAAAAGTTGTTAAGAAATTCAAAAATCAACTGGTTGAAATGTTGATTTAACCGGTTGAATTGGTTTGACAGTTAAGTCAACCAAAGTCAAACTAGTTAAAAAAACCCTTCACACGGGATGAGGAAAAACAACTGATTAAAACGAGAAATCAATAGGTTGTTTTTCACTTAGCTTTGAAAAACACCTTTCTTTTTTAAAACCAGATTAATTCAGTTGTGAATTTGATTAAGAGTGGATCTAGCAAATTCTAAACTACCTAGAACTAACCCCTAAACTCAGCAACAAAGTCTTCAAGCTGTCTTCATGGATTTGAAGGCATCAAAACTTCATTTTCAACACAATAACCTCATTATCAATTTGTGGATGATGAATCCCACTAGAATTATTTCTCCACTTAACCACAACATGGAAAAAAGAAGTATTTCGATCCCCAACTTTAAACCATAACATCTTAGCCCTTACAAGAAACTTGATTAGGAGCCACCCCCCTTGCAGTCATCTGCCGAGGGCACAACATTAAAGTCTCCCAAAAGAAATTAAGATCCCTCCACAAAAACTGTCTAACCAAGTATGTGTTAGCATCGTTTACCTGCAAAGCTAAAGCATTTAGAATGCAAAAGGCAAGTTACAGAAATAAACTGATCATTGACCAAGAAATTTTGGACAAGATTAGGCACCGAAAAACACCAAAGCTTAGCAGCTTTATTAACAATAGGAGACGTTACCAACAAATGCATATTAACAGATTTGAAAAGGACATCGAAAGCATCAGTGTACGACATTATAGGTTCAGCAAGAAAAACCAAAAGGGGTTTATGTAGTTTAAGTAAACTAATCAACATCTCTAGAGTTTTGTGTTTTCCCAGTCCTCTAACATTTCAGAAAAATGAAGAGACCTTTATTGTGACGTTGTAGAGAGAACTGCCTTAGCAGTTTTTTTTGGATTTACCAGTTCTTTTAGGTGGTCTCCCATGTTTTCTTTTAGTGCGAACTATTTCCTCCCCAGTATCACTGGCCTGCTTCTCCATCTCATTAGGATCAACCCAAAATTTGAACATAACCCGATTTCAACAATGAAATGGTTAGAATTAAATTCAACAATGGCAGTCAGAATAATTGACGCACCAATATGAGGATCACCTCCCACATCTGTAGTTTCCAAACCATCAAGAGAGGAAATGTGATTTTACAAAACTAACGTATCATTATCGGGGAGTAGTGCTTTAACATCCTTAAGAGATTTAGCCTTCCAATGGGAGGTATAACGTGACGAAGATGGTACAATCATAATACTAGAGACCTCCACATGATGACCATCAATAGGAGTCTTAATTGGTGCTTTAGTATTTATAGGTGATTTAGCCCTCTGAGGAGAGGTAGGATGCGACGAAGATGGTACAACCACATGAGCAGAGACCTCCACATGATGATCATCAATAGGAGTTACTACAAGTTGTGACTCTAAAATCACCGATTATAAAATATCCGAAGTGGGAGTGAACAGCCCCTTCCTGGGTGAGGACCTCTCATGATCCGAGACATCCTCAAGAGGAGGCATATCTGAAAAATCATCCTCCCCTCCATCTGTTTTATCAGAAGCAAGGTGATGAGAGTTGATTTTATGATTGATCATAAGGTGTGATATTTATGATTGAGATTTGAAGACAATTAAAGAGTGAAAACCTAAGGAAAATCCCCACTAGACATTAACTTAACCAAGTGGTTAAGTAGAAGTGAAGGTTTATTTCACAAAGGTTAAAGGAAAACACAATTATATGGTGAGAATGATGATAATTATGGTGCGGAATTGAACAAGCAACATAAACACAAAAGAATGGATTGAATGGAATTTAAAGAGACAAAACTAAGAACATATTTATGATAGAATGGAATGGAAATGGATAAATGGAAAAGATGATGAAAGAAGAACTTAGGGATGGTGAAGCAATGAGGAATCACGCCACTTGATGGGGTGGAATCCCCAAGATGAGTGAAAGGAGGCCGCCACTTAAGAGCTTCATATCTCACAAGATAAGACCAATTTAGGAGGAGACTCACTCACTCATAACTCACACAAAAATTGTGCAAAATTTCTTTACTATAATTTTAACTTGTAAAATACACTAGGTAGGCCTCCTATTTATAGGTGAAGGAGCCTTGGAGAACAAGCTAAAGAGATAGGATGAGAAAAGGGAAAAAATAGGCAGCCTTAGGGTTTGACTAAGTCAATCCCGCATCTTAGGCTTGTCCTTCTAGGAACTAGGTCAAAATGCCTTCAAATAGGCTAGAAACAAGCTAAAATGCTACCCACACCCCCTATTATACTTAAGGTACCTTATTCTAGCCTATATTTACTATTTGGACCCCTCATGTGAACCCAACTTATTTACAACATATTCTAAACATTTAAGAAGACTGGCAGGAAGAACTTTAGGTGTTGTGGTTTATAGCTTCTTCTTCTGCTGATGCTTTCTCGAGTTTTGGTGGGGCCCGACTTTGTATACTGAGATGACTGACCATTTTGAGAAGTTCTTGTTGTATCCTTAGTCATCTATCGGTTTGTATCACAAGGTGACCCAAGAGTGATCCTGCATTAGCCCCGCCAGGAGCATCAGTTGTAAATTTATCAATAGGGCCTTCCCCGAGCTTCGGTTGCGGATCTTTCTTCCGATACTCTTTACGTTGTTTAGGAACCGCGACCCTCCCTTGTTCCCGTTCATTAGGAGTTGTCTTCTGAGAAGGTTTATGTTGAAGTCTAGGAATATGACCCTAATCATGAATCACACGACATTGAGCAAGTTCATTGCCAATCATCTTACAGTGATTGCAAAATGGAGGGAGCCATTCATATTGCACATCATCTACAAAAGCAAAGTTTGTACGTTCAACCAAGAGGTTATCGGGAAGAGGGGACAACAAATCAATATCCATCAACACTCTAGCAAACAAACCCCTATTCTTTCTCATGGTATGATCATCCAAAGACAGGAGTACCAATACCTCTAGTGATGGAAAATATCGCCCTTTGGTCTCCAATACTCCAAAGGAAAATGATAGATTCTAACCCAGACTTGAGTTTTAGTACTCTTCAACATGAGAAATAACAACAATAGAAAGCTTAAATTTAACATGTTGATTTGGATTTAATTGTGTCATAATTCTATAATTCAAATTATATTTATAATTGGATAAATTGTATTTCTATTAAAGAAAAAATTAATGGGTATAGCAATTAATAAGCGTGTATTTAAGTCTAAGCAACTTTTCAATAACATTTTCCAAAACTACAGTCGCATTTTTTTTACTTAATAAAATTTATTAGTGCCATTCGTTATTAAAATTATTTTTAAATATTTAGTTTTATATTTAAAATATTTAAATTTTTTGTATATGTATAGATAAAGTGGAAAAGATAGTACTTGATAAGGTTATCAAATCCTAGGGTTAACTCGTAAACCCTTAGGAGTTTAAGGGTATGATGAAGGGTACCGAGTCAAATCAGGAGTAAACTTGTTTTTGAGTAAACCTGGAGCAAACTTAATCAGAATCAGCCAAAGTCTGTGAACTTGAGAGTTCGAGGCCGAGTCACCGAGTTTGGAAAGAAAAACTTGAAAGGTGGGTTTCATTAAGATGAGGTTAAATTTTAGGGTTCCATCTTCTTTCTCACTGTCGTCATTGTGCTAGCATCGCTTGTCGCACCGCGTCACTCGTCACACTGCGCCACTCGCAGCCACGTCGCTCGCGAAGCATTGTAGGTATGTGGTATTGTTGTGGGTCGTGGGAATTAGGTTTTAGTGTTTGGAAATTAGGTCAGATTGAGTTTAGGGTTAGGGATTTTTAAATTGGATTGCGACTTTTTAAATTGGGTTGGTGCTTTTTAGCTTATTGGGTTTAGGGTTATTTTAAGTTGGGTTTGGGGATTTTTGGACAGATTGGGGATTTTTTGACAGATTAGGATTTTTGGCAGATTGGAGATTTTTGGACTGATTGAGATTTTTTTTTTTAAATTGGGGAATTTTGGGAGATTGATTTTTTTTAGATTTTTGGAAGATTGATTTTTTTTTTTAGATTTTTGGCAAATTATAAGATGTTTGGAAGTGGTTCAAATTCAAAGAATGTGTTGTTTTATTTATTTTATTAATGTATGAACTTGTTTATTTCAATATTATGGAATTGGTATTTTTTTTATTAAAATTTTTATGTGAAGTAGACTCTTACGAGTCTACGAGTCGGGTTTATGAGTTGGGTTTACAAGCCTCCCACAAGTCTGATAACCTTGAGATTGATGGTAACAATTGTTGTTGGTGTCGGTCGCTCCTTCGTGTTCGATTGTTCCTCTCACATGCTTTAGTTCTTCAACTCTCACTCCTTCAGACTTCAACTCTTCTATTTCTTAGCTCCTTAACGCTCGGTCAGGAGTAAACTTGTAAAAGGTTTTTCGACGATCAAATAAGTACTCTAGATTGAGAGTATATGATCTAAAACTGATAACAGCGTATCTTACTCCTCTGTAGAAGGATTATTTATAATATTTGGTAGTGGACTATTTGACTCATGGGTTGTATCTGGTGCATATCTTGAATAAATCAATGTTAGCTGATTTCTCGGGGTGTCATCCGAATTTGGTAGGATATGGTCCAGATTTGTAGAAAGGTTACCTTGATTTATAGGATGTTTCCTTGTCATTTATTATTGACTTATCCTTTAATTTGGTTAATTACCCGGTCGGTTGATCGATGATACGAGTAACATGACTTATTCAACTTCGATCGGTATATATTTAATTTTAATATAGAAAAATATGTATATCAACTTAAAAACAAGATTAATTTAGCCAACTGCAAATCTTAATAAAGTTTTGAGATAATATCAATTAACTCAATGGTGTCATTCGGACATAATTTCTTCTGTTTCTCCTGCAACATAATATATTATATACATCTTTTGCTGAATATATATGCATTCTTAATTTTACTTATGTGATGTACTCTCATCAATTTTTCTTCTTCTAATACTCATCTGATTTTACTTACATTTAATATCTATGATATGATATTCTTTTTGTTCTCTAGGTTATTTTTTGAGTAGATTTATTGTTGATTTGAACTGGTTTTTACTTGTAGGTATCTTGCTTTTTTGTGTGTATATTGGTCGACGTATCTTTCAAAAATAGTGTTTTCAATTTTATTTATTTATTGTTGATTAAAAATATTATTATTTTTTTGATCTCATGGAGGCCAAATTGAATGTTATTATATGACTTCTAAAATCACATTTAAACTATTTGATGCATTGAATAACTTGTCTGCTATAAGTACGTTTTGGCCTATTCTCCAACTTTCCAGCCTTTAATTAATAACGTTAATTTATGAGCCAAAACGCAACCATATATGATGAGAGGATAATTACCCCACGATCACCCAAATGCCAATTTTCGATTCAACACCACAACGACACTTCTTAGAAACGTGTGGTTTACACATCTTATAATAAAGATATCTAACATGCTTTGTTTGGTTAAAGTTCAACATATAAATTATTGAATACTGTATAAATTGTTGGATTCACCTCATGGTTTCACATGCATAACATTACATATTCGTATCCAATAATATACAATTCAACCACTTAATTATCAAAGACAATATACGGTTCCCATATATTGTTTGCATCTAGTTTTAATACACTTTTGCAAAACGAAAAAGTTGTACAGTAAATTAATTCAAAAATAATTATTTTATGTATCATAAATTACATGACGATCTAATTTTTACGCAATTATATTCTAATTACAATTAGTAGTAAAGAAGATCTATCCAGTCTATTTAAACATAAAAGTAATAGTCTCCTAACTAATATAATGAGACGTTGAAACCTTAAGAGAGTAGTACATAACGTGATAAACCTTTACTTTTAATCTTTGTTATACGAAAATGTCCATGTCATTCTTAGTTTTCTCTCAAATTAAGATGATTTTAATGTAAATTTGTCTAACTCTAGAAAGATTATAGTATAATTGTGATAAGATGATCCTAATTCGTCTCTCAACGAATCCAATAGTGAAATCAGCATTTATAATATATTTGCAAACAATTAAAGTTAGCAATAACAATAATGATAAAAAGGGAGTTAAGGTAGTTGTGCAAAAAGATAAAGTAGATATTATAAAATAGTAAGAAGAAACAGATTGACTCCCAAGTTCTTCCACCAATGAATTTCGTCACAGGTTCTAAAGATTATTGTTTTCTCAATCCTCAAATAGAGCTAAACCAAATTGGACATGCGTAAATTTGACTCAACTTGAAACTCACCAGTAAACCATAAGTTTACTGGTTGAATCAGTACCCACTTTGTTCCATGTGTATACTCCATGAGAATACTTATCTCCTCTATCTTGAATTATGCACCCAAGAAATTAATTAAAACAATGTCAACTAACTAAGAAACCAAAGTTTAAGGTAAAGAATACTCTCAATCATGCATTCAACTACAACCTTCCACAAAAACCAGAAATCTTCTCTTATCTCAAAAGTTACAACATGAGGTTAAACTCGGAGAAAAGCATATTTGGAGTTCAAAGGAGGAAATTTCTAGGATTCTTGCTCACACACCAGGGCATCGAGGCCAACCGGACAAGTCTCAGGCTTTGTTAATATGAGAAAGCCCGCAAACCTAAAAGAAGTGCAGAGGTTGGTCGGAAAGTTGACATCCCACTAGTGCAAAAAGAAGAAAAGGATACACTTTATTTAGTGCGGCTTTTGCGCTACCCGCTTTCATAAAAAACGCGGTGGCATTTTTGAAATTATTTTGATTTACGAATGCGGTTATTTGAATAGCCGCATTCAAAAATCAAAGCACTTGATTTACGAATGCGGTTATTTGTATAACCGCATTCGTAAATCAAAGCGCTTGATTTACGAATGCGGCTATTTCTATAACCGCACTTGTAAATCAAAGCGCTTGATTTACGAATGCGGCTTGTATAGCCGCATTCGTAAATCAAAATTCTTTGATTTACGAATGCGGTTTTACCTTTAGTCGCATTCGTAAATCTTTTTTTACCCTAAATTTTTAAGCGCGCCACACACAATTTCAAACTTTCTTTCTCGTCTTTGCCTTCGTTTCGCGTTCGCACTCTGAGTTCGTCTCCTTCTGCTGCATCTGCATTCCATTTGTGCAATGTAAGTTTCTTGAAC
>Ga0123342_1004725_pt1 | contig 20496 bp, 11 predicted proteins | sample Turbeawhitnodule_FD_89960 | JGI IMG/M metagenome (GOLD analysis project Ga0123342, IMG submission 89960) | Root nodule microbial communities of legume samples collected from Mexico - Turtle bean Mexico white nodule | ecosystem: Host-associated > Plants > Roots > Nodule | place: Mexico: Nepantla...
CTCTTTTCTCAAATTTATATATCACTCAATCCCCCCCATACACACACACACACACACTCTGTTTTAAAAATTATTTTTTTTTTAAAAATATATATATATATATATATATATATATATATATATATATATATATATATATATATATACCAGAGAGACACACTGAATAATTTCACTCATTTCAAATAAAAATGCATGCTCAGAAAATATTATAATCATTAGATATACATCACACTAAAATATATATAAATAAAAATAATTAACATATATGATCGAACTAATTGACCAATTAGTTATGCTCGGACTAATTGACCAATTCATCAATATAAGTATATATAAGTTTTAGAGCATATAAATGACAAGAGAGAAAATCTAAAGGACTAATGGTATAGTGTAAGGTATGTTAATCATTTCCAAATATTTATCTTGTTTATTTATTTAATATAATAGTGTTTGAAATTGTGATTAAATTATAATATATAAGATGTTATCACACATATCAATTATATGGGGTTGGTCTTAATAATAATAACTTGTTTGAACTTATTTCTTAATTGATATCTGTACATGTGGTGGTAGTATTTTATAGAAATTAATTAGTGTAATTTATGGATTAGCAAGATCTGCAATTTGATTTGTAGGTAGGGCAGAGAAAAGGAATGAAACTCACAGGTATTATATAAAAATACATATATTATGTCCATTCAGATAAAGACATCCCTCACACATATCCATTCCATGGATTCCCTGTCTTCTGGGCAAGTGTATAGAAATCGAAGGCCCCATCTTTGTAAATTATTATAATTTCTCACTTTATTTATGCTTCTTCTTCTTCTTCTTTGTTTCAAAATCTTATAAAGGTTATCGTGGTTATGGTATAATGGTTGGGATTTTTCTAAAGTGTCCCCTTTAACTTATTATTATTTTTTATAATCTTTTTTATAAAGGCTTCTCTCAATTTTATTTTCAAACTAAATTATTATATGTGATTTATTATTCATAAATGCGTTTTAGTGCTATATTTTCAAATACCTAATGTATGAACATTTTCTAGAAATCCTTTGAGAAAAATGTGTACGTGCATAAGCAAGAATTAATGTATTCACAAGAGCAAAAATTAATAAAATGTTTCAAAGCCGATTTCTTTATTGTATACTAGAATTTTTTTCTTTTCATATACCAAAAACATCATTCATTATTCAGCATGCAAATATGGAATGAAACCGTTTCTTCTCCTTCAAGTTTAAGGCATAAATGGTATGAAGAAGTGGTATATTCATGATCTCCAGAAACTCAATCTTTTCTATATATATTTGAGTGCTGATTATTCAATGGTTTACCTATTACATGATGTTAGTTATATGAATTACTATAGTTGATAGTTGAGTTTATCATAATAAATGTTATGATGAAATTTTACTCTGTATTCATTACATTGTACTTTATGAAAGCATAAAACTCTTAGTAGATTAATTTATTAGACGCAAATTATATCAATAAGAGTAAGTTTAATGACTAATATTTTTATATTTGTATATGTATTTTTGTGGTGATTATTCACTCTTACACGGGATATTTTTTATTTGGTCTTTATTCTGTGTTGTTTTTAGAAATTAAGTACTTAGAGATAAATATTAAACAGAGAATATGATTATAATCACTTCCTAATTTTTAATTAACATCGTTATGGAGTACTTATAACTTTAATTTTTCAGATTCTTTTTCCAATAATAAAGAGGGATCTCCAACACACTCCCCTCCCGAGACTGTCAACTCGTGCGTCCGAGACTGTCAACTCGTGCGTGGGACTGGACTATATATTTTGGGTGGTCCGATAGCGGGTGACACGATAGATCCAACACAAACATTCGCTAGGATAGACTCGAAATGACTCTGATATCATATTACGAAGTGGACTTTAAGCCTAACTCAACCACATAAAATCGGCTCATAGGGTGAGGTTTGCACCCACTTATATACAATGAAAGGTCTTTATCTCTAGTCGACGTGGGATCTCCAACAATTTTTGAACACTTAGACTTTGATGAATATGTGTTTAGATTTTTTGAAAGAAGTGTTATAATTTGAGAAAATATTAACATATTCGACATCATAAAAGAAATCCCTCTTATGAAAGCCAATTGTTTAGGCGGAGTTTTTTTCTTCTATCAGCAATAAAAAATAAATAAATAGGGACCACTTTAGGGGTGGTCCAACCCTTATAAAAAAAACAAGACATCAAACACTTAAAAACGCGTCTACCAACCCAACACACCAGCACCCAGACCAACTCTAACCAGAATCAATGAAACAGTCTCATACAAACTAAAGGATTTAGAAACCAACTAGAATAAGGAAAATAAATGTTTAGGCGGAGTTGACTCACAATAATGTTCCAAATGATTAATATATAACATTTGAAATTGGTAAAAGGAAACAAGGCATCTACAATTTTGAAGAAGAACTCATAATTATGTTTTTAGGTGTGAATTATGCTAAGAACTTTATAATTCAACAAAGAAAAAGGAACACAAAGATGTTCATCACTGGACATTTAATCTGTAAGATTAAGTACGCATGAACAATAGCAATTGCATCTATGAAATAAAACACGCGCACAAATAAAACAATTACTATAAGAAAATCATAAAATAAAAACTAATGTTTAGTGACAAAAAATAATTAGTTGTTATAGTTACTAAATTAGAGATATTTTAGAGACTAAAAAATTTTTGGTTTCTAAATTAGTTTCTATTATTGTTAAATGGTTTATAAATTGGTATCTAATTAATAATCAAGGTTTTTGCTACCAAATTTAGAAACTAAATAATTGGTAGTTAAAACATCAGTTGCTAATTAGATACAAATTTAGAAACCAAATTTTTTTTTTAGTTTATAGAATGATCTTTAATTTAGTTACTATAACAACTAATTTTTTTTTTTCTAAAATTGATATCTATTTCATATTTTTCTTGTAGTTAATAAAGAATAAAGGTTTGTTTGGATTGGGAAAAGGATTTGAGGAACTGGATTTTAAAAGAAAAGTGTAAGAAAGTGAGGTTATTTGGATAAAAATATATTAGAGTGGATTTGTAAGAAAAATTTATTAAAATTTGTGAATGATGTGATGATTGTGGAAAAATAATTATTATTTATATTATATTATATAATTAATTATATTTATTTATTATAATATAAATATAAATATGAATAATTAATAATTAATAATATAAAAATATAATATTTATTTTATATAATAATTATAAAATATATATTTTATATATATATATATATATATATATTTAACCGTTTGTTAGATATTTGTTTTAACAATTTATATATAAACATATATTTTTTTTAACAGTAAATCTTCGCATGATTGTGAAGAAAAAAATCCAAATTGATATTACCTCGTTTTTTGTTTTTTATTTCTTGAAATCTGTAATTTTCATGTCCTTCTTTGCCTTATGTGAATCACTAGTGGGAAACAAACATGGTATAAGAGATAGAGATGTGCGAAAATTGTAAACTCAAGAAGAAAAAAAAAGATGAAAACACTCCAGATATGGAGAATGGTGTACCACATATAGAAAAAAAAGATAATTTCACGTTTTTCTAAGATAAACTTCAAGTGAAGAATCACCATTTGACTTCTAAAAATCAAGATAAGACTTCAAGAAATTCTTTCATACTCAAAAGTATCAAAATTTTGATATCTCAAAAAGTATTTTTTAGATAGAAGAAGTATGGTAGTGTGGTTATTCGTAGGAGGAATCATACTCAAATGAAAATGTAAATACATAGAAAATTAAATTTAGTCTTTCAAAACCTTGAAAAAAATTATGAGGAAAATTCAAATTTCCTTATCTAATGTGCTGAAAATTATAAAGCATTGGATACGTGCTTTCCTTACTCCAAGTAGTCATGCTTTCCTTGTTTTCTTTTTTTCACTTTTGAAGCTCTTCATTGCTCATTTTTTTTTAACTGTCCTTGGAGTAGGTTAATAAAACATTATTCTAAAAAATACAGAAGGGACATTCTCTCCTCAAATGACATTTTTCTACAACAATTGTTTCATATTCACATTGCACAACATTGAAAATGTTCTTACTAGGGATGTGATCTAAAAAACTATTGAAGTCTTTGTTTTTCTCCTTCGGTCGGTCAGGTTGTTAGGTGTTTGGTTGGGATCTTTCTCACCTTCGTGTCTCTTCTTTGGCTCTCGGTCTCGGGTGAGTACCGAATGGGGGTACCTGCAGAAGATACTCCGATGCTCAAGTCAGTAAAGCGGGTGATCGGCACTCAAGTAGGTGCACAGTAATAAATGACGTACATTTCTCCTTGGAAAGTGTGCTATTTATATTATTTTAATGGACTTACCTTATTGGGCCTGATTAGTGGAATGAATCACACTTAAGATTGCATTACCTAATTCTTAATGATAGTTTAGCTTCACTAATCTTGAGTTGAGCGTTAATGGTTATACATGTTGGTCGGTCATATCGGTACAGAAAAGATTCACCTTTGCCACATGTTGAACAAAATAAAGGAGGAGTCATGGTATCTATCCCAACTGAAATATCAACAGTTATGCAAACCTTTTCAAAAACTCTATGCATTGTCATGAGAGAACGAATTATTTTGAATATTTTAAAAAGTGAACTCATCTTCAATGTCAAAGATCTTGTTGTGAACCAAGAAAAGACCACCATAAGACAAGAAAATGAAACTACTAGTGGAAGAAAATGCTTCAAACATGGCAACAAATTATTTCTATGCAATTATGAATGCGTTTTGAATGAAACAATACACCTACACCTCTAAACATTTTGGGCCTATTCACCTTCTTCAAGGGAGATAATATTTTATGTCAGGAGAAACAAAATATTGGCAACTTAACAATATTGTCATTTTGGTATCCATGCAAACCTCTCATTAAGAACATTTGTTATTACCTCACAAATGATTCTTATAAATGATAGGATATTGGCATTGTTACTTAAGTTTGAAGAAAAATATTACTAAAAAATATCTTAATAAGTGACATCTCACTAAGTTATATCAATCTCGATCATCGTCACTAAGTTATACTTCAATAAATCAAAAATTTATTTCTTCAAAAATATATATCAATTTAAACTAATTATCCATCTATAGAAAATACTTTCTACTCAACTTTTTATTATATTTATAATATATTATTCATTTACAACTATATGATAAGACTTAATATGGTTTTAGTGTTAACCAAAAGTTAAGACTGACAAAAATTATTAACACCTTGATATTCCTGATATACTCGTAATTTGTTTCTTCATTCATTATTCTCTTGTTAACTTCTCAACTTAAGTGTCATTAGCATGTGAATTTTAATTTAGTGTTACAATTATATTCTTCATTAATGTTAACTTTATTCATTAGTTTTATCTCTCTTTTTTTTCTCAGCAATGAATAAATTAAATAATTGAGACACTTTAGGGTGTCTCAACCTTTTACATTAAAAAATTCTTTACCAGGGCCTCATCCCCTAACAACACCCCAACTAAAATCTTTTGATAAAGTCTCTATTATAACTATCACATAATTTTCTATTTATGTTGTCTTTCTATTACATTATTCATAGTTTATTAAGCCCAGTTTACCCTCATTTATGTTAATCATTCGTACAAAATACAAATATACATTTGAGTCAATATTATCTATACTTTCCTTCCATCATGTGGCTTGTGTTTTCCTCTCTGCAAAACAAAAAAAAAAAAATCTCTACTAAAAGAGATAAAGTTAATAATACCAGCCCAAACAGTTTATTAGACCATATACTTAATTGGTTCATTCGTTAAGTGTCACTCCTGCTCCGGTTAAGCGAACACCCTTATAAATAAACATTACCCAAAAAATTGCAACCTACCTGAAACAATATCTCATAATCTCAAACTGTCCTTTTGTCATCTATTTCACATTTCCTTTCTCCTCTACTTACTGAGAGATCTCAAACATTCCTTAGGATCCATACACCATTGGAGTATGTAATAGCAACTGAATATTCTTGACTAGATATCCATGTCCACGCCTTGAGTTGTCTCAACGTGAAAATCTCGACACAATCTACTCTGTCATTCTTAAAGATAATTTGATTCCTTTTTTCCCATATTTTCCACCACTATCCACGTACAACTCCACCTCCTTTTGTCATTAGTTTTATCTATAATTCGATTCATACACTAAAATGTTGAATAAATGTACCTAAAAAGAAAACTCTCACGTGATCTGATCCGGGTCAGTTGCATAACTCCATTAGGGCCCGATTATTCCCTTTCAATAATTATTTATACTTAAGCAATAGAATGTGAAGTAATAGAAAAAATTATATCAAAATAGCAAGAAAAAAAATTAAGTCAGAATATTTGAAGGTAAAAAACATTATTTAAAAAGTACTCTTGTCGGTTTGTTAATTTAAAGGGTGTAAATTGAACTATACTAGTATAAGTTTTTACTTCAATTATAATCAATTAAAAAATAATAATTTATTACTTGATTCATACTTATGATCCATTAAATTGAAAATATGTTAATTCAATTTATAATATTATCGTTGGTGAGTCAAGTAATGATGGATAACACGAATAAGAAGAAGTAGAAAGAAACTTTCATAGCAAAATAAAAGAACAAGTATATATCAATTTTTAATGATTTAATAATTACATGTAATAGATTGAAGGGAAGAAAAATGAACCATTCGATCATTAATCACAAAATTTAATCCATTCAATTCATTTGTTTTTTGTTTTTTTTTAAATATGAATGGAATTGATTGAATTGTGAATGTATAAAATATTTGACTGGATATAAAAAAAAATTTGGTTCTACTAGGTCTTGATGTATACATAACGAACTTAATTAATGCAGTTCAAGAAACTTTTGCACCAATACTTATCAAATACTATTTTAATAAAAACTTCTTTCAATAATTTGTTTCTAATAAAGGTAACATCAAATGAAGCTGATAAATATTAACCAATGGTTTACTTTAAAAGAATTAATGGAAGGAAAGGAATAAATAAACAACTTAATGATGACAGCACCATTAAAAAAATTACATTCTATACATTATCATACATAATAAGATTCTTAAGTTTAATTACTTCTAAAACTATATCTAGTATATTTTTAATTACTCTATAAACAGAATTTTATATAAATATTATATTTATGTTTAGCAAAACTTTTTTAATTAATGTCTATTTTTTTCCTTTGAAAAACTTGTTTAACGTTAATAGCATATTCTCTGCTAAACAAACATTTCCACTCACTACAAGAAAAAATATTTTAATAACTCATTACAAGAAAAAATATTTTAATGTATTATTTAGTGGAGGTCAATATAATCCTAACACTACAATAAAATTATAAAATAGAAACCAATTTTAAAAACAAAAAATAATTTGTTGCTATAATGTCTAATTTAGAGACATTTTAGAGACTAAAAATAATTTTTGATTTTTAAATTAGTTTCTATTATTGTTAAATAGTTAAATAATTGATTCAAAATCAATAAATTTGAATCACTTCAGGATGGTCAAACTCAATTATTAGAATTAAAATAAAAAATTTATTAGAAAAATAATGTTATCCTTACTAAACAATTTGATAATAAATTAAATATTTTTATAAATAAAAATGGTTAGAAATGTTATATTATATTGACTAAATATGATTAAATTATAAATATATAAGTGGATGTTAATTTTGTTTACAAATCGATTTCAATTTTGTAAAATAGTTAAGTATAGAGTTTTCTTTTTAATGACCAATTATAATATGATATATTAATGATAAAAACTTCATTTTAAAATTTAAATTTGTGAGGTTGATTTAAATTTAAAAATTTATTTTATAAGAAAACCGTATTAAAATAATTTTATAAATATTTTTTTATAACTTAACATAATGTAATTTTCAGTATTCATGATTCTAAAAAATTATGATTTTTCTTTAGCATCAAGCCCCATCCTACCATATTATGAGTAAATATAAATATTTACTCGTATCTTTTTATATCTGTAAAAATAAAAATGCGCATTCTTTCATTTAATTATATATATATATATATATATATATATATAACATATAACATTTTAATTTTTCTGTAATTTTTTCTTTTCTATTTTTATTTTCTAATATCTTTTAAATTAAATAAATAGAAACATAAATTAAAAATTAAATTTTTAGAATTTATTATTTTTATAAGGGTTAAATATGTTTTTTTTTAATTGTAGATTTTTTTAATAATTGTAATAAAAAAATTATTAGAATGAATAATTGTGTGTTTTATTTTTTCTTACATGAGAAACGAATTTTCTTAATTATAATATTTAATAACTTTTTAAAAGTTTGTAAAATAGTAACACACACGTTACAACTTTGTGTGGGAGTGAACCTAGTTATATATAATTTAAGAAAGAAAAATGGAAAGTACAAGCAGAGTTTAAAACAATGAATTTCACTTTCCTCGAACCACATGCAAGTTTCCAATTTTTGCTCCCTCAATTTTTTTTCTTCTACTTTCATTACCTAACACACTTAGCACATTTTTGTAGCAAGAGATCGATCACCCTTTCATCACAGTTTTCAACATGAAAGCATGCTTTTTGTTTGAAAACTCATCACTTCAACTGTTTCTCTTCCTAATTCATTGGGACTGAACGTTTTCAATTAGCTTTTGCTTTTTTTGGGCTGCTTTGACTCTGATAATGTAAATTGGAGGAAACAAAGCATTGTTCATTGGTAAAATCAAAGCATCTTCTTTCCGAAGCTTTCTTTTTTCCAAAATTGAACCCAGCAACGAATCACTGTGCAATCTCTTTTCCATCATCACAATAGTTTGTTGTATAAGTTTATTTGGTGTAAGAAGCGTAAAGTGCGGAACCATGGCATAAGAGTCCAAAAACTATAGCACTGTTGAAATATGAATCTAATAACTGGGAAGAGGTACTACGTGCAGCAAGAAAAGCATATTATAAAGCTGCATGCATGCTTATTCAACTCCGAAGCAATTAAAAAATAAAAGGGGAAACGCAAACACATGATATCTCCTGTGTTTATGTGTTCCTCAGTTTTTATTAATTATTAGACATTTATTCCACAACCAAACACATAGGATTATGTGGAATCTTCACCAACCGGTCCCATTCAAGGAATGACTGTTCTTACCTGTTCCCTTTCCACCTCTCCTCTCCTCTCACACTTCATTCACCTTACATTATAGCTTTCCATGGTTGGATATACATATTTGCTAATTGTTATTGTATGGGTTGAGAAGATATCGATCTTCTAAAAAATCTTTTGTGTTAAGGTGGCTTTAATCTCGATTCTCGGTTTTGGATGCAGGGTGATATGCCTATTTTAAAAGTTATTTTGATACCTAAATATCTAAATCCGTATTTGAAATATAAGTAGTTGAAAAAGTAATAAATGTTGTTGAATATATTCATAGATATATTGTCCGTAGATAAATTACTTATGTTTACATTATATACAAATTTTGGTCCATAAATAATTCGTGAATAAATTAATACTGATTTATCTACGAATTTTGGTTGTTATTTCATAAATAAATGAATTTCTTTTTTAGTGATAATTTGATATAATGTTAATTAATCAACAAGGATTTAACTTTTTTTTGCTTTAATATTGCTGTGAAGTATTTCTAGACTTTTTTATTTCTGGTCAGAAAACTAGTTAATTTGTTTTAGTGTAAATATATTTTCTCAATCATGAGACTTGGATATATGAGTTCAACTTATTAAGAAATTGAAACCAATTTTACTTAATTTGTTGATTGGCCAATAATCTAAGTATAACTTCTTTAGTAAGATCACATATTCAAATATTACTAATAGAGTAAACGTGATTGACGAGAACTTTAGTAAGACCCTACCAAAATAAATCGTTAGGTTTATACAAACAATAATCATGAAAAAACCAATAAATATTTACCTCAAGCATCCCAAAAAAGAGCTAGTTCAACTAACAAATCTAATAAATAGTGTCGAGAAGGAAATATTGTGTAATACTTTTTTTTTCAGATATATTTAGATTATATTTTACAATATTAATTAAAAATTGAGTCATATTCATGATTGAGATCCATCAAGATGATCTTGAGGAGAAGATTATGGCCATGAAAGAGAAGAAGAAGAAAAAATGTGCTCTCAATGTAGACTTATCTATTGGGGGATGTTCCCTCTAGCCAACCCTAATTTGTCTTAACTTGTGTGTTTTTGCGTTAGTCTTCTTTTTTATATCAATCCACGTATGAAGGATAAGATATGAATGAATTCTATGTCTCACCATGAGCATTTAGTTATGTTCTACAATTATAAATTATTTTTATTTTTCTTTGACCTCTATTTGTATTGGTGAATTGAATGGTGGTGTCAAATCTTTTTCTATCTTACCAAAGTAAGGGGTTAAAATAATATTATATGACGCAAGTAAATGGTGATTTTGATGATAATGTATTTGCAAAAGTTGCGTTTAAGCATGCTCAAAATGTTGAAGGTGGAAGGGAAAAGCATTGACATAAGTGTAAAACCATTTTTGTTGGAATTAATTGAGATGGATTTGAATGTGTTCAGATTTGAAGTTGAGGAATGTTCTTGTTGTACGCATGAAGTGACTTGAAAGCTAAACGCATGTCATAATCATACACGAATTTCAATCCACCATCACCACTGTATACGTATACACAACACCAAACAAGTTGCGTTTCCATTTCTAATTATTTCATTAACTTAATTCCAAGACAATTATAACATTTCGATTCCACTAATTGCTTCTCTTTTATCCCTCAAGTGTGAGTTTAGTTCCAGACATTGAATATGAATGAGTAAACGGAATAATATATATAAACTTATACATCTATTGTCAAATTATAGGTTAAAAGTTATAATTTTTCCGACTTTTTTGTTTATGAGAACCAACAAATGATACAATGAATGTGGAACCAACACATGAATCTATGGGTGAAGAGTCTTCTAATCCCTTTTTAAGGTTATTTTATGGAAATACAAGTATATAAAAATATTACTATAATAAAATAATTCTGTAATTTTCTTATTATTTTTTTCCTCTTCTTCTATTACAATAAATACACATATATATAACTAATAATATACATGAGAATAAATAAAAATATTTTTTTATAATTAAATATTTTTATCGTCCATATATTATAACAGAAAATTAATTTTTATCCTTAAACCTCATAAATATTTATAATTAAAAAACTATTGAAATAAAGCTTTATAAATAACTTTTTACATAACAAATTTTTAACGTGGATCGTATTATAATATTGATATACATCAATTTGAAATATCATAACATTTTAGTTCATATTAAAATTTGTTTATCGAATAATTTTTTGTTTATTAGATAAATCTTTTGAACTAAAGAGGAAAATTAATTTAGTGTAAAAGTAGACAAAAAAATATATTTAATATTTTTTAGTTTTTTAAAATATAACATAACATAACTGTTAGAGATCACACGTCGATTAGATATTAGAGTCTTTCATAATATATATATATATATATATATATATATATATATATAAAAGTGAGTGTAAACCTCATCTCATAAACCGATTTTATGAGATTGAGTTAGACTTAAAGTTCACTTCTTAATATAGTATTAGAGTCATTTCGAATTTATCCTAACAAATGAGTTTAAAGTTCACTTTGTAATAATAATAATAAACAAATTGGATTTATTTATTTATTTCCGATGGGAACAATGTTGCTTTAATTAATACTCATTCCTACACACACATCACAAAGATATACAATGGGTAAGTCTAAATTAATATGATTATCCAGGATCATTAGTCTTGATGGAGTTGAATATTTTGAGAGTGAAAAAAAAAGTGGAAGGAAGTGTGGGAAGTGGGGGCTTGTTGATGGAGCAATGATTCAGAGATTGAAACGTAGAAGCAGTAATGTGAAAACAGGCTGTCAATTAAGGGGATGCAGAAAAATTGATTATTGAGGTGATTAGGTCCAAGAAGAAGAGACCAAATAGCAGAATCAAGTTGGTCTTATTATGTCTCTCCACCTTGTGTTCATGCATGTTCTGTTTCTTGGAGTTTGGTGCAATTGGACTATGGTATTGGTATTCTAGGAATAACGCCAAATACAACCTTCTCTAGCCATCTTTCGCCCATGCCCATCTTTCCTTTCAAATCAATCGCTCAATTATTTTCTTTTCTTTATCTCAATTTCCCATATGCTAAGTTTATGTTTCACCTTTGCTTTAATCTCTCACTTCTTTAAGTCCAATGTTTGAAAACCTGCATTGAAATTTACATGACTGTTTTTTTTTTCAATCTTAACAACATAATCTAAATACATGGTTGTTTCTCTACTTTATTCAACTAAACATGAATTCCCATTTCTTTCCCCTTGGATTTTTTTTCATTGGAATGTGTTACTCCTCTGGTCAACACTGACAAAAGGGGTTTTCAGACATACCATAATTAGTTAACATTCCATGTTAGTAGGCACTGCAGAAATACTTGGAAAAGGGGGTGAAAGTAGAGAAGTACTACATTTTTTTTGTTGTAAACTTAAATCCACTTCTATGCAAGTAGACCAATTATGTAATGTCGTATAATACTTGGAATTTTTTAGGTTCTTTTCAAATTATTGTCATATTTACCTATACTCATATATAGTAGACTGTGAAATGATAACCAGAATGTGGTGCACTCTGGCCAAGAACAATTAATCAGAATTTTAATAATCAAACTTCACATTGGGACCAGAAATAGAATATAATCAAGCATGGTGGGATCCAGCATTCTAATTCTGTGTCAAGCTTAATAAATATGTTCACAGTATTTGTCTTACTTTAAGATGACAATAACTTAATCTGATACTGCAATCTGTGTAATACAAAGAAAGTAGAAGAGAATTGGGAAAAACATATGATTCATTGAGTTTAAAAACTGAAGTTTAAGCAAAGATTGAGTTTATTTAGATAAGTACACACATAATGGTGCAAGGTCTTCTTCTAATGTTGAAATTAGTTGATTTGGTGAAATCAATGCATGCATTAAAAGACAATTTCGAAGCAACACATGTCCAATACTCAATATTTTGATTGAACAAGATTCCTTGTCAGACAAAAGCTACACTGCTTTACACCCCATCATTTGTGGCTTCGAATCCACTTTCAAACTTTCTTCCAACTACCTACTGAACAAAAGTGAACTTATCACAACATTAACACATAAATTTTTGTACACCTAGAGCTCAAGCTTATTAAACAAGAGCACTGAATCCAAAATAGATTCATCTAGCAAGTACTCTTCTTCCATAAAAGCAAAGAAGATTGCATGACAGAGTGCAATAAGCTACCAATGTTGTACATCCAATGGTTAGAAGAAACTCCAGGCACTTCTCTTCCCTTTGCTGCAATGAAATACTGAATACAACAGTTGAATTAGGCTCATCATCATGAACATTTATAATTTTACCCTGCTACACTCATTGCTAAGTTTCTGCAAGTAGTTATGTTTGAAATTGAACCGGTAACTGTTATTTTCTTTTGCTGAAAATCATCACAAGGCAATTGGGATTCAAAATGTTCAAATTTTCAGCATTGCTTCTGATGACCTTCAGCAACAATTTCTCACACGTTGCTCCAAAATTCAACTCCATAATGATTTTATTCCCCTGGTTGTAATAATTTTCTCATATGGAAATCAAGTGCCATGATTACAAAAAACTCATCAGAAGATGTTTCTTCCTCATTATATAAAACTTTTAAGAATTGTATACAAGCCTCATTATAGGGCCAGAATATCTAGGCAACATTATGAACTTTGGGTAATCAATGTTATTGATCAATTTACAATTATATGAAAGACTATAGTGTGGTTTCAGCATTCAAAAACTGAGCCAGAAAAGTAAATTAATTCCAATAATTAGTTTTCTGTGGCTAATCCCCTTTGTCCGAAAACCTTTAGAAAGTCGTATGATTTTTATCCCTTTCGGCACAAAATCACAAGCCTAGATCTTGATAACAACATCATCAAGAATGTACTTTCTATAAATTTTGTTACCTTATTTTGAGGTTTGTAATCATTCTCAGCGGTGGATCCTAATAGGGGTTGGGGGAATCTTGTTCTTTCAACTCAGAATTCACCGCTCTTTATGTTTCTTCTTTTAAGAGCATATACAAGGTCAATGTTATTGGTAATTATAGATGATGTAATTGTTTTATATTTTTATTCATGTATAAAGTGGAATATTGAGGGGAAAAAAGCTCTACATATGAAAAAATGAACTCTAATAATTTTGTATGGAGATATAAAATTAGACATTAAAACTAAACTTAGTTTGACTATATTAAATTATTAGTCTAAGATTAGCTGTCATTTTATAGTATCATAAAAAAAATAATGGTTTAGTTAATATAAATCATTAATAATTAACTAATGACTAACTCAAAAAAACTTCTTTATTATTTATAATTGTTTAGCTTTTTTTTGATATAAATGGACAAAAAAATTGCAAAACTAAATTTAGAAAGTATAAAGAAATTTAATATTTTTGTGTGTTATTTGATATAAGAAGAACTCGCCAAGGATTTTTCTATATAGTTTTAATTTTATCATATAAAATATCTTTTTATTTAACTTGTATTATTTTAGTAAAGTTTTTTGTTTGAGACTTTCACCACATTAATATAAAATTATACACAAACAATGACGGAGCTTAATTAAAAAATTTCAAATAATTTTGAAGGAGCCAAAAAATCTGAAATAGAATTTTGAAAAGTAAAAATATAATATATATATATATATATATATATTACACTTTAAAAAATATATTAAAAACTATTTTAATATATCAAATTCAATATATTTTGAAGACACGCTAGAAAAACAACATACAAATCTCAGAGAACACTTATGAACATGAGATACGAATTAGGAAGTTCCACTAAAAGAACCCAATATTTTAATGTTGATTCAAAATTCAATGAATCGAGTAAAATAATAATAATAATTTTAATTAAGTAATATATAAAATAATATTAACAAATATAATACCATAAATTTACCGTGGTAAACAAAAAATAAAGTATAATTTAGCAAGTTCTTAACATTTAAATTCCATACAAAAATTTAAATAAAATATATCATAGTACTTGAGTCTAAATTTCAACATTATATATCAATAGTATTAAGTTTATATTTGGAATAAAAAAGAAATAACACATTTTGGATTTTTTATTATTATTTTAAAAATTAACAATATACTATATTAAATACTTTTCATATTGACCAATTTTTTTCATTTTTTGAGTCGGAATTTTATCATTTTTTTAGACTAGTCAATTACTTTAATAGGGAAATTTAACAGTAAATTGTCAGTCTTGGGCTCTAGGGAAGGACCAATATAATAGTAATGGGTGTGGGAAGTAAAACGGGTTAGGGATATAAAAGTAATAAAAAAAAAACTAAGATAATAGTAATGGATGTGGGAAGGAAAACAGGTTAGGATATAAAAGTAATAAAAAAACTAAGATAGGATTAATTAGTAAGGAGGGTGTAAATAACAAAATCACTATGAAATGAATTTCCTCCCAAATATCAATTTAATCATAATCTGCGTTTTATCGGCTTGCAGGTAAAACCCACACCCACCAATTGCATTGCCTTTTTGGTGTCTAAATCCGAGGATTTTTTTTTCTGCATTCGACAAAGGATCTTTGTGTGGCATGGAGGGATCTTTGTCTGAGGTTTTGTCTTTGTATCGTCTTCGTCTTGCTCATTAGAGTGTTTTTCTTGTTTGCGGTCCTCCATGGGTCATGTCTACGACATCTAAACGCAGTCTCCTATTATAACAAGAGCAGATGACCATGTGTAAACATTTTTCTAAGATTTTTTTTATGTTCTTAGTACCTTTATCACTATCCTGTGACAACAATAACACCTACAACTACTAGAACTCATGTTTTCTAAGTTCGTACTAAAAGAACTTAGAGAATAATTAAACTTATTAGAGTTACTCACAATACTCTCATGCATCCAAAGAATAAAACTTTTGCAATCATTACTTTCACAAATTGAGATTTCGTTGTAAAAGGTAAATTAATTATATCAATCCAGAGGTAAATTAATTATCTCAATCCTGGACAACATTTATACCACATCATTTCCAGTCATCCAAAAGCTTAAATAAAGTACAAAAATAACTTTCAGATATTGAAATCTAGAGAATATAACAATCACTTCCGAATATTGAAACCAAGGGCAGTGTTGGAGTTTTATATTTTGTGTTGGAGAAATTGCTTGAGATTTAAGCATAAAATTTCGTCGATGCCACTCAACCCGGATAAACACATGACATGTCATTAATAAAGGAACAGTTACTAGTCACAAATCACAATATTTTCAAAACTATGAGATTTGCTAGTCAGGTAACAACAAATAACTATTTGAATCATTTTTTCTCATTCATTAAGGGGATCCCCATACTTTTTATCATCGTTTTAGTAGCTAGCTAACTCCAGCTAGAATTTCACATCACTCAAAGAACATCCTTCCTAAATCATCAGCGTCAAGATACAATATATTTAATATACCAAACGTACAGAAAATAAGCAGCAACGACTATTTTTAAGATACTAATGGTATTGTGTGACATGACTGCATGCATACACAGGACTGGTTAAAAAGCAGAAGCGCACATCTCACAAGTAACAGGAAATTTTCACAATGGAAGAAATAAATAAAAAAAAAATTAAAAGAAACGTTATTCTCAAAATACAAGTAAAGGCAAATCTCTGAACGTCCAAGCCTTTGTGCATATCATTTCTTTAGTACGCTGAAAAATGAGCACGGCAAGTCAGACAGGTATCTCATGAAACAGTTAAAGCATCCAAACCAGTGAAAACTAATATTAAAATTCAGTAATACCATCGGGAAGAGACGAGGAAATAAAAGCATGCAAGACTAGTAAACACAACCATAAAACGCATGCTATGATATTAAAAATCGCAGGAAGGCCAATGGAAAGTCAGAAAGGTGTATCAACAAACAGATAAAGGATGCAAGACTTTGAAACAAAAATCCTAGTAACGCCATCAGAAAGTGACAAGGAGCCACTATCTTAATACATAAAAAATATTAAAAATTTTAGGTAGAGCATAATTTATTTCAACCGCATTGCATTAAAAATTTGTTTTATATAGTAGTTCTTCATTTGTGGATTTGGATTCTATGCTGCTCAACGTTAACAGGAGAAGTCTTGTTTAATAACAAATCCTGACCATTTATAAAGTTTAGTATTAAATATAGCCGTTGAAATAAAAACTAATCAAAACCAAAAAAAAAGAATGGAGTATGAATGTATATTTTAGTGAGATAATGGGTTTGTTAGTTTATATTTCAACTGTATATATATTAAGTATTATACAGTTAAAAGTAATTAAACAAGAATTCTCCTGTTCATAAACAGTTAATATGTATCAAACTGTTCATAAACAGCTAAAATTTATCAAATAGGACTTCTGCTGATGGTCGTGAATATTGATCGTGACAGGAGAAGATCCAGATCCTTTATTATAACTTTAAAATTAAGCAGAGTCCTCCAATTCTAACAAGTCATTATAATAATGCTTTCCATAACATGATTATCGTCTCTGCAAAGTTTATTAAACTTTCTTTTATACGACAATATCTAATAAATTCATTTGGCTTGAGTAGTTTGCAAATTAGCATTTAAGGGAAACATTCAAGTTTTACTAGATAATCATATTCTCGTCTTAATTTCAAAAGAATTTCTTAATCACACCTAACCTAAACTTGCCCTAGTATGTCAGATTTCAACAGTTCAGAGCTAGTGCTGAGTCAATAAGGGAATCATGAATCACAAAGAAAATAGGTGATGGGATTACATTTCATAAACCAAGTAAAGGCATATGAAATATGGGCTAGATGGGAAAAAAACAAGATTATGTTCTGCAGCAGCAAAGGATGCATATGCATACTAAGAATGTCAGACAAATGCTTTACTAACAAAGACAAGTCCAATTTCAGACTTAAAGTGCAGATTATGGCCACCGTATGAAATATATTTTAAATCTTCAATCCAGGGGACAAAATTAAAAATGTACTTCAAATTTCCCAGACAAGATCATGTTACTTACACCAAAATTTCCAGTATTCAAATCAATAAGCGAATTGAGCATGACTATAAAGAATAATTGAAATTCATGAGCAGAAGACAAAAGCTGAGTGTTTTCAATTTCATGAAAGGAGATAGGGGTCTTACTTGTATAAGTAGGCAGCAATTCCCAAAATTATAATCAACAAAACAATATCGATACAGAAGTTTCGACTGGACCGAAGCTGGATGGAAAAAAAAAATCATATTAAGATTCAGCAAAAATCTCACCTATTGATTGAACTAGAAATTGATAGAAATCTATACAGATAGATTGTAGTTAGATAACCTGGTTCACTGTGTCTTTAAGTCTAACATTTGTATTCTTAAGGTCAGAGGATGCCTTGTCCACCTGTAATGATGCCAAACAATCGAGTCATATTAATTTCAAGTTCTAAATGCCAACATCTCCAAGAATATATTTAGGCTACAGGCAGAAATTAATAATTCTCACCTTAGTGTCAATCTCATCCATCAGCGGAACTTGTCGATCCAGTTCCTGTATTTAACACATGAATAATGACCTTAAAAAGGATTATAACACATGTGCACACACACGAGAACATAAAAACACGATTGAATTAAAAAGTTGGTCCTATACCATACAACATTTTCTTATTTTAGTCCATATAAAAAAAACTGTTTAGTCTCTACAAGAAATAATGTTCACAAATTGATCCTTGCCATTTGTCAAACATTTTTATGCTTCACCTCGGTCCCTACATTAAAAACAGAATACATTGGGCCTCTGCAGTTGACACGTTTTGTTTTGATTCCTATATAAAAATAAAAAACACTAACACCTTTATAACCAAGGTTATCAAACTCAATAGTCTACATAAACTCATGGAAGCTTCGTAAACCTGACTCGTAGACCCAACTCTTATGAGTCTACGTAGTCTACATCATATGAAAAAATAAATAAAGTACCATACTGATTCAAAATTTCAAGCCATAATTAATCAAAATAGTAAACAATAGTTTCATAAGTCTAAAACAATTAAGTTTAGCACACATGACTATATAAGTTCAAACAACACCAAATACATAAGTTCATGCAATCACAAAACATAAATATCTTCAAGTTTGTGTCTCCAATCCCATAATTATATCTTCTCCAACATCGTCATCTTCTTCATCCCATGAAGCTCTTCCTCATATGATATGTGTGTATCATCAACATTGACATAAAAAACTATATTATCAAAGATCAAATGCCTCTAGAGTTGGATCGGTTGAACTTGGACCACTTATGTCAACATTTCCACTATCACCTTCACCTTGAACTTTTTCAACCTCAATATTATTTGTATCTTCAATTATCCATTCATCATTAGACTCAATATCACCAAATGGAAGAGCAATGATTTTTCTAATTTGTTTATTTTGGAGCTTCAAGTTATACATGACATAAACCAAGTCATTCATATTTTTCTGAAGCAAACAGTTTCTTCTTTTTAGTACAAACCTATAAATATATATGAATTTTTTAGAACTATATAAACCAAGTAAAGAAAATTAAAAACCACAAAGAACTTGACAAGCTTGAACTACCATTTCAAATGAGCTCCAATTATGCTCTCACCAGAAGAATTGCAAGTCAAGCTCAAAAACTTAGCATGAACACCATAACTAAATTTATCCTTTCCTTTATTTTTGAACACCATACTCTTACTATGAGTGGTATCCACCTGTTTACTTTGCTATCATCAAACTTTTCAATGCTACTGAGCCTTCTTTTCTTCATTGATGCTTCCTTAGCCTCTGCCACAACTTTCAGCATTACAACTTCAGCTTCTTTTGGCTCTAAGGCACAAGATTCAGAATCATATCTAGTACTGGCAAGATGATGCTGGAATCTGAAAATTCCTCCATTCAATGTCTTTGAGCAATAATTACATTTAACTTTTCTCCATTGTGCAAAGACATCTACTCCACGTTTCCATCCAACATCTGTCTTATTTCCTACAGAATCTTTACTTCAAGGTCTAGGAAGTGAGGATGCATTTGCATTGGGACCATTTGAACCAGTCCCACTTCCGAACATAGTAAATTTTTTGCAACTAAACTTGAAAGAAAAAAAAAATACTTTTAAGAAAAATAATTTTAAAAGAACAGGAAGTAAAGAAAATATATACAATCAGAAAACCATAAAAAAAAAAAAAAGGAAAGAAGAAAAACAAAATAAAAAAAAAACGAAATATAAAAAAAAATATAATATGAAGAAATGAAAGAAGAAAAACACGCAAGGGAGGCAGAA
>Ga0123342_1004726_pt1 | contig 20496 bp, 18 predicted proteins | sample Turbeawhitnodule_FD_89960 | JGI IMG/M metagenome (GOLD analysis project Ga0123342, IMG submission 89960) | Root nodule microbial communities of legume samples collected from Mexico - Turtle bean Mexico white nodule | ecosystem: Host-associated > Plants > Roots > Nodule | place: Mexico: Nepantla...
CCAAAGATAATTTTGACAAAAGAACATAAACTTTCTGAGTATGCATGCTCAATATGGTGTTGTTAAAAGAACAAAAAAAGATACAAAGAAAAATGTGTCATTTACCATAAACATTAAGAGTAAACGTGCAAGTTTTCAACATAAAGTAAAATATGTTCCAAACAAGTTTTGACACAAAAGGACAAAAAAAAGCATGCATAATGGTCATTTTTAGGATGTCTATAAATATAAGGGAAGTCTTGCAAAAGAACTTAAATAAATATATTTATCTATGTTAGACTTGCATGCAAAATATTCTAAAAGTTTTCAAGTGCTTTTTGTAAAAGTCTATTTGCTAGAAGACTTTAGAATGTAAACTTTCTTTGTAAATATTTCAATTTTGTAAAGTTACTCTAGTAAGGAATTTTAGTTCATACACCCTCTATTTGAGAGATTTCCTTATAAACCCTAAAGAAAAGTATTGCAAGGAGTGACATTATGTACTCAGCTAGGTTTGACATAATGTGCATATTTTTTATCTTAATGATAGATAAATGGATAGCCACAAGTAGTTTTGTGTAGTTGTATGTATGTCAAAAGTGGAAATGAAAATACTTGTAATCATTATTTTATTAGAGAAACTCATTTGTAGTTGGAAAAAGTGAACTAAACATAGCTCAGGTTAGGGTGTAGTAGTATAAACAATAGTGTTTGCTTCTATTGTTTATTACATGTATACAAGCCCTTTTTGATTTTTATCAAATATTATTATTTGTGAACAAATTTTAAAACTATAATGTGAACACCAATAGAGTCTAATAGACATCATGTTGTGAAAAAGTTTTTCAAAGTATTTTTAAGCTCTTCTTGATTTTATCAAATATTATTATTTATGAACAAATTTTAAAACTATAATATGAACATCAATCAGTGTCTAATAGACATCATGTTGCCAAATTGTTTTCCAAAGTATGTTTAAGGCTATATTCAACCTTGCTTTCTATTATTAAACATTTATTTCAAAGTCTTCATTCTTACAATATCTTTGGTAAATAAGACTAGAGGAGGAATTACTCATTAAAAAGTTTAATTTCTATGTGGGCAAGAAACTTTCAAGACAAAGGTAAATTCACTTAACAAACCAAAATCTGCTCAATGAAAATCCAAAATATACAACAAATGTCAAATTGCTTAGTAAATTTACATACGAAAGAAAATATGATTAACAATTCTAAGTAACAAAAATAAATGTCAATTGCTCAATGAATTTACATGTGTTCAATAAATATGCTCCAATAACAAATACCAAACTTAAAACAAAATTGCTCAACGAATCCTAAGGCTTTGCCAAAGACTATCTACTCGCCCACTTATTTCCAAATCAATATTTTTCAAAAGTTTAAACTCTCTATTCAAGCCATTTCCTAGAGTTAACTTTTGATTTCATAAAAAGTGGGTTTTCTCTCGTAAGAACAAGGGCTTGTAGAGTGGAGGTTTTCATTGGAAATAAGGTGGAGCACGAAGGCAAGAAGAAAAATGAAGCACCAATTGTAGCTTTTACTTCAATTATATTTTATAATAGATGTGAAATACATTACATATTACATCTATTATTCCTCTTACAGATGCAATATAGAGATAGCACATATAGGCTCCATAAAAATTAATATCATATCAGTATACTTTGAGTTATAGAAGTGACTGATGTTGAAATTATTTCTAAAATTACAAAAATGTCACCACATCTATTTCACATTAACTAACAGAATTTTTACAATGTAAAATGTTATTTTTGGATAAGTGGAGTAATTTTTTTAAAATGCAAGTACATAAAAAATACTATAGTACTATATTAAGGTTCTATCCATTGTCATTCCTACTAGTGAACATTTATGTGTGCAATTCATTTCTTAAACCTTCACTTTTAATAAGTCTTGTTCTTGTGATGAAAAGAAAAAAGTCTTCAGGAGTAGACTGATTTATTCTCATAACATTATTTATTATGTGATCTCTCCATCATAAGTACACAATCAACTTTACATATTATAATAAGAAAATGGATAGGATTTTATGACGATAAACTATCACCATATCAATATGTTTGACTTATTAGACTTTACACTTCTGTTCAATCTTAAGATATTATGTGTTGATAGGTTATCATCATATCAATTAGTTCAAGTGAGTAAACTTCATGGTCATGTGTCGAAAGGCTATCATTAGATCGATATGTTCAAATTATTAAACTCTATACTCATGCTCAAGCTCAAGAGATTATGTATCGATAAGTTATCATTAAATCATTGATATCTTATCTTTACATTCAAGGGTGCAAGATCTAATAATAAATGTTGATTTAGAACATAATTTGGATTAATATTTAGGTCAAGCTCAAGAGATTATGTATCGATAAGTTATTATTAAATCATTGATATCTTATGTTTACATTCAAGGATGCAAGATCTAATAATAAATGTTGATTTAAAACATAATTTGGATTAATATTTAGGTCATGAAAAGAATACATTGTTAAAGACAATAAAGATCAAAATGAAAAAAAAATTAAGAAAAGAAGAGAAAAATTAAGAATGACATACCGCTGGTTATTGATGGGATCCTGAAAAAAGAAGTCTTCAAATGAAGAAAATCTTGGATAAGATTCCTCAAGAAGACAATAAAAAATAAAATAAAAATATAGAAGCAAACTTTCCACGTGACAAAAATATCTTGAAAAGAGGCATATGTTAAAATAGTTTATTTGGATATTATAATAAAGCTAACCCAAGTCAGAACAATTAACTCTAAGTGTCTTTGTATAAAATGAAGTCTCATATCTCCATTTAGAGTTGATCGGATATAGTTCCTTAAACTATAAAGGAGGCCACCACTTCATGTACGAATGAACCTTTGAAAGATAGATCAATTGAGTGATTTGATAGCTTTTTTTTCTTTGTGATATCAGACAACCTAAGGATTGTGTACATTTGATGAGGTAATAAATCACCCTACATTATCCCTAAGAAGCACCTAAAACACAAAAGAAAGTTTTCAGCCTTAGACACACACCAGCACCATTGAAACCAAGTTTCTCCAATAAGCTACCAAGAATACTTGAAACTACCTCCTCCCTTTTAGCTCTTGGCATAATCACTTTTCACCACCCAATCTTCATCTAAAATTCACCAAACCTAGATCAATCTATCCCTTATCTCATCTACAACAAAACCACATAACTGAATTACCAAAAGGGCCCCAAAAATATAACCAAGAAACGTCTTCCACCCATACTCTTAACTTCCATAATATACCTTTAGTTTCTCCAAGATTATCTTGAAGAAACCTCCAAGATTTAACCAAATTCCTAAAATAATCAATCTAAGGCAACCTAGGTCCTAACCCTCTCATTCCTAAGGCCATCAATATCATGAACTACCAAAAAAATCAAAAAACAAACCAAGAACCTTGATCCTGAAAGTTTAGTTTGTTTTGATATCTTGTTTCTTCTTGAAGCTTGATCAGAATTTTCTTGACAATACATGAGAGTGTAACCATATTCCCATAAACTATAGAAACCTAAAACTATCGTTAGAAGAGAAAAATTCATTATAAATAAAGAAGAGAGAACCTCTAACTTCCTAACAAAGAAAAAATCTCTATAAAATCATACTAAATTGCATAATATTTGAGATATTATCATATTTATAACTTCAAATACAACTATAACAATTGTTATTCAAAGTGAACCAAATAGATCAATCCAAAACAAGACTAGGTAAACTTGTAATCGCAAGAGCCAAAGAACGGGATAATCTCTTCCAGCAATGTTTTCTGATTTGCTAGATTATTAAGCAGACAGATTTTCTTTGGAGTGAAATTGTAACAGGCCTGGTCATAACCCTCTGTTGTTTTCTAATTGACCAAACCAATACAATACAAATAAGTGAAAAATAAGAAAAAAGTATAAGGAACATATGTTATGCCATTTATTACATATTTAATGAAGGTGACTTAAAGTCCCTCGTAAAGCACCAAAGACCTGCTTGAGATTTATAACTGGAGTTACGTCCTACTAGGGATCTGCTTAAAGTCCTCATAAAGAACCAAATTAATCTAACATCAGCAAATAAATAAGGATCAGGTTTATTTTCATCTAGAAAGAATTACCAATAACACCGGCAGAAATCACCATCAAAGACAATCAAATTAATTTTCTGATTCACCTTGCAACCTCTACTAGGTACAAAGATGTGTTGAAAATTTGGAATGAAAAGTAGGAAAAATAACTTAGGGACAGTTCCTTTGAGCGGAAAAAGAAAATGAAAGGAAGAAAAGGGGGAAAAGATACGGAACTTCTTAAATACCCAGAGGGGAATTTAAGAAAAAAAAAAAAAATTAAAGAAGCATGGGAAACACATATCTTTTCATGGAACTGTACAATGTTCCTTGAAGTCAGAAGTGGAAAACTGGAACTGTTACTTTGTATTTGCTTGGAAGCTGAAACAGAGCCCACTAAAACACGCATGCGGGCCACTACTTACTCCGTAGCAAAGGGGAAAAGAAAGGGTCATCTGAATCTAAATTAACAGAACAAATAAGCATAACTTTCGAATCCTCCATTGATTGATTCCTTATGACATTTCTTACAGAGATACAGCACAGATCAGAAGAACTGCATTGAGGTTAGAATCTAGGAAAAATTATATGATTATAATTTATAACATTACATGAATGATGTAGAGTAACCATATTATCTAGTTTGCAGAACATATATAAAACTTATAAAAAATAAATTTATCTCTGGGCACCAAAAAAATTCATCCTTTCTCCATTACCTATCGGGTTTTGACGAATTCTGCATCCGACACAGCAGAGTTCTCGATTTGGCTAGCCTCGTCTTCGTCAATCGGAGCCGGAAGGTTGAGATCTATGAAGCTGTTTCCAAACTTTGCTGAAGTTGATGGAACTGTTGCAGGTGCTGACCCAGTAACATGGGTTCTCTTGTGTCCCCCAAGTGCTTGACCCGAAGCGAAGACTCTGAAACATACGGGGCACTCGTGGATTTTCTTCTCCACGCCACACGTTCCACTCTTCTTCCTGTGCTCAACTTCCGCTTCTTCACCGTCCATTTTCACGTTCACTTTGATCTTCTTGTGACTCGCTCGGTGGCCCCCCAACGCTTGGTACGATCGAAACACCTTGTTGCACGTGTCGCATTTGTACCTTCCTCGTACTCGGTTTTTGCACAGTTTCATTGTCTCTTGAGATTCCTCGCTCTCCTCAAACGCTTCGTCCTCCTCCTCTTCCTCCTCCTCCTCCTCTTCCTCGTATTGATCTTCCACCTCCACGAATTGCGGCTGCTCCTTATGTCGCTTCCATTTGTCCCTCGAAAGCAGCATCAGACAAAACGCCACGTCTTCCTCGGTCGTTGCTTCGGAAACCGAGCTCGCAGGTTCGTGGTCCACCCACGATTCTGTCTTACTCTTCTTCTTCATCAGGGCTTCATGTTCGGTTCCGAAAACCTGCTTCTTCATGCTGGGGGTGGTATAGTTGTTAGTATCATTATTATTATTATCATTAAAATAATAATAATTGTTGTTGTTGTTATTATTATTATTCCATGGCCTTTTGGATCGTTTACGAGTTGGGTTGCTTTTGGATGACTCGGACTCGCTCTCTCTGTCATGGAGGATCGCGGAGCCAGTGTCTGCAGCTGCGAACGAGAATTCGGGATCCACAAGGCGAATGCTTCGTTTGGGGTTCTCTCTGAGGCCGTAACAGAGACCCTTGTCACCGTCGTCGTCATCATCGGATGACGAGGAAGATGAAGAAGAAGCTGAATCGGCTTCGAAGCTGAGTTGGATGGTTCGCGGTGACGCTTCTTCGGGCTTCGAGAGAGGAAGGTTCATCATGTGAGAGCGCATGTGACCCCCCAGGGCTCTCCCATTGGAGAAGCTCTTGAAGCAAAGCTTGCACTTGTGCTTGTCCATCGCCAATCAACGGAACCCACTTCAAGAGGGTATTCGCATTTTGGTGAATTGAATTGCGCTGCTCTGATTATTGTGTCTTGTGTTGTGCTTTGAGAGGGAGAGAGATAGAGAGAGAGAAGAAGGGATGGAGTGCGAAGTATGAAAGGAGTAGGTGACAAGCATTCCTCCACCAAGAGATATAAAAATGTGGAAGAAATAATAAAAAGTCAAAAAAGGAAGAGAAAATTAAAATGGGGGTTTCTTTATTTCCCCTTTTACGGAAACCGTAAAAAGAATTAAAATTTGAATTTATTGAGGTTTAATTAAAGATGTGCATGTATCAAGAGAGAGAAACAAGAACATGTAACATGCCACACTTGCCCGTTTCTGTATTTATTCCCCACTCAATCTCCCTTTTCTTTTATTCATTTTCACACCCTTTTTCCATTGCCCAACCTACCCTTTTGCACCGTATCAAGAAACTTACCAAAACTGAACCACACGCTGTTCCTTTAATGGAAAATCACATTTTCTGATTTTCTTTCATTATCTCACCATTTTTTTTTCTGTTTCTTATACTTAAAGACCCTTTTCAGTTTTCAGTTTCATTACTTTCAATAATGAAAGTCAATGAATTTAATATATATCATTCAATAGCAATGCATAAAAATTATATTATTTATTATAATTTAATAAGTTTCATAATTATCTGCTTTAATACCAGTCAATGTATGAATTATATATTTTTAAATAAAATATAGCAAAGGGTATTTTTGAAATTTAACGGGGCTCTTTCTTTCAAAACGTAGGAGAATAAATTAGCAAGAGGACCTTCTTTTATGACAGAAATAAAACGACCTCGTTCAGTTTCCAACGTCACTGAGCTGTGACATTCAACTGAAGGATAAACTACAACCGTCGAAAGGAAGAGTTACACGTAACTCACATCACCCACATGTCATTTTAATAACAAATGAATCGCGCAAATACTGGTTCATGATACTGTGATTCGCAAATTAGCTTAATAAGAATAAAAATTATTATTATTTTCATTATTAATATTATTATATTATTAATAAGTTGTTATTTTTGTGTCTGAAGTGGAATTGTGAGCTTGCGGATGATGTTTTATGTAGTTTTGAAATAGTGTGTTAAGTATCCGAATTGAATGAATATGTGTTTATTTAATAATTTGAATGTTATGTTGGGGTCTGTGGTGATGAGATTGATAATGGTTTCCCTTCAAATTTGGATCTTTTTGTTGAACAAAAAGTGTGATGGGGATGAAGGGTGAGAAATGGGTAAGAAACTAACTGTCCTTCCTTTGAGAATGGGGGTATTCAAATTCTACGAGAAGTAAATGCCGTTTTGTTAGGGGTTGGTAGACCAAGTCCCACTACTAACTCTCATTGCTACTGCCCCCATACATACACATACTCAAGCTTTCGTTTATTTTCTACTTTTCCTTTTCATTTCTTGAAACACAAAATGCACCTTCGCATCATGAGGGTCTGGACATGCCATGTGTATCAAATTCATTACTTCACTCTTTATAATATACTTCTCTAAATCTCTCTTTTTATCTTTCAAATTTCTAAAATTAAATCATTTTCATCTATCACTAATATATTATTCACTTCTTAATACTATTATCTCTTATATTATATACATAGAATATTTTCAATTAAAATTAATTAAATAACATATTAAGATTGGACTTAAATTGCTTAATTTGAGAGAATTAGAAAACCAAATCTATACTTGAAATTTTATAAGACTAAAATTGAATATTTATAAGACTATACTTTTGTATTTGTAAAACTATATATAAGCAAAAATGGATTTAATTTTATTGGATAAGAACTATACGTGTTCGTAACTTCAAATTATAACAAATAAGATTATGTCTCAAAACTAATTAATCAAGGATAATTAGTCATTAAGGCCCATGAACTATCATTTTAATCCAAATCGAGATAAAAAAAAAGGTAAAGATGATTCTATAAAATATGTTGGACATTTTACATAAAATCATATTCAATAGAATTGATTGCTTCCAGCAACTAGCATGAAATTATAAGATGGAAACTTTGAAAAAATATACCATGTAGGTTCTAATAATAAATTAAATTAATTTTTTTTTTCATATTACACATGCCACCTTTCATTTTCTCTCTCTTCTCTTTTATTTCCTTTTCCTTAGTCCCTTCAAAGAGATGACCGTGAAAAGAAAATGTGCTTTTTGAGTTGTTCTATTCACTTCTGTTTAAAAGACGACTTTATGATACTTGACTGAACCACAAGATTCAAACGGGTTAACTAAAATATTATATATTTCCTTCATTCTTTAAAGAAAATAATATAATATTTTTTCTTCAAGTAATTTGAACCTGCATTAATATTTTAACATTTTTTGTGTTTACAAGCAAATTGTAATACATTATCAATCGGAGATGAAGTGAAACCCTAAGCATGCACTGAAATGAAGTGTCAAAATTTATATTTCATGTATGCTTAAAATCCATGAAAAGACTAGGAATAAAAAGGTCAAATGAGGAAGAATTTGGTATTACTGTGTTCATTGACCAATTTGTAAAGTACCATATAATAATAGCAAAAATAGAAGTCAAAGTCCTTTTTGACAAGTGGTTGGAAAGGTAATAACAGGTTATTAGTGGGGAGGAGTTCTGTAAGTTAAATTTCGTGGTTATTTTCAATGAAATAAAGGAAGACAATTAAACAGTAAACTAATAAATGTTAAAACGAAAACCACACTTATGTTAAGTTAACACTGTAAATTAGAACTATATATTATTGCGTGTTTTATAACTTTCTATACAATATATTTCCTACAATATGACTTTTGAATAGTAATAATATATATATATATATATATATATATATAAAATAAATTAGGATTAGGATTTGTTTACTTGTGTAGCTCTTTAAAACATTATGAGTAATATATACACTTTACTAGTGTTTAATTTTTTATATACAGAATTGTATTCATTATAATCATAAACATTACAAATTTAAATAAACTATAAATGAATACCTAATAATAATAAATATATGTTTTTTAATTTATATATAATTTAATTGTCACTGCAAGAAAATTATTAAATAATAATTAATTTAGAGACAAAAAAATAATTAGTCATTATATTGGACTAAGTTTGATACTATTTTATAAACTAAAAAATTTTATTGGTATATAAAGTAGTTTTTAAATTGGTATCTAACATTAGCTACCAAAATTTTAACTATTAACTATTATAAATTAGTCACTAATTTAGATAAATGTTATTTTAGAATATGTTCTCGCCAGCTGACTTGATCGTCAGAGTGTAATCAACAGGTAGAGCGCCTTCTGTCTCAATGGAGCCTTATTCTAGTGCAAGAAGGAGGCTTGGACTTGGCTCCAAAAGAGGTAGATCCAGAAGGGGCATTCAACCTAAAGTCAATCGGCGACCCAGTCAACTGACGAGAACATTTGGCACCCACTGTGGGGCCCGCTAAAACTTGATTCCATCCACATTCTGGTTCGAGTTTGCAGACGGAGATGAGGAATACGAGGCAGGTGCCATTGGGACAAGAAGGAGGTGAGGCTCCCACATTGCAGCAGCTTATGGAGACCATAAGGAATCTCCAAGAAGCCAACGAGCAATCCAGACAAGAGCATGAGAGATTACGAGAAGAGTTACGCAAAACCAATGAGGATTTACGTAGAGATCAACGTGTCCCGAGAGAACGAAAGCCAAATCCGCCATAGAGAGACTACTCTGAGCCGTTCTCACGGGCTATTATGGACGAGCCAGTGCCCGCGCACTATATGGCATCCAAGATTACTTTCACAGGGGTAGAAGACCCTGAAAGTCACCTCATTGCGTTCAATGCCCAGATGATTATCTCGGGTGGGTTAGATGCAGTACGGTGCAAGATGTTCATGGGCACTTTCACGGGTACGGCAATACAATGGTTCAGTGGACTCCCGGATGGCCATATTACCTCTTTTGCACAGTTCGCCAAATTGTTTCGAGAGCAGTTTTATGCCAACTGGGTCAAGCCCCCAATCTTATATGATTTCTTCAATGTGCGCTAAAGGGAAGGGGAGACATTGAAGGATTATCTAAATCAATTTTGGGCTCTCACTATGAAACTCTGAACTCATGATGAGAACTTAATGGTGTCCGCCTTTGAGCAAAGGGTCGCTCCAGGACCGTTTTGCGATTCCCTTATCAGAAACCCTGCAGAATCTTTCTCCGAGATCAGACGAAGAGCGGTTGCCCACATTAATGTTGAAGAAGCGTAGCAGCTAGAAACAACCGTTCACATTCTCGGCTGGTTAAGCCGAAGGAAGTTAGCAAAGCTTCTTGGCCTATGAGGTTTAATGAGACCTCGGCAGGGAAGAAGGCAGAGGCTAGACATCACACTTATAGGAAGGGGGAATTCAAGGAAAGAGGCAAAGAGGAAGTATTTCGTCCCAAGTTCCGCATATCGTACAAGGAACTGATAGGCATACCGGCAATGGCTGAAAAGCTGAGATTTCCCCAAAAGGCTGACAAAAATTTGGGAGAAAGAAAAGATATTTGGTGCGAATTCCACAAGGGATTCGGGCATGGTACTGAGCGGTGCATGGCTTTAGGCTACCAGTTGGCCAAGCTTTTGAAGGACAGCTTCTTGAAGGAGTATCTTGAAGCCAACCAAAAAGAACCACAAGAGGAAGTTGTTCTAAGGGACCAGGCACATGATGTCCCCGTGCACGTCGAGTTAAATACGGTCTCGGGTGGATTTTCTGGAGGAGGTAGCACGGCTAACAAACACAAGAGATACGCAAGGGCGATGATGTCATTAGAAGAAAGGAATCACGATGACATGCCAGACCCAGATCTCTATTTCACAAAGGCAGAATTGGTAGGTGTAGTCCCTCACGACAATGACCCGGTAGTGATATTCGTTGTTATGGTAGGGAGAAAGGTACATCGGGCTCTCATTGACAAGGGAGCTTGACTGATGTGTTGTTCTAGTCAACATTTGTCAACTTGCGGCTATCCCCCGATCAGATGAGGCCGCATGACGGGTGCTTAGTTGGTTTCGCAGGGGACCAAGTGGAAGTTCGAGGCTACATTGATTTAAGAAAGACTTTTTTAGATGAGGAAGCGGTCAGGACTATCGTCATCAGGTATGTCGTGGTTAATACTCCCTCTGCTTATAACCTGTTGTTAGGAAGGCCCTCGTTGAACAGGTTGGGAGCGGTATTTTCTACGAAGCACATGAAAATGAAGCTACCATCCCTTGAGGGAAAGGTAATTACGATAAGGTCCAACCAGAAAGATGCCCAGAAGTGTTACGAAAGTAGCTTAAAGAACAGAAGGAGTTACAACTCTACCACTATTTCTCATGTGGGAAAAGTGGTCGAGGTCTTGGAGGTTGAGTTAGTCCATAGACAACGACCGGGACCAACTGGTGACGTCCGGGAACGGGAAATCGAAGGGATGTTGTTCAAGCTCGGCACCTCGATAGGTCAGGAGTTGCAGGACCAAATAGCTAGGGTGATAGCCAGGCACCTGGACGCGTTTGCATGGTCCTCCACAGACATGCCTGGTATAGACCCTGATTTCCTATGCCACAGGCTCACTATGGATAACAGAGTTCGACCAATAGTGCAGAGGAGGAGGAAGTTTAACGAAGAAAAGCGCCTAATCATTAAGACGGAGACTCAGAAACTGTAGAACGTCGACCATATCAGGGAGATCCAGTACCCTTAATGGTTGGCGAACGTGGTACTAGTTCAGAAAGCCAACAACAAGTGGAGGATGTGCGTCGACTTCACGGACCTAAACAAAGCATGACCGAAAGATTCATACCCACTGCCGAGCATTGACTCCTTAGTGGACAGCACCTCGGGTTGCCGACTACTGAGTTTCGTGGATGCATTATCAGGGTACAATCAGATTCGGATGCACCCAAATGATGAGAGTAAAACTGCTTTCATGATGGAGTTTGCTACTTACCAGCGTCGATGGACATGATTCTCACCCCCATGCTCGGGCGAAATGTGCAGGCGTACGTGGACGATATGGTCGTTACGTCCAAAGAGAAAAAGCAGCATGTGATAGATCTTGAGGAACTGTTTATGACCATAGGCAAGTATAACCTGAAGTTAAACCTCGAAAAATGTGTGTTCGGGGTAGAGGCAGGTAAGTTCTTTTGGTTTATGCTAACCGAGAGGGGCATAAAAGCCAACCTTGATAAGTGTGTCACCACCATCGAAATGAGGAGCCCTACCACTGTCAAAGAAGTCCAACAACTGACTGGACAGATGACAGCTCTATCTCGTTTCCTATCAGCCAGTGTCGACAAGGGTTACTCGTATTTCCAGTGCTTAAAGAAGAACAATCGCTTTGTGTGGACCTCTGAGTGTGAGGAAGCTTTCGTCCAGTTGAAGGAGTATTTAGCTAGTCTTCCCGTTCTTGGTAACCCAATGGCGAACGTCCCTTTGCGCCTATATTTTTCCATCAAAGACCGGGCGATTAGTTTAGTAATAGTGAAGGACCAGGGCCAAGTTTAGAAGCCAATTTATTTCATCAACAAGGTGTTACAAGGGCCTGAGGAACGTTACCAGATGATTGAGAAAGTTGTGCTGGCAGTAGTGTTTATAGCTAGGAGGCTACGACACTATTTTCACAGCTTCACCATAATAGTGATGATTGATCTGCCTATCCGCAAGGTTTTATAGAAACCTGACATAGCAGGGCATATGGTGCGGTGGTCGGTAGAGCTGTCCGAGTTTGACATCCACCATGAACCAAGAGGGTCGATTAAAGGACAAGTATATGCTAATTTTGTTGTTGAGTTTATGTTTGGAGGTCTTCACCTAGATACCAGGGGTTTCCGGTGGAATTGTCAGTAGATGGTTCTTCCAATCAGCAAGGCAGTGGAGCTGGAGTTACCCTGGAAGGGCCCAGTGGCCTGTTGATCGAACAGTCTTTGAAGTTCGCATTTAAAGCTAACAACAATAAGGCCGAGTATGAAGCATTGATAGCTAGGATGCTCCTATCCCAGGAGTTGGGAGCTCAGATGCTGCTGGTGAAGAGCGACTCGTTACTTGTTACCGAGCAGGTTACGGGCAGATATCAAGCCAATGACCCGCAATTGGCCGCATATCTCAAGTACGCCATGTTGCTGAAAGAAGTCGTCCTTGAGTTTGAGCTTGTAACAATAACTGGGGAACTCCGTCATGAAAGCAGTCTTACTCTCATCATTAGGGTTCATCCGAATCTGAATGTACCCCGAGAATGCATCCAGAAAACTCAGTAGTCGGCAACCTGAGGCACTGTTCATCAAGGAGTTAATGCTCGACAACGAGTATGAATCTTTTGAACATGCTTTATTCATGTCTGTGAAGTCGACGCACATCCTCCACTTGCCATTGGCCTTCTGAACCAGTACCATGCTCTCCAACCATTCAGGGTACTGGATCTCCCTGATATGATCGGCGTTCAGCAGCTTCTGTGTTCGTTTTGATGATTAGGTGCCATTCTTCATTAAATTTCCTCCTCCTTTGTACTACTGGTTGGACCCTATTATCCATACTGAGCCTGTGGCATAGGAAATCAGGGTCTATCCCAAGCATGTCAGCAGAGGACCACGCAAATGCGTTCAAGTGTCTGGCTATCACCCCAACTATTTGGTCCTGCAAATCCTGACCTAGCGAGGCACCGAGCTTGAACAACTTTTCTTCAATTTCCTGTTTTCGGACGTCACCAATTGGTCTTGGCCGTTGTCTATGGCTTAACTCGGCTTCCAAGACCTCGACCACTTTTCCCTCATAAGAAATAGTGGCAGAGTTGTAACTCCTTTTGTTCTTTAAGCTGCTCTCATAACACTTATGAGCATCTTTCTGGTTGGACCTTTTCGTAATCACCTTTCCCTCAAGGGATGGTAGCTTCATTTTCATATGCTTCGTAGAAGCTATCACTCCTAACCTGTTCAACGAGGGCCTCCCTAACAACAGGTTATAAGCAGAGGGATTATTGACCACAACATTCCTGATGACGATAGTCCTGACCGCTTCCTCTTCTGAAAAAGTCGTCCTTAAATCAATGTAGCCTCGAACCTCCACTTGGTCCCTGCAAAATCAACTAAGCATCCATCATGCAGCCTCATCTGATCAGGGGATAGTCGCAAGTTGACAAACGTGGACCATAACAACACATCAACCAAGCTCCATTGGTCAATGAGAGACTGATGCACCTTTCTCCCTACCATAACAACGAATATCACTACCAGGTTGTTATCGTGAGGAACCACACCTACCAAGTCTGCCTTCGTGAAATAGAGATCTGGATCTGGCGTGTCATCATGACATCTTGCCTCCAGTGACATCACTTCCCTTGCGTATCTTTTGCGTTTGGTAATCGTGCTGCCTCCTCTAGAAAACCCACCCGAGATCGTATTTAATTCGGTGTGCACGGGGACCTCATGTGCATGGTCCCTTAGAACAACTTCCTCTTGTGGTTCTCCTTGGTCAGCTTCGAGATACTCCTTCAAGATACCTTCCTTCAAAAGCTCGGCCAACTGGTAGCCTAAAGCTATGCACTGCTCAATACCATGCCCGAATCCCTTGTGGAATTCGCACCAAATATCTTTTCTTCCTCCCAAATTTATGTCAGCCTTTAGGGGGAATCTCAGCTTTTCAGCCACTACAGGTATACCTATCAGTTCCTTGTATGATATGCGGAACTTGGGACAGACTTCCTTCTTTTTGCCTCTTTCCTTGAATTCCCCTTTCCTGTAAGGGTGTTGTCTGGCATCTACCTTCTTCCCAGCCGAGGTTTCATTAACCCTCATATGCCGAGAAGCTTTGCTGACTTCCTTCAACTTAGCCAGCTGAGAATGCAAACCGTTGTTTCTAGCTACTATTGCTTTTTCGGCATTAATGTGGGCAACCGCTCTTCATCTGATTTTGGAAAAAGATTCAGCAGGGCTTCTGATAAGGGAATCGCAGAACGGTCCTGGAGCGACCCCTTGCTCAAAGGCGGACACCATGATGTTCTCATCATGAGTTCAGAGTCTCACAGTGAGAGCCCAAAATTGGTTCAGATAATCCTTCAGTGTCTTCCCTTCCCTCTGGCGCACATTGAAGAAATCATATAAGACTGGGGGCTTTACCTGGTTGGCATAAAACTGCTCTCGAAATAATTTGGCGAACTGTGCAAAAGTGGTAATATGGCCATCCGGGAGTCCACTGAACCACTGTATTGTCGTGCCCGTGAAGGTGCCCATGAACATCTTGCACCATACTGCATCTGACCCACCCGAGATAATTATTTAGGCATTGAACGCAGTGAGGTGACTTTGAGGGTCCTCTACCCCCGTGAAAGTAATCTTGGGTGCCACATAGTGCGTGGGCACTGGCTCATCCATAATAGCTTGCAAGAAAGGCTCAGGGCAGTCTCTCTCGGGTGGATTTGACTCTCGTTCTCTCAGGATATGTCGGTATCTACGCAAATCCTCATTGGTTTTGCATAACTCCTCTCATAATATCTTTTGCTCCTGTCCGGACTGCTCATTGACTTCTTGGAGATTCCTGATGGTCTCCATAAGCTGCTGCAATGTGGGATTCTCACCTCCTTCTTGTCCCAATGGCACTTGCTCGTATTCCTCATCTCCGTTTGTAATCTCGAACCAAGATGTGGATGGGGTCAAGTTTTAGTCGGACCCACGGTGGGCGCCAAATGTTCTCATCGGTTAACTGGGTTATCAGTTGACTTCAGGTCGAATACCCCCTTCTGGATCTACCTCCTATGGAACCAAGTTCGTGCCTCCTTGTCGCACTAGAATAAGGCTCCGTTGAGACATAGAGTGCCCTACCTGTTGATTACACTTCGACGATCAAGTCATCTAGGGCTCACCAAAAGTAACCAGTTAAGGAAGTGTATCAAATCAGCGTACCTTTACTTGGAAACTTACTCTCATTTTATTGTCGCACATGCAATATGCAACCATTCTCCCTGGAGATAAGCAAATCTTAACTGAAAATATACTAAGCACATTAATCTTTTATCTCTAATAGAAAAACCACCTGCCACAAACACCAATGATCTTCAGGTGTTATCCGCAGGCCTACTTTCTGTTACCCATGCATCTCCCTACCTTACTAGGGTTAATAACAACTAGCCACGTGTAACAGATATGCAACAAAAACATGTAATAGAAAATATTGCCACATACTAACAACAAATATGCAAAATAGCAACAATATTATATTCACCGCCCCAAACATATCTACAAGCAAATGTATATATAAAATTACTTTGCGTAACGACACCCTGATAAAGGGCCATATGCATAGGTCTCACCTAGGCCCAAAAATCGAGTTGAACTCCCACACCAAAAAATAATCGAGCATACGAAAATACTACCGAGAATCGTGCACTGTTAGTACAACACTCAAAGACAAAACACATTAAAACCAAACATCATTTCATCAAGGACCATGTAAGTCATGGTATTTGCGAAATTCAGTTTGTCATTGCCATCCCTAACACCAACCTATCCTTTAAAGAAGAAAAAATCTCCTCTCATATGAAAGGTGTTGGCATGGAGATCATTCCTGCTATATGGACTATGGTTACTAGACTAAAATATTCTGGAGCAAAGGTGGGAAAAGGCAATTCTTCTGCCATAGAGGACATCAACAAGATGCAGTATTATGTAATCTATCTTAGGAATCTAAACACTTCGGAAAAAGAGTAAGGTATTCAAATCTCCTTGTGAAACAAGCTTTTACTTGTTGCAGGTGAAGAAGATTGTCTTCTCTATTCTTTCAACAACGTTCTTCCATAATTTGGTGGACTAGATGACGTTCTATAAAGATGGCTCTATTGATCATCTCCTGTGTTTATTTTTGTACTTCATCTTGATCATATATACAAGCTTCATTGTTCACACCATTGATTCGGGATCATTCTATTGATGACTCATCAATGTCATGGAGTAAAGTGTCTGAAGAAGCTTTTTGTGCTCCTTTCTAAATAGCTTCAAGCCAAGCTTTCTTCCTAAAGAAAACTTTGAACAAGTAGAAGTGTCTCACAAAGTGGACAACTTTTCATTACTCAAATCAAAGTTAAAAATCACATACAAGAGACTCTTATTTACAGGAGAAAGTCTCTCAAAACCTCTCAAATGAGAGTGTGACAAGTGTCACCACCTTATTGATGCAAATCCTCTCTATTGAGAGAGTGACAAATGTCATGCTTTCATTGGAGTAAAATCCTCTCCATTGAGGAGAGAACATGTGGACCCTCATGTCTTCCATGCCTACATTTATATTTTCACCCCTCTTTAACTATTTTATATCATACATTTTTTTCTATTTACACCTTACTCTACTTTGGCCCAAAACACAAGGCATAATACTTCCTAACTACTCTATACAACTTTTACAAGGCTAAAAAGAAGAAAAGACTCTATAATCTCGTCATTAAAGCTCGATCTTTGTCTATCTTAAACGAAAGTTTCAAGGCTGGATGGTTTTCATAATTTCCTCCCTCTTGAGAAGGATTTGTCCTCATATCTGAATAATGCTCAATGAAAGCAACCTCTATTTATTTATTATTTTGCTCCTGGATCAAATGTCAATCTACAATAGACATGAAACAAATATAAGACAAGTTTATTTATTAAAAGAAAATTAAAACACAAGAAAATAGAAAAGAAATAAGGCCCTTTAATTTTATAAAAGTTTTGGAAAGAAGAAATTGGACCGTTTTCAAAAATATTTGTGTTCACTTTATATTCTTCATTGCCTAAGCAAGGCAATAACATCACAAAGTGTTCTGTTTGAGATTTTTGTGAAGAAGAATGAACATTATGTAATTTAAAAGAAGAGTTCAAAGCATTGCAATCCCCCTTTAAGGATTATTTCTCAGTTTCTGTAGAGAAAATTTTTATATCTATATTTGGTTCAGGTCTAAACATAATTTTTTCTTCAAGCACATCCTCACAAGGTTTGTTTATGGACGGTAAAATATTATCAATATCTGGTTCACTTCCAGACAAAGACCTTTTTGTACTTTCCTTTGCTATTCTTCTTTCCCTATCTTCCTCATATGACCTTTCGTATTTGGATTTGGAGGAGTATCCCTCCCTCTTAAACTCTTTCCTAGAATAAGATTTGTTAGAATAATCTTCCCCAATGGTAGTCCTTCTCTTAAGCTGTTGTTCTACCCTAACACATAATTGAACCAAGTTATCCAAATTTTTAAAGTAATTAAATGGAAAACGTTTAATCCTATCCTAGATTTCAAGGTTTATGCCACTATTAAATATAACAATGGTAACCTCAGGCATTCCCTTGACACTAGCCCTGAATATAAGTAATTCATTTTTATGTCTATATTCCTCTAAAGTTAGATCTCTTTGTCGAATTTTTTGGAGTTGATACAACAACTCCCTTTCGTAGTAAGAGGGAACATGGCATTTGTTAAGGGCATTCTTTAGCTCATTCCAGTATCTAAGGTTAAAATAAGGGTCTTTCATTAAAGAAGTCCACCAATACATTGCTTGTCCCTTAAAGCTCAATGTAGTTAGGGATACCTTTCTATCTTCTTCTACATGGTGCCTATTACAAATTTGATTCACCTTCATCTCCCAATTTAAAAATTCATCTTCATCAACTCTTCCATAAAAGGGAGGAAGGTCGACCCTTTGTTCTCTTAAAAATCTAATCTCCTCTCTCCACCCAAAAGCCTCTTTGTGTTCCCTATTGCTTACTTGTACACGAGATGCATGATTATGATCACTCTTTTTTGAATTAAAAATAAAAAGGTTTTCACAAAAAAAAATTGCTCCAAAAATGAGTGATAAAAGTTTTCACAAATAAGTTTTAAGGTTTAGAAGTTTCTATCAAGATCAAAGAGTCAAGTTTTCTTTGAGTTCACTCTCAGGAAAGAGTGGTGAATCACTTGGATCGCGCTTAAGTACCAACGTTTGTCCTAGTCAAAGATTCCTTAAATAGTCTTAACCAAATTATCCTCAAAAGAAACTTAAAAAAAACAATTTTCTCTTAGATGTGGTGTGTCAAGGATTCTTAATAACCAAAGAAATGTTATCTATAAATGGAGAGAAATTTCCTAAGTATAACATAGGCTTCAAAATAAAAGAACACAAGAAATTAAGCAAGAAAGGAATAAAGAAACTAAGAAACATATGAGAAAATTAAACTAGGTTTGTCCTATGTGAAAGTGCAAGTGACACTTTGAGCCCCTTGACACATTTGCATTGTCTAATGCACGATTTTCTATTACAAGAGTTCCTAATGGGATTGCTTTGAAAACATTTTCCAAAACAAAACAAAAATAAGCAAGAAATTAAACTTTGAACACAAAGGTTTCATGATACAATATGAAAAACAAAAAAAATTATGTTTGATCTTTGTAACTTGCCAAATCTTCCTCTCAAGTCTTTATCACTCTTCTTTTGAACTTGCACTTGTTTGTTCTCTAGAGAGTGATCATCCTTAGCTTAATCTTTTTCTTCTCCAAGATGCTACCTAGCAATATTAGTCAATCTTTTCTAAAGATCACACTAAGAATAATTCTCATCTCAAAAGGTCAATAAAATTCAAATAATGAAAAACTCAAAATTAAGAAAGCTAAAGTAAAGAGATTATTGATGAGACAAACTCATACCTTTTAAAGACTCAAATCAAGAAATCAAAAGCTTTTAAAAAGTAGGTACTAAAAAAGAATTAACTAAAGAATGGTTATAGAATGGATTAAAAAAATAACAATATACAGTCAAATAAGCGCCGATACCACTGTCTTCAATTTCTCATGGCACAAAAATTACTGATGGAAGAGGCCCCAACAACCAAAAGAGAGTCTAGGACCAACCTTGCATGAAGGGCAACCACAAGAGCGTCTAAGACCAACCTTGCATGAAAAGCAGCCAAAAGAGCGTATAGGACCAACCTTGCATGAAGGGCACCCACAAGAGCGTCTAGGACCAACAAGGTCCATGACCAAGAGAGTTGATGTTCCAAGAAGGCCCATCAAGCGTTAGCATAGTTGTATTTGTGGTGCAAATAACATAGCATTGTGAACCTTGTTTAATTTTTGCAAATTAGGATTAAGTTTGGATTACCTAGATTAGTTGCGGTTTCTAGAACCTACCACTCTAATCTAGGTCGGCCATGTGAAGGCTAGGTGGCCATGTGCTCCCATGTGCCATGTGCTCCATGTGCTTCCATGTGCTCACATTTACATGTAATTTGGCTAGCATTTCATTTGTATTTGGCTCTTCAAATTCCAGCCCTCAAATCCTATATAAGGAGGTGCTTGGCTCTCATTTTGTAAGATTAAATTGATTATTGTTATGCTGCCAAACTTGAGTCATACTTTACTCCCTTGCCTAAGATTTAGGTCTTAATCTTCAATCCTTTCACCTACCAAAGGGGGCTGGCCGAACCTCCCTCAATTTCCCTACTCTCATGCACCTCCAAGGCAGCCACACCTCCTAGGAGGGCCTTGATCCATCAACA
>Ga0123342_1004728_pt1 | contig 20489 bp, 6 predicted proteins | sample Turbeawhitnodule_FD_89960 | JGI IMG/M metagenome (GOLD analysis project Ga0123342, IMG submission 89960) | Root nodule microbial communities of legume samples collected from Mexico - Turtle bean Mexico white nodule | ecosystem: Host-associated > Plants > Roots > Nodule | place: Mexico: Nepantla...
TTCAAATAACCGCATTCGTAAATCAAAATAATTTCAAAAATGCCACCGCGTTTTTTACGAAAGCGGGTAGCGCAAAAGCCGCACTAAATAAAGCGTATCCTTTTCTTCTTTTTGCACTAGTGACTCTTACCATCGGTTTTTGTTTGAACTAAAGGATAAAAAACAATTATCTCTATTTGAAATAATCACCATATTGAAATGATTGTGATTCACACCTTAACATTTTCAAAGTTACACTTCATACCACCATTTATGTTATTATTAATATTATTATAAATTTTGATTTCATTAAATATCAATCATGAATCATTATTTAATCTCACCATTTGAGTATTTTGCAAGCCAACATTTCCCAAGAGTCTTGGTGTTCTATTATGAATTATTAAGATCGAAATTCTACAATTCGTCATTAGTTTTCTGGTTAATATATTAACTAATTTTTTAATTAACATAAAATTTAGTTATTTTCACTATAAGAAAATTTGGGATTAGTTACTAAAGATAAGTGTTGATCAAAAGAGTGACACAAATAGCATTGTCCAAATTCGTGTCAGACGAACAAAAAACAATTAGTGTGAGTCAAACCCACACTAAGTGAACGCTAACAAAATAAAAAGAAATGTATTGTATCGGTCAAAAGACGAACGCAAATAGCTTTGGTTAAACCCACGCTAAATGGATGAAAACCAACTACGGTAGGTCAAGCCCACTCTAAGTGCTAGCAAAAATAAAGAAATAAATTAAAATAAAATGCACTCTGTCGGCTTGTGCGACACAACTAATGTATTTTTTTTAATTATTTAGAAAGCATATCTTAGGTTTGGCTGACGTGGGATAAATTATTTTCTTTAACTCTAATGCAGTTCCATACGATCGAAGTGTTTTCGACCAACCTTCTCTCTGCAAGCATTTATGTAGGTGCGTCACAGTGTTATATTTTTCTCGTAGCTCCTTCATTGTGCTTGTTGTGGTTTCATTTAATTTTTGGATTCTTTAATTATTTCTTTGGTAGATACTTCAAATATTTGGATTTTGTACACATATTTAAGCACCATTTGTGTTAAGTTCTAAGTGATTTTTTTTATAGTTATTTGCATTAAGTTAATTGGAGGTTAGTTATGTTGGTGAGTTTTGTTGGGACTCTTAATTAATTTGTGTTGTGAATAATGTTCATAAAAAACTGAAGCTGAAATATTGTAAGTGTCTGTTTCTTTTTTTGTGTGTCCGTTATTAGTTGACACTAAGTTACGTTTTTCTTGTAATGTTTTGTTTATACTTTAATATGAAGAAACTATTTGTATTAAAATCAAAGAAATGAGATCACATTAAAATATTAAATAACCTAATTTTATTTTAATTTCAATAAAAATATTTTTCTTATAATTCTTTACCCAATATTCTTTATAATCATGTTATTTATTTGGACTTACGATTATGCAGAAAGACATGCTTTCTATTCCAAATATTTTGTTTAAAAAAATTAAGTCTAATATTACTCAAACCCAATTAATTTTATCTAACCTTTCGAAACAACTGCTAGCATGAAATTATATACTTTCTTCCATCCCAAAATGAATGTATTTCTAATCCTTTCAAAAAAAAAATATTATTAAAAAATAATTTTAAATTTAATTCAATTTCATAAAATTAATTATAAAGTAAAATTTACCTCCATTTATTAAGTAAAAAATATCCTATTGATATGTGATGTCCAATAATTATTCTCACTTTTTAATATAATATTGTTATTTTTATTTATAATTTATCTATAAATTGAATATTCTATCATCATAAAAATAACACATTTACCGAGAGTAGGATTATTGTAGTAAACTTAATATGTGCAAACAATTTAAAAGAAAGGATGGAGTGGTTTTTATAAAAGTAATAAGTAACTATTAGTCTTCATTGTTAGAAATTCAAAATTAATTTTAAATTTTCATATTAAGTGAAAAAATAATATATAAATAAAAAGTCGTAAATATATTAACTTCCTAGCTTTGAATTAGATTTAACATTTTATTCTCGTATATAAGTTTATTCTTGAGATCATTTTTATTTTTTTTTGCATTTCTCCTCAAATAACAAGTGGATAGCAGCATGAAAGGAGGCAAAATAACAAACGATGATAGCTGATTAATTAAAATTGGTTAAACAGCGATAGTTACAACCACATTAGCAACAAAAGAGTTTGATATTTATGAACTAAATTGGTGCATTACAAGTTTTAGTGGTTGATTGATGTAGAGATTAAGGTGAAATACACATGGATAGTGGATGCACTTACGTGACATAATTGAAGTTAACATAGGGAAAGTATGAGATTAATTAATTAATGAGGAGGAAGATTGAAAAGAAGGGGATGAGAAGTTTGTAAGCATTATGACAAAATTTGGCAGATCTAAAAGACGAAGGGGATATTTCCACCTTCCCATCATTACTTAGTCTTTATGTGCAAAGCGCTTTGTAATTTGAGAAAAAGACGTAACTGTGAAAGTTCCAGGAACCACATTCATCACTGCCTTCCAATTCTACACGGACCATACAATACAACAGTACAACCTTTTTATTCCCTCTTCTAGGTCCCACCCTAACACTTCAATTCATCAACCACCACTAAAACACTTTTCTCACACAAACACGCTTCAAACACATTTTTCTTAGCTAAATTATTTTCACTGTGTCTGAATCAACCATGCCTAACAATTGTAGGTTTAAATCTGGTCACATTTTCCGACTACAGCGAGCTCTCCGAAATTAGGGTCCTAGGAGACCGATTGTTGGAAAATGGAAGAGAAAGCAAGAACACTAACATATGTATTCTTCCAAAAAATACTCTTTTGTTGATGAGATGAAGATCCCATCCAGTCAAAATGGCAGCTTTGGCTAACCGTTTGAATATTTCTTCACAAAAACAAATGTCAAAGAAAAAGAAAAAGACGAGGAGGAACATGATGAAAATGGTGGAGATGAAGAATGGGTCGTTCGAGATCAAGGAACAAAGTTCCCTTTGAAGAAAAAAACAAAACCCCTCCCAAAATTCAGACTCATGAGCCGAATTCTGATGGGTAAATGTTATTGCTAAAAGAAAACGAAGATGGAGGACCGAATTTCCAATGTGAACAGAAAATCGTGCTAGTGAGGAAAATAATGTTTCAGGAGGTCTATTTGGAAAAAAAAATCCTCAGACAGTGTTTTTTGGGGAAAATTTTCAATTATTAATAACTGTAAGTTATGCATCATCTTTAAATACTTTAGATATAATTATTTCACGTATTTTTAAAACTTCAATTTCTCTTTAAGTAATTTAGTTTTAAATAATGATTCTTTATAATTAAATTAACCTTTTTTTTCTTATATTTAATTTGGTTATTTTTTGTTAGTTTGAAGGTATTGGTAAAAGATTAAATTTGTGAGGGGGTTAGAAGTTTTCATAAACATCAAAATAGAAGAAATGAAACTTATTATTTGCAATTGGTTGTCAAAATTGGATGGCTTAAGACTATTTCTAGACAGCAAGAATCAACATTATGTCAGCCCTAAGACGACATGAGAAAAAAATAAGCAAGTTTTTTTAGCACACAAATGGTTTCTTTTTGGATAGCTTAAGTTTTTCTATCTAAATCTCATAACCAAAAAAGGTTCAATGCATATAAAAGTCATACTTTGGAATCCAATTTGTTCACAATTTATACACTTTGAGACACTTGAAAGGCTGTGAGAGATTGAGTGTTTTTTAAATGAAATTTAATGTAATTGGATCTACTTTAATACAATTGTTACTATTTTTATTCGATTAATTTTGTTATGTTTAATGTTTATGTTGTTCTAGTAGTGAAATTTGAGTAATTGTATGGTTTTAAAATTTTCAATTTTAATAGAAAAATTCTCGAGTTATGAACTACAGAAAACGAAGAATCCTTTTATGAATAGATAAGAAAAAAAGGATTGACCATAGTTAAAAAAACATTTTATCTTAATATAAATACCACTTTAATAACTAAGATTTAACATAAGTTGAATATGTAATTGATGTGAAAAATCAATCTTTTACATCAATTAAATAAAAAATTAATAGATATAATTTTTTACATGAATTTTAGATATAATTGATGTAGAAAGCATCACGGGCAATATCGTATTCACTTGTGTGTAATATCGTATTCAATATTGCAAGTGGTTTTTTTTTTAAGAATTTATTTGGTTTTAAACAATTTTTCTTATAATACCAAATAATTTTGCACATTTAAACAATGACACTAAATATGTATTATTTTCGTGTAATTTTTTTTTAAAATAAAAAAATATTAAAGTTCAAACAATAAATCTTAAACATAAACAAACACATATATAATGATTCCCATTATGGAGTGTAGTAAATAACTCTTCCTTTGAAGAAAATAGTAGCAATATATATAACATTATTTTTTTTATTACTCAGAATTTGAAACTACAAATAATTTAATTTTCCAAAAAAATTAAAGTATATTATTATCACTTGTGACCTAAGGCATATATATAAGAATCAACTATGTTAAAAATTGGAAAGAACCTTGCACCATTCAAATGTATAACAAGATAAACAGGTATGAAAAATCACCACTTGTGACCTAGCTCACAAGATAAGAAACCTTGAGAGAGAAAATTCTCTAGTTCCCATGAACCCCCAATGCGTTATACAAGAGATACGTTAAGGAAGTAGTAAAATACATACTTTGAATGCAGCACAGAAAAAAAAACAATGAAAGATGAAGAAAGTAGGAAAAGATATACTTTAATACTTTGATTGCAATACTTGTTGAACCAATGCGTGATAATAATATCAATTTTTATTTTGAACCAATGCAATATCTAAATACAACATCACTTACACAAATAACCAGTCTAATTTCAAACCTACTGACTACTTTAATTATATAATAATACAATATGAAGAAAACATTAAAAAAATACAATAAATGAGGGTCGAATTGTGTTTGTGTGATTTTGCACACGTCATATGTAATTTTAAGTTTAGTATATTCACTTGTTTAAAAATAATTTTTAGATCTAATTTTTATACTATTTTATTTTTTTTATAGTTGTGTAGATAATTAATAACATGTAAGGTAAAAGAGTTAAAGAAGAAGCATAAATACATAAAATATTTAACAAAGAAAAATATGCTCAATTTTTAATCAATAGATTGAGTTTCACTAAATATATTAATGTTGCAAAATACACACAAGTATTCTTTTGGAATGGAGTCAACCCGTACTAAAACTATTTGGGTCGTCGATCAACTTTAGCTCACTTAATTTATTTCTTGTGTATGATGAACTTCTTTGTGAAGGATGCATTAAATACATTCCAAACAACATTAATTGTTATCTTCTTAGACAGTGTGTCTTTACTTTAATTTATCATAAGTGCAAAGTTGTACAAAACAAACAGTCTTTTTAGAGTTGACAATGCTAGTGTCACAAAGTTGTTAAAGAAAATAAGTTTTAACTTTCATCCAATAGATCATTGATGTAACTTGGAATGAATTTTCTCGCTAGAAGAAAGTAATAGACATTCGTTACAACACAAAATAAACATATATGTGTTCGTATAGTATGAGAAACCTGTTTGTGTATTGTCTAAGCACAATCATGTTTTATGAGACGTAAAAAAAAGACTCATAACAAATGAAATACTTGTGGTTTACCTGATCTATATAAATAAAAAATACCCTATTATATACTTAGTACACTTAATCAAAATTTTGAATTTCTTCCTAATAATATTAAAATATTATATCAATCAAAATAAAAATTAATGTTATATCTCTAAACTACATCAATTATACAAATATCCGGTATAAAAAAATTCAAAATGACTTTCATAGATTTCGTGTTAACCAATATAACTTTTATTATATAAACAAAAAGTTTATTTTTTCCTATAACACAAATTTTGGAAATGAGAATCTTTTGATTATTAGGCTTTTTTCATTAAATTTAAAAAGGTGTAAAATAATGGAAAATATCTACGCGCCTGCCACATAAAAAATAGTAAGTAACACTAGAAAGTGTGTTGGTTAGGTCTTTTGTGTCATGTGGCTTTGGTGTGTTGGCTGGGTCATGTAAACTATTGATGCAGTTGCATTCCACGTCAGCACCCATGACATTTTTAGGAAGAGTTCAACCGAGGAGGATTCAAGAAAGAACAAGGATGATCTAGAACCCTAGCTAGTTACTACACTTGTCATCGTATTTTGGCATTTGGATTTTATGATAAGGTCATCACACCAAACCAACCCACACCTTCACTAATCTTTAAATTCAAGATTCATTATTATTTTCTAATTGGAAGGTTAGTCCAAGATTATCCTCCTAATCATCATCCATCACAGCATAGGCTTTTTCCGGGGTCACTGCCCTAATAATTTAAGAGGTGAATAAAAAAATTTAAGATGGAAAAATTCTGCAAACAAATAATGATAAATAGTTTTGTTAACATCGCAGCTTCCATTTTTGGCTTCATCACTTTCATGTTGTGCTACACCCTTTTTAAATTGCGCTCACCACTTACTTTAACATTACCTCAAAATTGTAAACGTGTAAAGTTATATGCTCAAATCGCATGCATATTATGTTCCAACTACATTAACAATGTTCATATTATAATCTACGTGGGTTGAACCATCACCATTGTCGATCACATACAATAAGTAGAGTATTGCATGTTACATTTTATTATTGCGTTGTAGTTCTGTGAGTCTATCCCTACGTAGAGAATGCTTGTTTGGGAAAATACTTTTTGGATTATAACTTTATAATTGAAAGAAACCTTTGGAGATGAATAACAAATTCAAAAGCAACAAAATATGAAAGTAATTTTAAGTAACTTACTATATTTTTAACATGTTGTGTTCAATGGCTAATCCCAAGAAATCGTTTTCTTTTAGGTATTGTTTATTTTCATTTGTACTATCTTTTGTGAATAATTTTACTTATCGTTTAGTATAAATGTGGGCGTAGATTTCAAAACCCACGGGCGTTCATGGTTTTTAAAATTGCCATTTTGAATATTACAAACTCAACATGGTTAATAGAATTCCATTTTACAATTCTAATACAAACATTTCCATGAATCTATCTTTGTTCCAAGACCCGTCTACTATAGTTTTTCTACATCATCCACAAGCAAAACAATCTTAGGCATGTTCCTTCAATGTTTTAAAAAATTAAAATATTATAATAAAAGTAATTGAATAAAGTGTATATAATTTATATATCAAATTATTATATCTAAAATTAAAATTAATTTTTTTAATGTAATTTAAATTTTAAAAATACATATTTCATTTTAAAGTTTTTATTTAAGATTATTTCTTTTCTTTTCTTTTACTTTTTTTAAAGCGGATCAAAATTGTTTATTAATCTACTATAAAATCGAACAAAATTTAAAATTTGTAACTCATTTAAAATAAGGTAGATTCATCAAGCTAACACAATTTTATTAGATAGTCTATCATAGCAAATGACAATCGATACTTTTTAGTCTTTAACATTATCAATTTTATCACTCTTTTATATATAAATCACAGGCATCTTTTACAGAGAAACAACATATTTGTATACTATTAAAATTTTAATACTTTTCTTTACAAAAGGTGCTATATGTTTTTTTTTATTATAATAAAATTAAATATAATAATCAATATTTAATAATAATAATAAATAAAATATATCAATAACTAGGACATTTATTTTTTATTTACTTTTGTAGTTAAATAATCTCTCTTTCTACTATTTTTTACTTTTTCTTTGTTTTTCTTCTTCTTCTTTACAGTAATGAAACTAGGAAAATTTTTTAGTTTACAAAAATAAATAAAATAAAGTCTGACACTGACTGATTACAAAATGCAGTGTTTCATAATTTTAGTGTAGCAAAAGTTGTACTACATTTGAGATTTCAAGTTGTACTATTCAAATTCAGAGTTCAGTAAATCAGTGAGGCCCAGCAAATGTTTTTGGTGCTATAGATAGGCATCATTATCGTAAACAGAACAAATTTACACATACTTTTTTAAGATGATTTTAGTAAGAAGATTTTCTAGTTAGATTCAGAATTTCACTACAATTGTCTTAAATATCAATATAAATGATCATTTTTTCAATTATAATTAGAAAATTATAATAAAATACTTATAATTTTGTCCTTTGTAAAAGGATTCTATTCCGGTTGGAAAACATATTATTTTGTTAGAAAAAGTGTGGTTTTGGTAGTTAACTAGTAATTTTAGCAATGAAATGAAGAGAAAAACAATAGTTGTTGAAAAGGAAATTTCGCCAACAACAACATTGGTTGTCAAAAATACGAAATTGAAATTGGATGACTCATGAAGTTGTTGAGTTAAGACTCTGGGAGGAAGGAACAGTCATGAACGTGGTCCCCACTTCCCATTTCTGACTCAGCGGTGACTATGATTCGCACAACATATGTGTCGGCTACTCATGGATCATGGAGTATGACATGGTACACCAGACATGCATGACATGAAAATGCATTATCCATCATAGATCAAGTGGATGATGACCCACCATCATACCCATGGTTTTAAACTCATATCAATTAATAGTCATAAAATTTCTTAGAATATTGATTAATTGAACTTGTCAGTTAGAGCAGTCTAACCGGTTAAACTGTTTCAGTAACATGTCAAGTGTGAATAGATTGTGTTCAAGAATCGATAGATATGATGTCACTTAACCCATTCCCACTATAAACAAATGGAACTTTCATTGTCTTCAAAAATAAAAAGCTTACCTTATTATTTATGTAGGAAAATGTTTTCTGAAATTTTAATGATAACATAAACTATTTTTCTAATTAATTTTGAATTAAAATTTTAGATGTGTTTATAGATAATGTTCACAATAAGAAAGTATAGAATAAAGTAGACATTTAAAGTACAGGTTAACCTGTTATATATCGTATTATTTTTATTATTATTATATAATATTATTTGTATATTAAATATTTTTATTTTATTTTTTATTTTATTATATCATATATCTTATAAGAAAAAAACAAATTATCTAATTCTCTTTAATATCAAATCTCTATTACAACCAGGTAGTTAAACATATTGAAGCCACAACACACTCTTTTTTACTTAATACTCACACTTATTGTATACCTGGAGTAATTAAGCCTAAACACCAATACCATAAATTTAGAACTACCAATTTAATTTTAATTTACCTTTATTTTAATAAGTTTTTGTGTATATTTTTTATTTATCTGTAGTCCATTATAAGTTATTAATTTTTAAAATTTTCATATAATTACTACACTTGTAATAATTTTTTTTATAAAATAATTAAACTTTTTTTTTAATTTATGCGAATTTGTAGGTCTCAACTCTTTTTCTCGGGTGGATCACAAATTGCCACCATTACTGTATAAAATAAAAGAAAATGAGAGATAAAAACTACTTTCAGTGACTCATATAATGCCGTTTTTTAATAATGAGATTTATCAACATAAACAAATATAATATATTTTAAGCAGGAGATTCAGTAAGATTAATTAAGGTAATACACTTTTAAACATATCTAACTCTCTAGTCTGATCTAATAAGAAATATTCATCAAAATAATATAAATAACACAAATCCCAAAAATTATACAGTACTCAGACTTCGATATCGAAGACTAAATCTAACTTGAACATCATAGTGTTTTTTACAGGTATCATCCGAGTCTGAACTATGTAAAGACCAAAGAGTGAAACAAAATTATTTGGAAAGAAACATAAGTGTAAAACGATCTACCGATCAAGAAAGTTACCAACATTTCTAGAAATAAAGGTAATGTTCAGAAGATGAAAATAAAAAAATATCACTTGTATAAAATAAATTATTGAAACAAATCAATTATAAAAGTGTAGAAGAAAGAAATAAGATATTCAAACGTAAATAATAAAATATTTGAAAACATTGTAATAATCTATTCCAACCTTTATTACAAAAAATAAAGTATAAAATACTGATTTTAACATAATTTTCAAATAATTTTTCTTGTTAATAGTCTTAATATTTGATTAATGTCATGATTAACAGATATCCCCTAATATTTATATTTTGACTATAATAAACAACATAAATACTAAAATATGTTTTTATTCAAATTAAATATTAATTTTTTTTATTTAGTCTCCTTATACAACAATCAAATATTTATAATTTTTTAAGAAAATTATTTTTATTTTGAACAAATATTCCTTTCAATACAAAATAATATTTTTAGCCACTTAATTGAAATGTATTTTCGATTGTTAATGGCAAAATCAATTTAATGTTTCTAATAAATATATTAAAATAAAAAAATGTATTAAAAACATAATAGATTGTATTTTTTTTTTAATTTCACAATTCGGTTACGAATGAATTGGAATTTAATTATTGATTTGTAAGAGATAAGAAAAGAAGAAATTTTACAGTTAGTTTATAAAAACATAATTCGGTAATTTATGATTAGAGGATTTCTAATGGAGAAAATTCACACTCTAAACCATCTACAAAACAAACAATCGAATGATAAGATTTGAAATTATTTGATGGAAAAGGAATAAAATTGACACAATTCTAATAATTTACGTATGAATGTAAACTTGTATATATCAATTTGATATGGTGAATGTTGATTGATTGATTAATTGTAGGTTGCTTGGGCTAAAAGCTGGTCTGCCATGAAATGACAAGTTTAACTTAAATAGTTATAGTTTTCCCATAATAGAAGGCATGAAGAAAAAAGAAAAAAAAAGGACTGTCAAAGATAATGACATGCAAAACAATTTATTAAAATTATTTGATGCAAAAAGAGAAAATTTGACTCGTGAATTTTCAAAAAATTACATTCACTATACAACTAATTTTAATAATATATATTATATTTTTAAATTAAAAGTAAAACAAATATTATTATTTAGGGAAAGTCACTATTTTTATAATTTGATAGTGGTTAAAGTATCATCTGCAGCCAGATAAATTTTATACCTGTACTTACAAGTTAGATACCTGTACTTGCAAGTTGTCTGGTAAACTATGGTTATTTATTTGATATGTTTTCAGAAAAATGTTATTAATAAAAAGTATTAACCAATTCAATTGATGATTACTATTTATGTGAAAATTGAACTAACCTCTTTTTTTTTTTTTTCTACCATGCTCGAATTTATCTATTTTGTAGTTATTAAACTTGTCAGATTTTCATTACAGTAGTATTTTTGAACATGTTGTAAGCTTTTAACAACATTGATTACTACGACAATGGTGGTGTTGGTGTTGGAACATTTATGTTGGGCATGTGTGAGTTTGAAAAAGGTTTAGGGTTAGGGTTGAACTTGGTTATTTTTTGACTCAGCAGAAGAATGTGGTTAGCCACCATAGAAGAGTGGGACCATCCCACGTCAACTACACATGGTGCTGTTTTGGAGTTTGAATTTGCACGCCACGAGTGTGTTTTTCCCTTAACTTGAACACGTCTCCTACATTTCACGACTTCGTTTAAGGGTTTCCCTTTCACTTTTTTAAGGAAAAAACACTTTCAGGACACCATCATCTTCCTTTTCTGTTCAAATTCATGTTTATTAACCCCATAGTCAAGGCGTGGATTTCTCTTATAATATAGCCCAAAAACTGTGTCGGTTCAAACCCACGTGCACTGCACTCTAAATTCTTCCCCCATTACAATTCAATCCTTGAACTTCAATCATTTTTCACACATGCTCAACTTTGTCTATATTTTATGAGGTAAAGTTGGTCGCTATTCAAAACTCTTTTTGATTTTGTAATGCTGTCGATCTTTTTGGTCATGTTTTTTGACTTGGTATATGTAGTTTGGATAAGGATTGGAATCAGGATCTCATACATTCAATCTTCTTTTCCCCGTGTAGAATTCAATGGTTTGACGGCAACTTGTGTGCTAGTAGGTGGCATTGGAAAAAAACATAAATAACTAACTACATGTTTCTTTTGTTTTGCACATTCTTTAAAATATTGTTTTATTACTTTATATATGTCTAAGTTCTTATGTTGCTAAAATCTATAATTCAAGAAGATAACATAAAAAAGTGATTTATTTCCTTTACTTTAAAATGGAAATGATGTATTTCCTTAAATAATTTCGAAGAACAAAAGTGTTCCCATCTTTTCTTAGGTACTGGAAAGGAAATAAAATGTGTTTGGTTAGCTTCCAAAAGAGAAAAATAAGAAAAAAAAAATCAAACGAACTTCTCCATAAATTAAAATTTTGTGTATAAATTAAAAAATGCAAATTTAGAAAATCCATATGAGAGAGTTTATATATTAACTTATACATCAAATAATTTTAATTAATGAAAAAACATTTGTTTTTTTCTTCTTGTGAACAAAGTTATGGACAATTCTTTTCATAAATTAAAATTAGTTTATGCTCAAGTTTAGAGAAATTTTATGAGAGAACTTTTACTATTAACTTACATAAGTTAATGAAAAAATTATTTTCAATTATTTTTATATCTTTTCTCCTAAAATTTATTATAGAGAAGCTTAGGTAATAACAATGCTGACTTTTATTTAACTTACTAAAAATATAGGCTATATTTAAAAGTTGAACCTAATTTAATTTGGGCCTAATTAAGCCTGTTCTAATATTTTGCAGTCAATTACTTCCTGCACCACTGCACCCGATTTCAGCATTCAACACCGAAAGTACCCTTAAATAAAATGGAAGTCCAAATACATACATTTCGGCCAATATTCCCTTTTCCGGTAATATATTTGGATTTTTTTTTGGAACAATTTTTTTGTATTACGAAATTGTTTTTCTGGAAAGGGATTTTGATTTTTTTAATTATTTTCCAAGTTTTTTATTTTCAAAACACAATAATCTCTTTTTGATATGCTTTTCCGAAATGCATTATTTTTAATTTTAATTTTAATTTCCAGAATTAAGGGTATTTTTGGAAATTTAAGAATATCTAGGTGCAGGTTAAAAAAAGGTTGGGTGTAGAAATAATTTGCATATTTTGCAAGTTGGTAATTGCCTAGGCCTATATTTAGGCTCGATATTTATTTTCTTATAACGATTTAAATTATCATTATACAACTTGTTTACCCATCATGTTAATATTATAAATCTTACAACAAAATTTAAAAATCTGCTGAATGAAAAGTCCACATTTGTTTCACTGTCTTTAATAAAATTGTTTTTAAAGAGATACTCATGGAAAAAAAAAAAATCATTTGGATTTTACCTTTGGTTTAAGGAACATATAATTATTTTTTTAAATATCTTAAAATAATACTGCTCTTTTTTCATCAATAAAATTTAAATTAACTCATTTGACTCACAATTCACACGTGACCAAACTAACAAAGTTTTTGCTCAAAATTTAATTAACTTAATTTATAGTCCAATGTAAAAATATTTCTACAAGAAAATCACAAATAGAAATAAATTTTAGAAAAAAAAAATTTAGTTATTATATTAGTTAAATTAGCTAAAAATTTATAATTAATTAAATATTAATTTAGAAACAAATTTATAAATGTTTAACTCTCAACGAAATACTAAAATGCAATGCGTATATTAGAATTTAGGTTCCTTTTATAGATAACATAAGATAAAGAAAGATTGATAATTTTCTAATCTTATTTAATGAGGAAACTCTCATACATAGAACCAAGTAGTGACTTTCAATAATGAGATTTTTTTTTTTGTTGTTCTTCATTTTTTCTTATAACTACAACATTCTATTTTTTTTCTTTTTCTGCAACAGTGATGATACAGTTTTGGTGATGAGGACGATGGTAGGGTGCAATAAGGAAGAAGCAAACAAAACAATTCGATTATTTCACTCAATTGTCGGGGTGCAGTTTCAAAAATGGTGGGTGCAGAAGTAAAAGTCTAATCATAATCTCATACCTCTTGTTGGGCCATAACATAGACCGCTATTAAACCTTCTAATGAAATTATCCCATTGCTTTATTTTGTTCTTTTTGAGGATATTTTTTAATAAACCTTTTATTGGTACGTTTTTTTAAAGTAACATTTATATTCTAACCTTATTTTTTCCACTCTTTTCTTTTTTATTCCTTCAAATCATTTTGATCCAAACAAGTTTTATTATCGTGTAGATGTTATTAGACATGAAAACAAACCACAAAGAGAACTGAATCCAGAATTTCTGAAGAAAGATATTTTTAATAGTTCACATATACTATAATTACATATTATTCATTTCACCCATGATATAATAAAGCTTCAAAGAGTCCTATTATCCATGATGAAAAGAAAAAAAAAATGACCAATGTTGACAATGACGGTGTTGATTAAGCTAAAGTTTTCACTCTTCAATTTTCAACCACCAAATCAAATTTTCTGAGTACAATTGAAAAATCAAGCTTTTGAATAGTAATTATACTCTATATTATGACATTTAATTAAAACCTTTTTTCCTATTATAACATTGTAGATGTATAATTTATGTTCCACTTATTTTATTCGTTCACATCTCTTCATTATTAAGTCTGTATACTTTTCTCAATATCAATTTCAAACAAGGCAATATCATATTATCCTTATACATTTAAAAGTATATGATGACAAGCAATATCTTGTATAATTTGTTCTGTGTTATTCATGCTTTTCGGTTCCAATTATAATGACATTATTTTACATCGTAATTCAACTAAAAAATTTTCGCTTTTCAATTATGAAATATGTATTGCAAACCAATCTGTACTAATTACTTTTTGCTCGAACACAACTTCCATCAACATTACTAATGAACGAACTTTGCATAGATGCACTTGAAAATGAAATTGAATATTGCATATGTTAATAACTTTACTTGTAATGATATATTTACAATTCAATTTTTATACAATTTTTAATATTATTATTTTAATATTTTTCATATCATTTAAAAATAAATTTATTCTTTATTATATATATTTATTTCTAAATCCTTCTCATTTAATAAAAGATTATCAAAGATCATTTTCCTAACTCTTTTTTAACTTTCTGTAATGTATGCATACTCTTACTTAAATGCTAAATATCTGTTATTACTGAATTGTTTCCAATATTATATTAATCAATCATACTAAATAGATTTCTTGAAAAATTAGAAACTTATTAATGAGGAATAATTTATTAATTTTAAAAAAATATTCATAAACAGAAATGGCATTCTATTTTTTACTGTTTGGGGCAATGCGAACCTTAACTGCGATCATCGGTGACGAAAACCTTGACGCCTCTGTTCCTCAAAGCGTTAACCACGGTCCACACCTTATCTCCGTTGTCCACACTCTTCTTCTTGATCTCCCCCTCAACGCTAAAGTGGACCCCACCTCCCACTGCAACCTCCGGCGCCTCCGATCTCAGCCGCATCGCCAACACCTCCCCGACGGACGCCGCCGCCCTCGCGTCACACCCCTTCCCCCACTCGAACGCACTTCTCAGCGCGTGCTCCACAGTCGACGCACTCGCCACCTCCCTCCCGTTGTTTCCTTCCACCACCATCGCCGTCATGTGCTTTGCCGACACCCAAACCCTTAGCACATACCTCATCACCGTCACCATCCCAACGCTTTGGGCTCCCAAATATAACTTGGGCCTTTCTCACCCGGCCCAATACAAAATCTAGAAACTCTGTTTTTAACCCCACACGAATGTGGCAATAAGGCAATACTAATGGGAGCAATGGCACCAGCTACTACGCTTTTTCCGCCACGATTCACGCTCATCGCGTATCCTAGAAACAACGCTTCTAGAATCTTCAATTTCCGTTCTCCTCTCAGGCATTCTATCTCCGCGATGACCACACCGCAAGGACCCTCTTCTACCAAAACGGTGCGTCGAGACGAACTCAATCTTACGTATTGTTCTTTACTATCTGTGGTGCGATTGTGATTTAGATTGGGTGCAGGAGAGAGTGGTGATAAAGGGGAGGGTTCAGGGAGTGTTTTACCGGAACTGGACGATTGAGAATGCCACGCAGTTAGGGTTGAAGGGGTGGGTGCGCAACCGGAAGGACGGCTCTGTGGAGGCTCTCTTCTCCGGGAGTCTTGATGCGGTGCAAGAAATGGAACAGAGGTGTCGACGTGGCCCTCCCGATGCGCTTGTCACGGGGTTTCAGGTTTTTCCCTCCGATGATGACCCTGGTACCGGATTTCACAGCAAAGCAACGGTTTGATCTTCGATCATTCGAATCAATTCGGTAATTTCCCTCCTGCCACCGACCTAGAGGTAGTGAATCTCTGTGCACCTATCTTGTTTTACGCTGTGGTGGTGTATAGATTGTGTATGGAGAAGAATAAGTAAATTTAGGTTTTAGTCTCGTGGTAATTGCTCGCAGGATGCAATTTTAGTATTCAGGCTCTAATTTAGTAACTCTCTGTAGTTTCCTTCCAATGATTAAGTTAATAATCGTAATTATGGGCTTGGTTAATGCATTAGTTCCTTAAGTTGCAGGTGTGAAGGTACTATACTTTGAGCTTGTTTCATTGTAGGATACGAAAATAGAAAGAAAGTTAATAAACTTCTCGACAAGTATTTATAGAAGAATGAATGAAATATTTTTTTTAAGTTAAAATTAGTTTATCTTTAGAAATGTGTCATGTTAATATAATATCTTTCAACGGAGATATAAAGAATTGGCTAGGTATTTTCCAGTGTGGTTGGTGGCATGTTGTATAGTTTTGTTTATCATTCCATTCATATGGTTTCATTAGCTTGTGTGCTTTTCTCAAATTTCGTTCAAAAGGTAGACATTATGGGACATAAAAAGGTAGGAGAGTGATGATGTTTTGTTCCCTTTGAACTCCTAAACTGGCTGTAAGTTTGCGTTATTATGTGTGGTCTCTGAGGGCTGTAAACCAAATGGGTAGTTTAGTATGGTCATCGGCATTTAACTGTCTGATGTGGATAAGTTTTTAATTTACATTAAGATGCTATACTAATTAATTAGTCCTAATGTTTTGAAACCAAACTTCTATTTATATGAGCATCTCTAATACTTATTTGAAGAAAATTTCATTGAAATAGCACCATTCTTTTTATTTTTCCATGGTAGCACATTCTACACATTATTTACATAGGTAAACTTTCTTGTGCAAGTTTGAATTTTTGAATTTGCGCAATGGTTCTCGTTGAGGGAAGAAAGTGTTGGAATTCTGTCTTGAAAACATGTTGGATTTTGGCTTTCGAGAACCGAATTTTGACGTTGCTTTCTTAATATTTTAAGAATTGTTTTAAAAGGGGAAAGAAAAAAATTTAAAAATAAAAATAACTTCAATAATTATAAATTCATAGACGTAATAATTATTTTAAAAAAAATATTTATATAGAGGAATAATTAATCAAAAAATAATTATTTAAATAAGTATGTGAATAATGATAAATAACATTCTTCCCTTTTGTTATTATTATAATTTTTTTAATAATTATGTGTACGGTGATAATTTTGTAAATGACAAAAAAATTTATTAAAAATAAAATCTCTATAATTATTTATTAAATGTGAAATGTTAATTGTTATTAACGTTTGAGTGTGATTATAAGTTGTTTTAATAAATATGCGAGAAATCAATATTTAGAAAAATCCTTAATAATCCTTAATAATTTTATATGTGAGGAATCGATATAAATGACTTTTATATGGACATCAATCTCAATAAAAAAACAAACATAATATTAAACATCCTAATGTGAAAAAAATGGATTTGATTTGTTTGCTTATTAATTTTTGTTAATATAATAATTTTCAAATTAACTTTTTATTGTTATGTTTTATATTTAAAGAATATTGTATTTGATAATTCAATTGTTCCTTTTGGAATTGATATCCGTTCTTAGGGACAATGCTTCTTGTAAGATCGATATGCATTCTTAATGACAAATTATGTGCACTTATAGTAAAAAATCATCAAATTTTTGAGTTTTTTTATAAATAAAATAAAATAAATAAAATGAGTATTTCATGCTTCAAAGTCTTAAAAAAAAAGGTTCAAAGCATATCTACCGACATTATAAAAAAAATCCTATATCACCTAGAATAATGTAAATATTACAATAAGGACTTATAAGAATTGTGATAAAAACGTAAATTGGTTAGTGAAATTGGGACAATAAACTTTATCTTAATAAAGAAACTTAAATGATTGGACTATTCATCCTATAAAAAGTTTCCAAAAAAGGTATGCTCTGGCATATTTAAAATCATTTTTTTACCATTGACAGATCCATCTATGACATACAAAGATGTCATCCCCCACCTATTAGTCATTGTCTGCATAGTCTTTACTTCTCACAATTACTAAACTTTTCTCTTTGCCCTTCCTGTTGATATGATGATGAAACTGCTTTGCAATATGACTTCCTTCACTACTTTGTGGCTACAGCCCAATGTTATTAAAAACGGACTCCAACTCTAAAAATTTCTGTTGTTGACATTGTAGAAGTCATGCGTTATAATTGGTCCAAACAGTCGTATCCCTCTTAAAATTAACATTGTTTAAGTTATTGATTAACACTTCTGGTGCTTTCTCCCACTCAAATCTACTTCTTCTCCACTCTAAGTCTCATGTCCATCCTCTTTCATTTCATCTCACAACTTTCCCCACTCACTTTTCATGATCATTCGAAATAGAATATAGTATGAAAAACACACCTTGAGTTAATTGTTTTAGTTAAAGTCTTAAAAAAGACATTTTTAAAAAATATTATTTTTAACAAGACAATTTATTCATATCCATAATTTTTTAGAGTTTATTCATTTGGGTAAAGTTCTGGAGAAATGTAAATATTTCAAGAATGTTAAAAGTTCCCAAAAGCAAATGGTTCTCCTACTACACTACTAAGATAAGTCTTGTGAACCTTAACCTTTAGTCTAGATAAGTTCAAAATTAAACATACATATATACACATCAGTGTTGTCTCTTCTACTACTGAAACTCTAAATTAATTTCAGTTTCCCATCTATTAAGCTAATTCAACCCCTAAGCCAAAAAGAAAAATAATTCAAGAGTACTTGCTACAACTTTGTGAATTTGTATAAAAGACTTTGTATTTGTTTTGATTTGTTTCAATAGCAACAAATTAAATTAATTACTCCATTAAAGACACGTTTATCTATATGGTGGACTGCTTGTGCCTGATTAAGTCACTGTTATCTTCTTTAACCTTATTCTATTTGTCGTTATAGAAAAATGTCAGTCATGGTGGCTAAGTAGTTAGAGAGATTACAGAGGAACTTCTTATGGGGATGAGGCTCAGAAGGAAGGAAGGTAGTGTGGGTTTCGTGGAAAAAAGTTTGTGAATCAAAGGAGATGGGAGGGCTAGGAATGTTAGAGATAAGTAAGTTCAATGTTTCTCTTTTAGGAAAGTGGATATGATGGTTGGGCACCGACAAAAAAGGTTTGTGGATAGAGGTGTTCGAATCAAAGTACGGAGGTTGGAGAAGCCTAAGGACTTAAAGGATTAGTAGGTCAAACTCCTTGTGGTGGAGAGATTTGAAGGAAATCTGGAGGTTTGAGGGTTGGAAAAGAAATTTTGAGGATAACTTTTTTAGGGAGGTCGAGAATGGGAGAGAGATAATTTTGTGGGAGGATAAATGGCTGGGTAATGAGATTCTAAAAGATAAGTTTCCGAGACTTTTTTTCTATTTGTTTTGGCAAGGAAGACAAGTTGTGGCAAGGAAGAGAGTGGATCAACAATCTTGAGTAGGTATGGAAGATAGGATGAGGAGTCTGTTTGATTGGAAAAAGCATCAGGAGCAAGAACTGATAATACTAATGGGAAGCAAGAATATCAATGTGGAAAATGAGAATATGTGGGTGATGACTTTTTACGGCAAGTGCACCGTGTTTGTCAAAAGTAATAATTGTCCCTAAGGATGGATATCGATCCCACAAGGAACAATGAATTATCGAGTACAATATCCGCTAAATATAACAACAGAACAATAAAAAGAGTTTGAAGTGATGATGTTGACACTGATCAATAAGAAAACAAACAAAGAATTAGTTGCTTCAATTGGAAAAATAGGGATTAGTTTTCATCTCTTTTCACTCTCATGTATTTTGATTAGCATGTTAATATTAAGTTCTTCGATTGAAATTGATGCACGTAGAAAATTCATTTATATCGATCTCTCGCATATAAAATTCTTAAGAATGTTTCCTAAATATCGATATCTCGCATACTTATAAAAACAACTTAGAAATCACACTCAGAAGTTAATGACAATTAACATTTCAAGTCTATCTCTAGCACTCAAATATGCTAAGTATTGATGTTTAGATCTGAACCCTAAAAATACCTCTCGGTCAGGTTTAAGATTCTCAATTTGTCACGGAAAGTTAAAAGTAAAACAACAATACCAACAATCAATCAAGAACTGAATATTAATATATAAAATATCACCTCAATACATAAGAGTTTGAGCAGATTACTCCCAATCCCAAA
>Ga0123342_1004729_pt1 | contig 20484 bp, 10 predicted proteins | sample Turbeawhitnodule_FD_89960 | JGI IMG/M metagenome (GOLD analysis project Ga0123342, IMG submission 89960) | Root nodule microbial communities of legume samples collected from Mexico - Turtle bean Mexico white nodule | ecosystem: Host-associated > Plants > Roots > Nodule | place: Mexico: Nepantla...
TTGATCAAAGTGTGTGGAATAGGATTCTGCTTGTATTGATTTCAGATTATCTTCTGTAACAAGTGTAATCCTTGTACTCTGTGAAACAAGTTTCGTTTCTGTGTTTGCTGAGATTGGTTGTGTTCTTGAGGGGATCAAGATCAACAATCTTAGTGTTGGTGTGTTGGCCAAGAAGTGTGTGTGTCTTGAGGTGATCAATGTCACTTTCTTGGTTGTGGTGTAAGTGATCAAGGTGTGATTGCTTAGTGGATTTCCTCAGGGTTTCTGAAAAGACTGGATGTAGCTCTGGATTCGGAGTGAACCAGTATAAACATTTGTGTGCAATCTCTCTATCCCTAACTCTTTAAATTTAGTTTTGTTTGTTGTTTGCTGGTATAAACAACCGATTGTTTCTGTGAAACAACCGATTGTTTTTTTGGTACTGCTGTTTTTGATTGTTGTTTTGGCAAACTGAATTTCTTATCAATTGTTTCTTGAGATAATTTCATTCTTGTTTTAAAAGTTTGCGAAAATCTTCTTTAAACAATTCACCCCCCCTCTAGTTTAAAGCCATCCATTCTAACACAACCTTCAACAATTTTGATTTACTTTTAATTATTAGATATTGTTTTTATATATTAAACATGTTGATGCTGAGTCCGGAAGTGTTTGACCTTCGACAATATTGAATGTGTTGCTTTGTGTATCCACGAGTAAGTCCATATTCATGAAATAAGTTATACTAAATTGTTGAAATAAGAGAAACTAAGTAATTTGTTATGTAGGCGTCATTAACAACTACTAATCATATATGTTCAAGATCATACGGTTGCATGGTTTTGCTCCTTGCATAAGAAACCTCCTAACTATTTTAAACACATTATAGATAGGTTAGACAAATTCTGTTAACATCTCTTATTACTTATACATTACATAGTTATGTGTTCTAACATAAAATCTTATTATTTTAGTGTTTATTCTAGATATAACATGTTGAGTGGGAGGAAAAGTGTAAAAAAAAAAAAAATCTTACTTGGATTCACCTTAAGGTATTTTTATATTTGTTCACTCACTTTAATGTGTCTTATTCATTCATTTAATAACATTTATTTTGACTTGTAGTACAATAAGCAATCTGAAAATTATGAGTGTTGTTACTATGTGATGCAGTGAATGTTAACTATTGTGCAAGCTGAAACTGATAGAGGTTGGGATCAAGTAATACCTCAGTACACAAATACTTTAAAATTTGGGGTTTATTATTTATGCACTACATGAAAACAATTTCTAATGTCACATTTTTTCAATGACCCACAATCGCTACATTCGAAAGCATTAACATGATCAAAATATTTTGTAACCATGTATAAAACTTTAGGATAAATGAATGATTAGAATGACATTATAAGTTTTTTTATAAAACTTTTTCATAAATTGTAGAACTTTTTGTAAAATGTTATATGTACTTAATTAATTATATATAGTCTTTTATGCATTATTGTTCTGGAAATTTAATATATTATGCAGGACAAGAGCATATGTATAGTTATATATATAATTTTTTTTTAAAAATACCCTTTTAATGACGATTCTGGGACGAACCGTCTTTAAAAACACCAGCAACATGACTTATAACGACAGTTTCCTATTACAATCGTCGTTATAAGTATTGTTTAAGCCTATTCTTATATGAATTAACGATATTCTTATATGAATTAACGGCAGTTTTTCAACAAGCGTCATAAATGTTGTGTTTATAACAACGATTTAAAAACCGTCGTTAAAAGCTATTATTTTTAACGACACCTTATATAACCACAGTTTTACAACCGTCTTCAAATACTCTTTTTAACTATCGTTAATGACTGTTTCTGCACTAGTGTATGTTCTATGTTCTTTAATTTTTCCATCATTGTGTTTTCTTTTTTGCTCTTTAAAAGAGAACCTTCACACTTACTTAACTTCTTGATTAAGTTTGTGTCCAGTGGCAATTTTCTTTGAGATTATTACCATAATTGTTAATCCAAAATTCATAAACAAAAGAGTAACCCATAAAATGTGCAATCCTAAAATCAACTCACATCAGGTTGTGTCGCACACAATACTCAATGGGTTAGCCAGGAGTGGTTGCATTTCAAATAATACTTGAGGTTTTAGCTTTAAGAGGCTAAGTATTCAAATGGTACTTGGGTTATTAGCTAAGAGTGACTACATTCCAAATCATACTCAACTTGTAACTTGCAATAGTAGTTTGTATAATGAAACTCAATTATTTGTATAAGATTTGGACGTGGTCCGCCTTATTAGACGAACTAGTATAAAAATCATAGAGTAAATATTTATTTCCCTAATCCTTGTTCATTGCATATTGTTGTATTGCATTAACGAAAAAATTAAAGATTTGCAAATCAACCTTTAGAAAAGGTTTTTGAGATATCGTTTGTCAAGCCTAAACTATTGTTTGACGACTTGCGATCAAACGATACATTACAAAAACTGCAAAAGGTTTTTAAAACACAAATCAACTCTTTCTTCTTGTGTTTTGATATATTTTTTTACACATGTCATGATCAAGAATAAGAAAATACACCTTACATGTGTTTAAAACAATTGGAATCTTATGTGTGAACATAAGATTACTTAAGTTAATGATTAACTTAACTGATCATATGTTTAACACTTAGTTAACTATTAATCTAACTATGCACACATGGGGTGCCTAAAAATAAGAAAAAACCACATGAAGGAGCTACAACCATCACATGCACTTGAAAGTGACATGTGTTGATTAGAAACTCTTCATGTGCCTTCTACTCTTTATTAATTTCATGTGTTTACTTGTGTGTCTCTGGATTGTAGAATATTCCAAGAACATCAAAGAATATTCTATAATCTAAGATATACAAAATTAAGTGTTTCTTTATCTATTCTTCCATTACTTTGAGTTTTCCTCTGGTGAATCTCCATTCAAATCTTTTCTTCAAATATTTTATTCATTTCTTATTCTTTATTTCTTCTTATCATGATTCATGGAAGGGTATCTTAACTAGAACATAAGGAGACATCTCAACCAAAAAGAGAATATACAAAAATAGAATATACATGAATTCTGTGAATGCCATTTTAATACTTATAAGAATAAAATTAACTTTAAAAATCTATATTTTTTTATTTCTAGGAATTTTGAATATTCACCTAGCTTAACAAATTTAATCAATTTTATTTTAAACTTAAGTATGCTTTTGTAAAAAAAAGATCAATTAATTTTATTTATTTGAGTATTTATAAATTTAATATAACATTAAGTATGTTTTATTTATTTTTCACCAATATTCTGCATTTTTATTTGAGACGTGATAAAGTACTAAGAACACATCGCACAACAATAATTAGTGTTCTTATTTTTACTTAATTTTATAATATATTATGTACAATTATAAAAATATAAAGAAAAAAAAAAGTGGAGTGATATTATAAATTTAATTAAGTTTAGTATATAAGAAGATATATATGTTTAATGTGTGTTATATTTGAAAGTGATGATATAAATTATATATATATATATATATATATATATATATATATATACTTTCATCGAAAAGAAATACTTATATAATGTATCAATAAATTATATTTTGTAACCTTCCTAAACACAACATTCTCCCATTCTCACTTTATTTTATTTTTTTCTCTCCTAACTTCTCTTTTTCTCCTTTTCTTTTCATTTCCTCTTTCTCTTCCAATTTTCACTATTTCAGAATCTGATTGCATCTCACCGTAGTTGAGGAGTCTTGGAACATTTATATTCGCACAAATTCTTAAACACAGTAAATTCATATTTGCTTTAAAGATCTTTTATTCTATGTTTTTTTTATGATTTAATCATCAATCTTGATGGGGTCAGTTGAAAATAGTGATAATCTCAATGTATACTAAATTTCTCTTCTGTTTGGATTGCTTGCTCTAGGTCCCTATATCTTGGTATAATATTACTGCTTGGTTTTTGGAAACTGCCTTGAAGATCAATTTTTTTAGGTAAGAGAATTTAACTTTAGTTTTAGTTTTTAATAGTACTTTAGACTAGAAGATTTGGATGTAGAGGAGACGTGGTTCCAATATTCAATTTCTCTTGTAGGGATATTGTTTGTTTATATATTGTTTAAACTTATAGAAATATTAGATTTTGATGGTTTAATATTTAAGTGTTGTTTTTTATATTAAATAGACTTTTGAATGTTGTGGATTGCCTTTTGAATGATATTGTATGATGAAAATTTTATGGAATTAAAGTCATACATTTGGATAATGTAAGGACTGATGTTTGTTTGTGTATTAAGTATTGATGCCTATGTAGTAAGAGAGATCTCCTCACTTCACTCATGATCAAAGTTACATAGACTAAGATACTAGGCGGTGAGAAGTTGATGGAGGAGTTCATGCACACCGTGATATATGAGATGCTCAACTTGGATTGTATTGAACTTACCCTGATCTTTTCTCTTGGATTCGTTTGTAATCTAAGTCTTGGGTATTGGATTAGGTATTAGTCTCTGGTAGGACTTATTTAATACGGATCTTTCAGAAGACGTCAATTGTTATTTTGTCAATGGAATATCTTGGATGTGTAGATCTATGTAGGATCTTTGTGATTGTTTTATGTTGGGATTTGAAGAATATTGAATAATTGGAAAATGGATCCATGTAATTTGGTTTACTCTTTATAAATTTTATTTTCACTAGTTTATCTTTATTTTTTTTTTTTGTTGTGAACTAGTACACGAGTAGATGATCATACAGGTGCAGGAGAGCCTGGAAGACTTTAGAATTTTGTTTTGAGCTATGGATTATAAATATTTGTATTAAGTCCTAATCATATATTATGAATGTTTTGAAAAGCTCTAAGCTTGTATAGAAACTTGTAGAACTTGTATTGTAAAAGTTATATGTATTTATGTGGTGTTACATATTTTATTGCTAATTGATTTATGATTATATTTAACTTTTGTTATCACATTTAAATATTATATTGTTTATGTGGCAAATTTAAAGAATTATTTTTAAAATATATCTACAAAGTAAAATCCATATTATTGTGAATATTATTTAAACTTAAACTTTATTTTTTTTTAAATTCGTTATCTTAATTACATATATGTTATTTATTTTCATGACACTAAATCATGGGATTATCTAAAATGACACTAGATTTTTAGTTAACTTCTCAAGAAAAATTAATATTGTGAGAGACTAATTACTAAAATTCCGTCCTTCTTCTTCACTACGCACTTGAACATTAGGAAAAAAAAATTATTTGAAAATGTTCCCATGAGTATTCATTTCTACTATTAATCTTCTATTTTTTTCTTTTTTAATTTATAAAAAATATGTTTTCAAAAAAAAGGTACTCAATAGTTTCGTGCATTCATAAAATCCACAACAAAACACCAGTACTATTTATAGAATAGAATGAAAATGTCTGACAACTATAGCCTATTTATGCTTTCACACTTTCCCTTTTTCAATATATACCACACACTTCACCAAGAGTGGTGTTCAAATGAGTCTTCTCATTGGTGTGTTTTGTTACAAATTTATAAATTTTCCGACAAAAACAATTCAACGACTCATAAAATAGAGGGATAACAATTCACGAAAACGATATTCCTATAAATAAAAGTTGGAGTGATTACATAAAAGAGAGATACAGTTGAAGAATTCCCTAGAGAATTTTGATAGGAAGAATTTTCAATACTTTTGATTGTTTCATTATATTGCCTTGTTATCCAAAATAAGGTCATTTTATCTATGGAGATGGTGAATGGTTTTAAATATAAATATATATTTTGCAAATGCATGAATAATCTTGACTACCAATTGAACTAGGAACAAGTACTACTACTCATTTACTACTCATTATTAGGGTGTTAATATCAATTAAACTAATTAATATATCAATTCTATACAAGAAATCAACCGTTAACATATCAATAAAATAACTAAATACATTAATTTCAATTAATAATATTGTAAATTTAAAATTTAATTTATAAATGTTTATAATATTAGTTAGTTTAAATGGTAATTATATTTAATTACACTAGTAGTGTAATGCTAAAAAAAACTATCATAATTTTGATTAAGTAATTAAATACAAAAAAGCATAAAACATGATCATGTATGATTTTTAAGAATGAATGCTTCTATCAACCACACATGAGAGATACAAGTGTTTCGTCTCTCAACCAATTTCACACTATACAATCCTATTTTATGTCTCTTGCTTTCGTCTATCAAGTAGGGATGGCACTGCGGGCTCATCTGTCCGCATTGTCCCGACCCGCGTAAGAAATGCAAATTCATTTTATTGGTTTGTCTCGCATATGAGCTGGCTCGTAGGCTACGACCTAGTACACATATTTTTTTAAACTAATAAAAAATAAATGTTCAAATATAAATTTGGAATTTTTTTATTAAATTAATTTTTTTCTTATTTATATAAATTGGGTAAATTATCCCACGTTATTATTCTCACAAAACATGCGTAATAAGATATGAATAAAAAAAAATATTATGATCTTATGATTTTCAATGAAATTTTAATTTTAATCATACTAATAAATTGGCTAATAAAATATTTCAATAAATATATACATTTTGTAAGGTACATGTAGACACATGCTTGTTATTCTAATTTAAAAAATAGTATAAAATGATATATATATATAATATTATATTTAAATTTAAATTTTATTATAAAATAAAATAAAATTCTAACTACTGCATTGAATAAGTATTAAAACATAAACAATCTATGCATTTTAGACAAAAAAAAATGCTCTTTAAATATTAAAAAAATGTTATTGAATTTCGTGAAGGTGTTATGAATTAGGCATTAAGGGTAGTTTCTTCTTTCACCTCCATGTCTTTCTTCTTGCACCCCATACTTCAAAAACTGCTCAAATTAACCTTTGACATTTTTCATTGAACATTTTTTCTTTAATTCCAAAATATGGAATTCAAAGACTTTCAGGGTTATAGAATCTGAAAGTTAAAATTTGTGTTTCGGATTGTAGAATATTCCTGATTGAACAATCCAGAATCCAAATTTATATTTTGGATTGTAAATTTCGAATGAATAATTTTGTACTTTATGAAAATGTAAGGCTACATGAAGAAGTTATGGGGATGCGTAAAGAAATTTTTAGATTTTAAGATATTCTGCGCTTGATCCACACGGGTTGTGGGTATGCGGAGCAGGCCTAAGCGGGGTAACAGGCTGAAATAGGCCCTTTGCCCCATATTTTTTCTTAGCGGACCACGGGCTAGCCCGCATGGCCCGTCCCACATTATCATCCCTGATATCAAGGAGATCTATTCAAATAGGAGTCATATCTAGTGATCTCTTGAGTAAAGAGTTAAAACTATTATCTTCAAGAACAATCACTGAAAAAAAATTTAAAATTACATACTCTTATTATTGTTGTTATTATTATTAATCTTAATATTATTATTAAGATTTTGTTGCAAGAGAAAATTGAATTCAAATCTAAAGACTACATATAGAACATTTAACCACTACACCAATTTTTTTTATCATATTATTATTATAATAATTATTACTATTATTATCATAATTATTCTTATGATTCTTCTTCTTATTATTAATATTAATAGTAGTTAATAGTATTAACAATAATATTTATAATAATCATATTATTATTAATATTCATAGTAATATAAATAATAATAACATTAATATAATTATTAATGAGGTTAATAATAATATTAATAATAATAACATTAATAATATTATTAATGGGGTTAATAATAATAATAATAATAATAATATTCTTAATGTAATATTAATAATAATTTTAATAACATTAATACTATTAATATTAATAATATTAATAATATTATTACTACTACATTCATATTATTAACAATATTAATATTCAAACATGAATATTAATATTTAAATCTATAGGTAAAATATCTACGGATTTAAATTCATATGTAAAAATTTGTAGGTAATATTCATAAGTAACATTTTTTTTTCAATCTATTAAAATTATGTACAAATTTTATCTCCAGATTTTTATGCTAAACTACTTCATGATTATATATGAAAATATTCATAGGTAACTCAATTTTACATACGGATAATAATCTGTAGATAAATTCAAATTTATTTACGAATCCAAATTTGTAGGTAATTAATTATCAGTAGGTAACAACAATTTTTTTTTAGTGAACTTGACTCTAACGACTTTCAACTATGGCCCAACTATTTGATTAATATGGTATGTACTTTTACCATATTTTGGTGAAAAATGTTATGCTACCTAAGGGGATAAGTACTGTCAATTATCCAAAATGTTACGCAAAGAAGAATACTTATTAAAGTTGGATGAAGTGCCTTTAATGCATCGTCCACTATAAAGCTTATGAGACGTAGAAAGGTTGTTCAAGTGACTTGAAGTTGATCAACAGTCATGAATGGATTTTCAATAGTTATATTCTTTTAGTGCCTATATATAAAGTTATCTTTTAGGAAGAAGAATGTGAGTGAGGATGTTGCATTGTTCTAAAATGTTGCCCATATTTTTTGTGGCACAAAATCTTCATAGAGAATACTAGAGTGTTCATTTAGCGAACTAGGAAAGAATTCTTAAACTCTATAATTAATCATACCTCACAAAATGTATTTTATTAGCCCAAAGCGGTTGTTTGGCAAAGAATACTCATACACGGTTATCTAGGAGTGGTTTGTGATCGAAAAGAATACTAGGTTTAGCTAGGAATGACTAAGTGTAAAATAATACTTGTACAGGGTAAGTCAATAGTGGTTGTGATTAAAAAAAATACTTGTTGAGTGGCTAAGTGTGAAAGAATACTCAAAAGATTAGCCAAGAGTGGCTACGATGCTAAATAATACTAAAGGGGTTAGCCAAGAGTGGTTAGGATCCAAACAATACTCAAATGGTTAGCCAAGATTGATTATGATCCCAAATAATACTCAGTTGTACTTCACAATATTAGTATACTAGTGAAACTCAATCTGTTGATTGAGAATTAAATGTTGTCTACTGTATCTGACGAACTAGTATAAAATATAATGCGTATTTCTTATCTTTTTTTTATCTCTTTTACTTTATATGTTATTATCATCTGTGTTAATTCAAGAGGGAGAATAACTGTTAAAACTAAGTTTGAAAAATATATTGGTTGAGTAAATCTATTAGAAGCTTGAAATTACATTTGATTAATTCTATCATACGAATTTTGGACTTAAAAGGAGTCATTAATAGACTTCTTATTATATAAAACTATCATCTAAGTAACATCATTAGACAATATTTACAAAAAAAATTGTAAAGAAATTTTAAAACATAATTCAATTGATATCAGAGCCATCCTGTAAAGGGTCAAACGCTTGACAACGTCTACAAAAAAAGATTCAACATTACAAGTTTGGAACAACAAATGATAGATGAGGGAGCATATACTACAAAGCCTCAAGCATTATTAGGAGAAAAATAATTATAATGAAAGAACAAGATGAAGATAAGAAGATGTGTATATTAAAGTCAATTATGGATCTACATGACTTCTTGAAAATCAAGTACAAGGCGAATGAAGGCATTAAAAAGAGAAGAACTACAATCTTCATAAATCAACACTAGTTCTTTAGCATGATGAATGGTGAAACTGTAGAGGATATGTTTGGAAGAATAGAATTTCTTCTAAATGGGCCAGTGGCTCTTAGAAAGAGCTACTCTAAAAGCATAGAACAACCCAAAGTAGTGTAGAGCATGCCAGAGGAATGTGCCTAAATAACATCTATGACAAAGACTCGTGATTTAAAAAAGCTCATGTGGCAGGAATCTTGGGGAAGTCTAAAAGTTCATAAGGAACGTCTTAAGGATCATAAGCACTATATAACATCAACTCCGTCTAACTGAGGTCTTCAATCAAAATAAGCATTTGAACAGATTGAACTCTGACGAAGAAAAGGCAATAAATGAAAGCATGATCATCTAAACGTGTACCAACTTATTAATAAGCAATCATTAGTAAGTATCAAGCATATCAAAGGGTACTAATGGTGAAAAGATGAACCTTTTAATGCATGACTATCAAAACAACTTAGCGCAAAACAAACATTGCTCATAATCAATGTTGCACATTGCCACGTCTTAGTCAACGTTGCCAACAGAAACGTAATCATCGCTTTGTTTCAAACTCTTCTTCAAGAATAACCTAATGTGACGCTAAAGCTTTTCTTTACGCACTCACACTCTATAATGAATTTTTGAATCTTTTGAGTCTTCTCCATTCTTCCTCATTCAAACCTCCATTGGAAGATTTCAATGGCTCCTAAGAAGGTTACCCAAAAGACAATGTTTGTCTTCACCTTCATTGAACCAATGTTAAAATTTCCTAAATCCTAGTTCATAGTGTGAATTTCTTCTATCTTCTTCTATCTTTTACTTTACATGTTATTATCATTTGTGTTAATTCTGTTAGAATTGTAGGTCTTAAACAAGAAGGGGTGAATTGTTTTTTGAAAGATTTTCGAAAGTTTTGAAGGAACAATGAAAGGCAATGAGGAATCAATCAATTAGAAATCAAATCACCCAAGATAAAAATTGTTTTTAGAGTGATTGTAGAATTTCAACCGGTTATTTTTGCGAAATAATCGGTTGTTTATATCAATTGTATTTAAAAGAAGGCAAAAACAGTTTTAAATGAGAGAAAGGATAGAGAGATTTACACGAGGTATTTATACTGGTTCACTCTTAACCAAGAGTTACATCCAGTCCTTAGCTAACCACAGAGAATTCACTAGGCAATCAAAAAACTTGATTACACACACACCAAAGTGGTGATCTTGAACCCTTCAAGAACACACACCACCTTTGGCAAAACACCAAAAATTTTAGAACACCCTCTGAATTTGCACTACACCAATCTTTACAGAAATACAGTAATCAAATGAAAGAGAATGGAATACACCTGGGAATGATCAAAGATCAAAACAAACTTGATACAACACAATCCTATTCCACTTTTAGAAAAAAAATCCAAATCTTGAAGCAATCTTGGAAAAACTGGTTTAAAAGTGTTATCTTAGATCAATAACAACCAGGAGCGTATAACCACTTATTTATGTTAGAATGTATGGCCTTAAACGAAAGGGGGGTGAATTGTTTAAAGGGGGTTTTCGCAAACTTTTTAAGCTAGAATGTAATTCTTTGCAAGAAACTAGATTAGGAATTCAGTTAGCCAAGAACAAAGCTCAAAACAACAAAGCATCAGAAAAACAATCGGTTGTTTTTGCGAAACAATCAGTTGTTTATACCAGTAAAACAATAACAATTGAATTTAAAAGAGTTTGAAAGAAGAAAGAGATACACAAACAGTTTATACTGGTTCACTCTTAAACCAAGAGCTACATCCAGTCCCCAAAATCCACTGGGCAATCCACTAAGCAATCAATTACAGATTACACACAAACACCACCAAAGAAGTGACATTGATCCCTTCAAGAAACACACTTCCTTTGGCTCAGCACACCCACATGAATGTTGATCTTGACAACCTCAAGAGCACACAACCCTTCTTGGATTTACAACACCAGAATGTACAAAGTATTCAGAATGAAGTACACTTGTTACAGAATCAACTGAAATCAATACATATGTAATCTTATTCCACTCTCTCTTGAGAAAACCAAAGCTCAAAGGTGAAAACTCAAATCTTGAAAGCAATCTCCGAAAAACTCAAATCTGTTTTTCTCTTTCCTTGTTTGTTATAAAACATTAACAAACTATTTATAGCTTTCAAATATTGATCAAAGCATTTAAAACAGGAGCGCATTCAGTTTGAAAATCATTTAAAGCACACTTAACTAACAAAACAGATTCTATTAAGATTTTCAAACAAACAATCGATTGATTTCACAAAACAATCGGTTGTTTTGGTTTGACAGCAAGTCAACCAACCAAAACAGTTTTCAACCTTTTCAAAAACACCTAAGTGTAAAACAATCGGTTGTTTCGACAAAACAACAGGTTTTTCACTTAGTTTGAAAAACACTTTAAACTTAAAAGTTTTGAAAACACTTAAGCTTTAGATTCAACAAAGAGTGGATTACAAAGATAACTACCCAGATCCTACTCTAAAAACACAGCAGCATCTCCAAGCAACTTCAACCTTCCATCAAACACTAGGATTTGGATTCTTCAAAGCTTTTTTGAACACACTTGATTCAACAATTTATACTCCAAACAGTTATTAAAAGCACTTAATGTTAGGTCCAAAATCAGTTAAAACCATTTAAAATATAATAAACCAACTTAACATAATTTTGTTAAGGTTTTCAGAAAATCAACCGATTGAAAACATGAAACAACCGGTTGAATTGGTTTGACAACAAAGTCAAGCTTTTTCAAATTCTTTTCAAAATACACTAAGTGTAAAACAAACGGTTGAATCGAAATTTCAACAGGTTGATTTTTCACTTTCTTTAGAAAACATGTTTTTTTCCAAAAACTTGAATCAAACAACCTTGGATCATTACTTTGAGTGGATTAACAAATTCAAACTACATAAGACACACACACAGACACACAACCAGCAGTAGGGTCTTCAAGCAATCCACTTGGATTTGGAGACATCAAAGCATCATCTTCAACAATCTCCCCCTATTTGATGATGACAAATCCATGGTTTGCTTGTGTTGTCCTTTTTGAATTTGAATACACTTATAAAACAAAAATTGTGCATGTAGAAGTTAGTAATATAACCCAGGTTTGAAAAGCACCAAGGACTAGTTTTCATCATAAGGTTTCCAGCAAGAAAATCAGCAAAATCAGTGTGAAAACTAGTGTGAATGAGGTGCAAGATCAGAGCATTCAACAGCAGCACAATAACCAGAATAGTAAAGCGCAGTAGTAGTAGCACTGCAACAATGAAAACCAAATAATTCTCCCCCTATTTGTCTTCACAATAGAGTAAGACAAGTGACAAAAACAGAATTTAAGAATTTGAGAATCAAGAATATCTAATTCTTTTCTTAAGAAGAAAAACCTTTCCTTAGGTAGAGACTTAGTGGAGATCTGCAAGTTGCTTTTTAGTTTCAATAAACTGAACATCACAGTCCCCATTGCTCACATGATCCCTTATAAAGTGGTGGTGAATCTCAATGTGCTTAGTCCTTGAGTGTGAATCTGATTTTTGGTGAGATTTATGGCACTAATGTCGTCACACAGCAAGGGTACCTTGTGGATCTTCAACCCAAAATTTTCAAGTTGTTGTTTGATCCAAAGAATTTGGGCACAACAACTACCAGCAACTATGCATTCATAGCAGTTGAAAGAGAAACACAAGCTTGCTTTTTGTTGTGCCGGGATATAAGACTTGAGCCAAGGAGATGACAAGTCCCACTTGTGCTCTTTTTCTATCCAGCTTGCACCCTACAAAATCAGAATTAGAATAACCAACCAAATGTATAGGAAAGTGAAGGAGATGACAAGTCCCACTTGTGCCCTTAAGATATTTCAAAATTCGTTTGGCAGCTTTGAAGTGAGATTCTTTTGGATATGATTGAAATCTAGCACATAGACAAACTGGAAACATGATGTTTGGCCTGTTAGCAATGAGATCGAGCAAAGAACCAATCAATCCTCTGAAATTTTTTTGATCTACAATTGTTCCATCCAAGTCAGCATCCATATAACAACTTATGGACACTGGTGTGGATGCCTCTTTGCAGTTTTCCATTTCAAACTTCTTAAGAATCTCCTTGCACTACTTGGCTTGGTTTAGAAAGATGTCATCATTTGATTGCTTGACTTGCAGCCATAAGAAGAAGGATAACTCTCCCATCATAGACATTTCAAACTCCCCCTGTATAGCTGCCACAAATTCTTCATATAGACTATCATTAGTAGCACCAAATATGATATCATCAACTTAAATTTGAACCAAGATGATAACAAATTTTGACTTTTGAATAAAAAGAGTCTTATCAATTTTGCCTTTCTCATAGTTATGAGATAAGAGAAAATTGCTAAGCATTTCATACCATTATCTTGGGGCTTGTTTGAGTCCATACAAGACCTTTTTCAGCTTGTACACATGATTAGGATATTGGTGATCCTCAAAACCAAGTGGTTATGAGACAAAGACCTCCTCATTGATGAACCCATTGAGAAATGCACTCTTCACATCCATCTAAAACAGTTTGAACCCACTAATGCAAGCAACAGTCTCACAGCTTCCAATTTGGCCCCTGGTGCAAAGGTTTCATCATAGTCAATGCCCTCCTCTTGATTGTAGCTTTTAGCAACTGATGTGAATTGATTTTAGATTGCTTCATTTTAGATGTGACACTTTACTTAGATTGAGATATTTTAGTAATTATATGGTGAGAACCCAAAGAAGATTCCCACTGGACACGAACTTAACCAAGTGGTTAAATAAGTGTGAAGGTTCACTTCTAGAGGGCAAAGGAAAAATATAAGAATATGGTGATTGATGATGAAGGGCAAAATGTAAAAGAGCATGGAAGGAAAAACAAGAACACAATAAACACTAAATTGACAAAGGATGAAAACAAGAACATAAGAACACAAAGATAAATGGAATAATGGAAATAATGGAAGAGGTGAGAGAAAGGAAAAGCTTATGTGATGGAAGAGAGGTGGATCACGCCACTTGGAGGGTGGTTTTACTCCAAGATAAGTGTTGATGACTTGAGAGCTCTCAAACACTCAAGATAAGACCTAAATGCTAAGAGGAAACAAGTCTCACTAACACCTCACACAATTTGTGCATAGTAATTTTTTCTCTTCAAATTCAACATGTAAAATGCAATGGGTAGGATGAGAAAAGGGAAAAAATGGGCAGTCTTAGGGTTTGACTGTCAAACCCGCATCCTAGGCTTGTCCTTATAGAAACTAGGTCAAATTCCCTTCCTAAAAGGTTAGGAACAAGCTAAAATGATACCTACACCCCCTATTATGTTAAAGGCAACTTATTCTAGCCTATCTTTGCTATTTGGACCCATAAAGTGAGCCCAAATTACTTACAACATATTTGTATCTTGTAAGAAGACCAAAAGAAAGAATAGCTGGTGTGTTGGTCTATGCTCAGCTCCTCTAGTGAGGTCCATGTGATTCTTGGTGGGGTTATGAAATGTTCGTTGAGATGATTGTTCACCATGTGCTTTGTCTTTTGCTTCCTTGGTCATCTTCGTAGCTACTTGGGTTGTATCAACAACCAATCTAGCTTTGTTTCTTGTGATTACACCACCTTCATCCAGTTTGTTCCTAAACACCCACTTGGTTCCTATGAGATTCATGCAATCAGTCTTAGGAACACGAGACCACACATAATTTCTGGTGAATTGTTTCAGCTCTTCATTTAAGGCAGCCACCTAACTTTCATCCTTAAGTGCATCACCTATTGATTTGGGTTCAATTTGAGACACAAAAGCCATGTATTTGTAGTAGTTAGAGATAGAGTTTCTAGTAGATAATCCCCTATCAATCTGCCCAATGATGTTGTCCACAGAAAGATCTCTAGAAATCCTCCATTCTTTGGGAAGTTCATCCAGTTGTAGAATTTCAACCGGTTGTTTCTCAGAATCAATCGATTGTTTTTCTGTTCAGGATTCCAACTTCTCTAAAATGATGTTTTGCTCATCTTCTTCTGCATAATTATTCACGGATTCCTGTTATGCATGGTTACTCTCGTCAAATACAACATGAATTGAGTCTTCTACAGTCATAAGCCTTTTATTATACACTCTATAAGCATGACTAGTTAAAGAATAACCAAGAAAGATACCATTATCCGTTTTTTCATCAAACTTGTCAAGGTTTTCTTTTCCATTATTCAAAATGTAACACTTGCAACCAAACACTTTTAGATGACCAATCTTGGGTTTTCTCCCATTAAACAGTTCAAAAGGGGATTTTCTTCAATATTGGTCTAATGAGGACCATATTCATCACATAGCAAGTTGTGCTAATAGCATCAACCCAAAAATATTTTGGAAAAGAGGACTCACTTAAAATGGTTCTAGCAAGTTCCTCAAAAGACCTATTCTTCCTTTCCATAACCCCATTTTGTTGGAGAGTTCTAGAAGCAGAAAAGTTATGGAAAAGCCTAAATTTTTCACAAAAAGAATTGAATTTTTCATTTTGAAATTTCCCTCCATGATCACTATGAATGGCTTAAAGGTTACTGTAGCTAATGTTTTGTAACCTCTTGACAAACTTTTTTAATGCAGAAAATGCATCACTCTTGGATTCCAAGAATAATGTCCATGTGAACCTAGAGAAATCATCAACAATGATAAGAGCATAGTAGTTTCCACTAAAACTTATGGTTCTTGAAGGACCAAACAAATTCATGTGTAGCAGTTCAAGAGGTTTGGAAGTAGAAACAAAATTGTCCAGTTTGTAAGAATGTTTGATTTGCTTCCCCTTTTGACATGCTTCACATATGTGATCTTTCTCAAACTTGAGTCTAGGTAAACCTACCACAAGATCTTTTGAGATCAGCTTATTTAGATGATGCATGTGGATGTGTGCTATCCTTTTATGCCATAACCATGATTCCTCATGTTTGGTTAGAAAGCAACCAATAGATGTACAATATGAAATATCAAGAAGATAAACATTGTTGATCCTTTTACCAATCAACAAAACTTCTTGTGATTTGGGTAGTCGAATTTCAGAAGTGTTGGGCTTGAAGGTTATTTGATAACCTTTGTCACACAACTGGCTTATGTTGAGGAGACTATGCTTGAGTCCTTCCACAAGCAACACATCATGGATCAAGAAGGTGTTCTTGTCTCCAATGGTTCCTCTTCCAAATAAATTCCCTTTATTGTTGTCACCATAAGTGACATGACTTTCTTGAGGAGAAGATTGGCAAACTTGAGATTATCCCTTATCATGTGCTTAGAACAACCACTGTCCAGATACCACGTGTGCTGATTTTCCATCAAAGAACCCTACAAGAATCAAAATCAAGGAGCAAGATTTGGTCCCCTTTTAAATTGGGTCAATGGGTATTAATTGGAATATTTTGATCATTAGGAATATTAGAATTCTTAGGAACCCACTTCAAAACACCCCTGGGAACAGAAAATTTCCTAACTCTGCAGAATCTGACAGAGTGACCCTTTTTCATACAACAAGAGCATGAAACAAACAGTTGTTTATACAATTCAATCAGCTGTTTTTCAAAGAAGCTTGAAAAAGGCTTTGAAACTGCTATTTTCTTATTGTGTGGATTAAAACCCAATCCAACTTTGCCAAAAACACATTTTTGTGATGTAAGAACAATTTCAAGGTTAAATTGGCCCTTGGAAAACCTATCCACTATTTTCACTAGATAGTGAACCTTCTTTTGAATAGATTCACAATTTTCACAAAATCTATAGTCACATTTGCAAAAAGAGTTTTTGTAAATCATTTCAAGATTTTCAAAATCATTTTTAGAATTGTTCAGCTTTTCTTCCAATGCTTTAACTTTATTTTCCAGCCAATTATTCATGCCTTTCAATCGGTTGTTTAAAAGGGCCAGCCTATTAGCTTCTTCATGAGTTTCTTTAAAAGCATCAAGAAGCTGGCTATAATTTTCAAAATTAATTGAGGTTCTTGAACTTACACTTCTTGTGTCAAAATCTCCCTTTGCCATCAAGCACAAATTTTCCTCTTCATCTCCATTTGATCAAGAGGAAGATATGTTATTGTCTTACCAATCAATTTCATTTGAGCTTTCATGAGTAATTTCAAGAATGTCCCACATATTCATTGTAGAAACACATTTTAAGACCTTGAAAAACTCATCAGAATTTAGAGCAGATGTAATGATATGTTTGGCAATACAATCAAATTGAGCTCTTTTACTTTCAGACTTAATCCATTGGGACCAAGGTGTTTCAATGAAAACATTATTGTTTTCAACCTTTGCAATAAAAGGATTGTTTTCAATGTTATCCCAGATTCTTCTATTAATTGATTCCAAAAAGATCTTCATCCTTACCTTCCAAAACTGATAATTCACACCACAAAACAGAGGTGACATGTTAATTGAAGCACCCTCCCCAAAGGGTAGTTTTTCAGCCATGAAAAAGATTTTAGGATCGAAAACTTGAATGACTTTCAATAAATTAGCTCTTGATGCCAATTGTTAGAATTGTAGGCCTTTAACAAGAGGGAGGTTAATTGTTTTTAAAGTTTTAAAGGTACAGTGAAAAGCAATGAGGAATAAATTGTTTTTAGAGTGATTGCAAAATTTCAACTAGTTGTTTTGCGAAATAATCTGTTATTTATATCAATTGTATTTAAAACAAGGCAAAAACATTTTTAAATGAGAGAAAGGATAGAGAGATTCACACGGGGTATTTATACTGGTTCACTCTTAACCAATAGCTACATTCAGTCCTCAGCTAACCACTGAGAATTCACTAGGCAATCAAAAACCTTGATTACACAACACACACCAAAGTGGTGATCTTGAACCTTTCAAGAACACACACCACCTTTGGTAAAACACCACAGATTTCAGAACACCTTCTGAATCTGCACTACACTGGTCTTTACAAAAGAACACCACTTATTTATACTCCAAGCAGTTGTTAAAAGCAGTTAATGCAAGGTCCAAAATCAGTTAAAATCATTTAAAACAAATTAAATCAACTTAACATAATTTTGTTAAGTTTTTCATAAAATCAACTTATTGAAAACACGAAACAATCGGTTGAATTGGTTTGGCAGCAAAGTCAACCAAAGTCAAGCTTTTTCAAAATACACTAAGTGTAAAACAACCGGTTGAATCAAAATTTCAACAAGTTTATTTTTCACTTTCTTTAGAAAACATTTTTTTTTTCAAAAGAACTTGAATCAAACAACCTTGGATCATTACTTTGAGTGGATTAACAAATTCAAACTACACAAGACAAATACACACACAACCAGCAGCAGGGTCTTCAAGCAATCCACTTGAATTTGCAGACATCAAAGCATCATGTTTAACAAATTCAAGAGGGAGAATAACTTCTAAAACAAGTTTGAAAAATAGATTATTTAAGTAAACCTATTAGAAGCTTGAAGTTATGTCTGATACATTCTATCAAATGAAATTTGGACTTAAAAATGAGTCATTAACATATGTTTGTTATATAAAACTATTGTCTGAATGACCATGACTAGACGATATTTCCACAAAAAAGTTAATGTATATATAATGTGTGTGTGATAAACAAAATGTCATGGTTTGACTTCTACACCCTTCTAGAGGCACCTTTAAATGCAATTCTATAATCTGCACCTAAGTCTACTTTTGTGCCTAGTACATTCATAACAGATCATCACATAAGAAATAAGTACGAGAGTAAGCTCCCAAGAGTAAATATGAATAATCTAGAATTCTATATTATTACAGCTAACAACAAATTCATTCTCTTATAATCATACACATATACACATGTATCATACAGTCCAAGCATGAATCCACATATAAAGGATATTCTCCAAGGAATATCTACTAGTGCCTTTCGGTAGACCCATATTAAATAAGTCCTATTAGAAACTAACACTTTTTCCATATAAGCATCTCACACTTCGACTCCATAGATACAGGATAAGTTTAAGACATCCAAAATCTAAGAATCATAATGTGCAATAAAATCTCTTTCAGCTTCTCACCATCTGTTGTCTTAATGTATATGACTTAAACTATCAGTGAAACCAAATATCTCTTTCATAGGTTCTAATACATAATACACCATATCATACCATAATTTACAAATCACACTAGATTCATGACTTTAATTCACACATTACACATGAAATGTCATTCACATATCCATTTCATGCACACACACACTTCACTTGAATTAATGCAAAGTGAAGACTTTAGACTCAACGTGTACATGAAGAACATCAGACACATACATGAGAAATGTTCTTTTTCATATTCTACATGTAACTGAAGAACATTAAACACACATTCAACATATGTCTTCAAATTTTACAGGCAATTGGAGATTATATGCACGTGAAACACTTTTGCTTCAAATTCTACATGTAACTGGAGAACATTAAACGCACATGCAACATATGTTCTTCCTAAGACAACTAAAGAGCTTTCAATTCAACATGCAACACAAGTTAATTCTACTGAAAGCTTCAAGAAATAATCTAATTTACAACTTACTTCTTACTATCATCTAACTTCCCAGAAACTTTTCATTCTCGGAAAACTCCTAGCTTAAGCAAGAAGAATGACTAGTACTTAGAAGCTCTGAGGCAAATTGTTCAACTAAGATCGTCTTACTAGTGTAAACCATAATTAGATTAAAAAAAATATGAAGTTTGAAGAGATGAATGTAGAAAGAAGTTAGAATGAAAACTTAAAAAAAAAAAAAAAAAAAAAAAATGAAAAAAAAAAAAAAAAAAAAAAAAAAAAAAAAAAAAA
>Ga0123342_1004730_pt1 | contig 20483 bp, 10 predicted proteins | sample Turbeawhitnodule_FD_89960 | JGI IMG/M metagenome (GOLD analysis project Ga0123342, IMG submission 89960) | Root nodule microbial communities of legume samples collected from Mexico - Turtle bean Mexico white nodule | ecosystem: Host-associated > Plants > Roots > Nodule | place: Mexico: Nepantla...
CACTTGTCACTCCCAGAATGAGTTTCAGCTTGCTATTTTTAGTTAAAATTTGAATTTTTTTCTTTTTGAATTTTTTTTAAAACTTACCCCGGAAGTGCCTTCTATTTGTTATATTTATAGATGTCATTTGTTATTTGTTTTTTTTTTATGATGATTGTATTTGTTAATCATGTTGTCTAACACATTCTTAGATAAAGCTAGCTTGTAATAACTTTTTTCACCTATTATCTAAAAAAATTTCTTTTCCTCCTCTACTCTTCTTTTCTTTTGACTTTTATTTTCTTTTGAGAGATTGGTTGTGTATCTTTGCAGATGGACAACTTATACAATATAATTATAGGATTAACACCTATCATATGTTCGTTGCAATATAAACTTCCCTTCAGACATTAATATTGTCTTTTTGATCCTAGTTGTCATGCAATACACAACCCTCAACTTTAATTTAGGGATTGTTATGCACGACTCGACTTCAACCATAACTACCATATGAAAAAAAAAAATTCCTCCTCTACTCTTCTTTTCTTTTGAGAGATTGGTTGTGCATATTTGCAAATGGACAACTTATACAATATAATTATAGGATTAACACCTACATATGTTCGTTGCAATATAAACTTCCCTTTATACATTAATATTGTCTTTTTTATCCTAGTTGTCATGCAATACACAACCCTCAACTTTAATTTGGGGATGCACGACTCGACTTCAACCATAACTATGCAAATTAATATTCTATCTCTAATACTAATCAAAATCATGTGCCAAAAAGATAAATCCATAATCGTTAAGTAAACAAGTCTCATTATAAAAGCTCTAAAATTTGTTCAATTAACATACTATATAAGTAAGACTTAAATAAATTATAAATTCTTGTTAGACAATTTTTCAATTTGACTTTTTAATAAACATTTTTGTAAAATAAGTACCTAATAAATTATACACAGTATTAAATAAATTATATTTATTAAATAAATTGTTACTTGTACTAATAGTTATATATAATCATATAATAAAATTTAGTTTGGTTTTAAGTTAAAAATACATTCAAACCGATCATAAAAATTACATGCGATCTAATCTGAACCAAATCAAATCAATTTTTGCGATTTGGTTTGGATTCATTTTGCAATTTTATTTATATAATTTCTTGTTAATATATGTATATACATAAATAATAAATAATCCATTAGATCTTCCTCATTTAAGTCTAACTAATTCTTTCACAAAACTCAAAACATTTTATTAGTTATGTTTTGTTTCCTTTCAATAATATTCTTTTTTCGCATTTTTCACCTCCAAAATTATTAATGTAACCTTATAACACTCTTCCCACCTCATACATATGTTAAACATACTTTATTCTTCTATTACATATTAATAGGGTTTTCTTTTATTAGCTACATATTTATAGGTATGAATGAAGATAAACATATTAGATTTTTCTCGGCATACACATATATCATATATGAGTAAAATAATAATTAATGTAGTAATGTTTAAATAATTGATTTCGGTTCTAATTCAGATAGGTTTGAATCACTTTTGAAATTTCAAACTGCTAACCAATCCAAATCACTCAATTCTGAACAAAAAAAAAAATCCAAATCGATCCAAAAAGTTTTAATTTTTTAGTTATTTTTATGATTAGTTAGCACCCCTAATATTGGACATTAAAAACTTATTTATACCTAAAGACATATTACATCAAATTTATGCACATGATGCAAGATTAACATTAGAAATCACTTATCACTATTGACAATTTTTACGGAAAAGCAGACCAAATTTAATCAGAAGAGGTAAGATGCTGACCTATTACGTGGAATTCAAAATAGGAGTCGAATCAGCATATTAATCCAATGAGTGCAGCAGCAATCAAGTCACTATTATTAGAGCATATAAAACTCTCATGGGTAACATAAATCATCCGAAAAAGGGCCATATCTACTTTATAATACATGAATTAATCATTGTAATCAATGTCGTATACAGGGGAGCGCCAAGGAAAACAAATTGCAGAATAGAGAATATTGAGTATCATAAGGAAAAAGGTTTTCTATAAACATCAAATGCTTCGCAAGCTGTCAACTGCGGTTCCTGTCCAAACAAAACGCAACAAGGAAAAACAACAGACAGTGAGCACAGGTACAAACATAAAAAAGGAACTCTTATAAGGTAGTATACAAGTAATGAGTTCAAAACTTCATATCATCCAGCTACTGATAAAAAGAGAACAGTTAAAACATGCTTTGTGATACGATCAAAGAACTGTCAAACTATATTTACCTGTCTCAGTCCACCAGCACTTACACTACCTCCGCTCACAAGCATGGTGATAAGAGATGTTACCACATCTCCACCCCCACCGCCGCCACTGCCAACATTTCTGATGGCATTGCGCATTGCAGTGAGAATGCTGCCATAGGTAGCCCCGTGACCTCCCTCTAAGGCTTGGATGAAGCAAAATGTCATTGCCCCAGTCGATGTAATCTTCGATAGAGCCTGTTTATAGAGATAGTGATTGTATGTTCGGACAACAGACCTCACAAGTCTAGATTGAAACACGGTCAGACATAAATCAATTTGAATTTGCTGAAACTTACAGATGTATCAGCGGAAGTTTGATTATCATCGCATCCACTGAAGCAAATAACTTCTCCACCATTAGATCCTTTCCATACACCAGACCTAGGGCGATGGTCCTCCCATGCATATTGTCCGGTCCTGTTACATAAGTATAAGTGGAACGTAAGGAAATATGATGAGTCAACAACTACAGCTGTTAGTAAGTTAGTCCATTAGACAATTAGTTGTACTCACTAGTATGTTAGTTAGCTAGAAGAGATTTTTATAAATGGGGAAATCAGATTAGAGGTAGACAAACTGTACATTTGATGGATTTTGTAAGCGAAGGGAGAGATCATTCATGAAGAAGAAACCCTTCACAATTCTATCCTTTATTTTCTGTTATGTTCCTTTGGTTCTTTCTCTCTAGTTTCCATCATTTTTCTCTATATATGTATAATCTAGGCATAAAAGTAAATACTAAATTTATAAAAATATAGGAAAAAACGGAAGAAAACGCAAAATACATATCTTAGTTTTCTTCTTCTAAACTCTTCTCCCATTGAACTCTATTTTGGAATAGATTTAAATAATGCAGTAAATAGGTTTTATCCTACATATGCAGTACGCCACATACAGGCTTCAGTTCTTACTCAATAAGTGACACTCCAACTTTCTCTGACATACAATATTTCCTACACGTATAGTCAACCTCCATATTCTCATATATGCTATTAATCCTCATAGTACTTGGTATTAAATAAAAAGTGCATACATTTATATCCATTTTCATTTTGATGAAGCGTCAACGCAAAGTTAAATTTTTTTAATTAAACATCACAATACTAAACTCAACAAAGCCAAATATAACAAAGTTAAACCAGGCAGATACAACAGACAATTTTAGAAGGTAACCTCTTCATTCTGCAAAGGAAAGGCAAATCTAGAACAGTGCCACTGTGGCAGGAATCGATTAGTGCATGTAGCTTAGCTCCGTGAGGAATGGGTCTAACAAGGGCTGCATTGATCTCATCATCTACAATCATACCCTGCGTTTCAAAATCCAGGGGGCATAGAGTTTCATCATATCCATCAGCTTCATCACCACTATAGTTCCTTTGCTGTGAACCATGGCCAGAATAATGGAAAACCAGGGAGTCTCCAGGTTGACATCCTTGCGCAAGCCAATACATCGCCATCCTAATGTTGTGCTTGGATGGAAATTTGGGGCCATGGGGATCTTCTTCTTCTGAATTTTGAAATTCAAATGATGAATACTAGCATATATGCTTTATGAATTTCTTTTTTTCTTAAAATATAATGTAGGATAAACAACTCTTCCAAATTCTTAGACTAATCATAGGCACGCATTGCATGTCAAATTTTAATATCAGATTTAGCTCTTACAAAGTGAAAAAGTATGTTGATAGGATACGACCACCTATTACAAAGGTTTGAGAGAAGAAATAAGGAAAATGGGAATAGAGCTATTTGACTTAGTTACAGTAGTTATGAGTTAGTTACAATGTTAGTAGGGTTACTTAAATAAGAGAGGTTGGTAAAAATATATTTTTGGGGTCTACAAAAAAGGGGAGGAAAAATACATGTTGAGAGGATATAGGTCCCTCAAAGAACTAGAAATATTGCTTTAATAATACCATACATTGAAGGAAATATACTGCGTTTGTTTCTCTTATTTATGTAAACTTCATCTTCCTTAAGTTTTCTGATACAGTTTTTATAAACTAGTATCACGCTCTTTCAAGGCTCTACGGGTACTACTCATGGTGAACACAAAACTGATGGAGTCAAGATTGGAGGCGTTGGAGAGGACATTAGCAAATGGACTTCAATTACCAGTGGGTTTAGAAGAAAGATTAGATGCAAGATTGACCCAAAATGATATGAGTTGGGAATGACGTCTTGCACAACAAGATTCACATATGGCGTAGTTGCAAAAGATTGTTAAAAGATGAAAGAGGGGAGCCAGAAATGGGACTGCAGTAAGTACTATGAACTAGAGGGTTTCATCTAAGCTTGCACAAGAGTTAGTAGCTGAAGTGTACCGGGGAATTAAGAGTCGTGACAAGTGGAGAAAAATGGATATTCCAATTTTCGAGGGAGAAGATGTTATAGGGTGGATAGGTAAAGTGGAAAGATATTTCTAATTGAGAGGTGGATAGGTAAAGTGGAAAGATATTTCTAATTGAGAGGAGTGCAAGAACAGGAGAAAATGGAAATTGTAATGGTGGCAATGGAAGGAATTGCCTTATCTGGGTTTAAGTGGTGGGAAATATGCAATCATAATTGACTATGCCAAGGTTGTAGAGTGGTTGCATACCGGGTACTCTACCTCTTCAAAGAAGGCAAGATGATAGACTTCTTGTAAAGAAGATTGAAAGAAATAAAAACACAAAGCAAACACACTAATAGTACTATTGGTGATCTTATTTCTACAATCAAACACAAAAAATAACTATGTTTGAAAACAAAGGAACTATTCCTTTCACATAGGGCAATTCTTGTTTGGCAACTACCCAAAAAAAATAACCCTTACCCCCAAAAGGCCGAAATGGTTGGTATTGATATAAGACTAACCCAACCAACACACCGACCCAACTGGCACACCCCCTTTATTTTTTATTTTGCCACATTCCTTCTGTAATACACCATCCACACTACCATTCACTTTCTCTCTAACAATACTCCCTTCTATTGAAACAACCTAGTCCTCAAGGTTAAAATCTGGGAATTGGTTCTTCATAGTTGCCACCTCTTCGCACGTAGCTGCTTCAATTCCTCCTTCATTCCATTGATCAACACTTGTTGCTCAGGAACACCCTATACATGCACAATTCGTCTACCCAAAACCTGTCTTGGAGATAATTCAGGACCTTAGAGTTCCTGTGGTAACTCTTCTTCCACTTGATGATTTCCCACGACCAATTTCAACTGTGAAAATGGAAGATTGGATGAATATGCGTGTTTTCATGTAGTTGCAATTTATAAGCTACTAGTCCTATTTGCAAGAAAACAACAAAAGGGCCACAATAGTGAGCTACCAACTTGGGATGTAATTGAATTGGCATAGTGAGTTGATGAAGAGGATGAATTTTAAGGTATACCTTATCTCCAACCTTCATTAGAGAATGTTTCCTATGTCAATTGGCGAATTTTTCCATTTGCCCTCAACCTAATGGAACTTTAGCTATTTGAGGGCCTCATCAATTGTCATAAATTTGAGCCATAGCATCCACCAACATTTATCCGGGTACAAACCTAGCAAGAGATGGAGGACCCTTTTCATACCCAACTTCAAAAGGAGTACATTTGGAGGCTCCTTGGAAACTAGTGTTGTACCAATACTCATCTCAAGACATAAAATTCACCCATGTTTTCAATTGTTCCAAACTAAAACATCGAAGATATGTTTCCAACATCCGAATTAAAACTTCCGTTTGCCCATTTGTCTCGGGATGATACATTGTGCTCATATTGAGGGTTGTACCTTGAAGTCTGAACAACTCCTTCCAAAAGAGACTTAAGAAAGTTGTATCCCTATCACTCACAATTGAGGTTGGTATCCCATATAACTTGAGCACCTATTTGATAAAAACTTCTGCTATTAATCTTGTCGAATAAAGATGTTTTACGAGAATGAAATGGCCATACTTGCTAAGCCGATCTACAGCCACCAAAATTGAGTCATACCCATTAGATTTAGGAAGCCTTATTATGGAGTCCATGCTTATTGCTTCCCATTTTGCCAACGGTTGAAGGAGCCCTTGGAAGCAAGCCCGATTCTTACTTTGTTGACAAAATTGGACAAGCAGCCACGAATTTTGTAATTGTACTCTCCATGGAAATCCAATTCAATGATTGCGCTATCCCCCTATACGTACAAAAAATTCCTCTAGTGTCCCCTCATTGGTGTCATATGATATTCTTAGAGCGATATCGAGATCCAGTGGGAGGTACCCGAAATCACTAATCATCCCTATAATGCAACCTTCCATTCTTCAATGTAGAGTTCCTATGTGAACCTGGATTATTGATTAGTTCTTCCTTGATTTTCTGCAAAACCAATTCCTTAAACACTTCATTCTACACAAATTTGAAATCATGTCAATAAGGCTTAAATAACAAGTTGAGAGTCGCCCCTTGTTTTTCATAAGCGCGGGATAAGGCATCTGCCACTTTATTAGACGTTCTTGATTTGTACACTATCTCAAATTTGTATCCTAAAAGCTTGGCCAACCAATTTTATAGGTTTTTTGTAGTGATCCTTTGTTTAACAAATATCTCAAACTTCTCTGATTTGTGTACACCGTAAATTTCTGTCCCAATAGATATAGTCTCCAGTGTCATTACCTTCTTTTCATAGATATATGCATTTGGCCAATGACGACTCGGTCAAAAAATGATATGGGTTTCTTATTTTGTAGAGATCTAAATCTATCTCCTTACCCGAAGCATCACATTTTATGCAAAAAGGTTGATCGAAATTGGGCATCGTTAAAATTGGTGTTGTAGTTATAGCTTCCTTGAGTTGTTGCATTCCTTCCATGCTCTCTTCTATCCGCCCAAAAGTTCCCTTCTTAAAGCAACTATGTCAATAGTCGAGCTATTCTTCCATAATTGTGTATAAAGCATCTATAACATCTAGTGAGGCCCAAAAAAACCCCTAAAAAGCCTTCAAGGATTTGGTCTTGACCAGTCCATAATGGCTGAAATCTTCTACGAGTCCATCTGCACGTCTTTTCCAGAAATAACATGACCCAAATACTACCGTCTGGTTTTCCAAAGATCACACTTCTTCTGATTTTGTATAAAATTTATGTCGTTGAAGAATATTTAATACCTATCCGAGTTGTATCAAATGTTCCTTCCCGATGGGAGAGCTCCCAGCCACACACAACTACATAATAAGGAGAATGAAGATCTAGAGGTTGTTTATGGATTTATTTGCAAATATGGGTCTAATTGGGCTTTTGTCTGTTTTTGTAGGCCTAATCAAAAGGACAACTCTAGGGTGAAAGAATGTACAAATATATCCAATAAGACCTCCAACTCATGAAAACATAAACTGGAGCTTTGGTCAAAAGAACACAAGAAGACTGAGTTTTGGCTGACTAGTCAACATTATTTTTGGACCAAGTTTTAGCTTAAATAAATTGTATAAAGTTGTTTAGGATTTCATGGGCCATGTTAGTAGCATAAAATAATTGGACCAAATATTTGGGCTAAGTAGCATAGGTTTTTGGGCTTCTATTTGGGTCAATAGTAAAATAGGTTTAGTTAGGGTTAAAAGTGACTAGTTAGGATAACAAGTGGGCTTTTTGAGTCCAATGCAACCCTAAAACGTCTAGGATTTATTAGAGGACGAAAATTTCCTTGGCAAGGAGCACATGGACATCCACATGGCAGCCTAGGAGTGGAGAGGATTTAACATGGAAGGTGTGAGCTAAACATGGAAAGCATGGGCCCACATGGCACCTTCTCATTGGAGAGTTTTATTTTGAATTTTCAAATTTTGGCTCCAAAATGTTCAACCCTCTCTCGTATAAATTGAGGTGCTTGGCTCGTGAATTAATAAGATCAATTTTATGAATGTTATGCTGTCAATTGCTAGCTAGCTCTTGCACTCTCTTGTCTAAACCTCTCTAGGTTAGACACCTTTGGTCTTCTCCTTCACCTCTCCAAGTGATATGGCACAACCAATCACTCTCCCTACTCCTCATGCACCTTCGAGGAATCCATGGTTCCATTGGAGCTATCCTTGTTTCATTTCTTCCATCAAGCTTCCGCCCAATCCATCAACAATTCAAGAAATCAATTCGGAATGAAGGCACACACATCATCATTTCCATGTTGTGTTGTATACCAAAATATCGTGAAAGAAAACGCAAAAATATCTTCGCAAATATGGTTGGAATATGGTGTTCATGGCAAATTCCTTCTATAATACACCCACCAAAATCTATCATTCACCTTCTCTCTAACACAAGATCATGCAATCATATTGAAATTGGACTCTCAAATACCAAATGTTAGGCCATACAAATATCCCCACTACCAAAAAACAAAGATTGAAAAATTGGTGTTAGAGATGTTGGGTGTAGGCATCATTCGCCCCAGTGCAAGTCCTTATGCCAATCCTAATAATTTTTAGTCAATAAAAAAGATGGGGATGGCAATTATGTGTTGATTATAGAGCTCTGAATAAAATAATAATACCAAATATGTTTCCTATTCCGATTATAGAGGAATTATTACATAAGATTGGTGTAGCGACCATTTTTTCTAAGTTGGATCTCAAATCGCGCTATCATCAAATAAGGACATGAGAGGAAGATATTAGAACTCATGAAGGACATTATGAATTCTTGGTTATGCTGAGAGGAAGATATTAGAACTCATGAAGGACATTATGAATTCTTAGTTATGCCATGTGCTGATGCATGCTCCTTCAACTTTCCAATCTTTAATAAATGAGGTGTTAAAACCATTTTTGAGGAAGTTTGTGTTAGTATTTCTTGATAATTTCTTTGATGTTTAACTTTTTTGTGAAGTTTTCTCTCTTTTTCCATCTATAATCTTGTTATTTATCATTATTGGTCTTTGTTATTAAATAGTAAGTTAGTAACTAATTTCTACCTTGTGAGCATCATTCAAGTGATGTCTCGGTCTTTTTTCTTCTCAGCCAATCGAGATCTTCAAGCTGTTGGTCATTCAAGGCATTTGGTCAAATTATTATTCTAGCAGTGCTTATTTAGAATGTTATCTTTCCACAAAGTGATTAGCACTATTCAGGATGCCTCATTTCATTCTTTACTTGCTCAAGTTCATGATCCCCATATTAAATTATTTTTTCTAGCATGCACATGCATCCAAGAACACAAAATTTCTCTAGCACATGTTTCAACCAGTTATATGTCAAAGGGTTTCACGTGCTTTTCTTCTTCTCTGTACCAATAGGATTCATTAAAAATGAAAACACAGCACAGCATGCATCGAAAAATAGTTATACCAATCTCCAACATGTTATTGCTAAAATTTCTGTCATATTATTTATGTATTAGGGATTCACATTTACTTTGTTGATAAAAAAGCACGGTGAAAATATATTGGACAGTAGGTGAAAGATATAATTACATGGAAATAGTGTTATTAATTGCATGTAATGGTGCCACAATTGCAGCATTATTTTGCATCGTGGCCTTGGTCTACTATATAAAAGCCATTGGGCGTGATTTTGTGAAGCATCTTTCACCACCAATTAGCAGCTATATTCACCTTGATTGGAATAAGGTGTTAAAGAACATTCCTTTCCATCTAATTGTTGGTTGGTCATCCAATCTTTTGGGGATAATTCTGCAATTTCCCGGTTTTTTATTAGATAGAGTTTTGAACTCCTTTCCTACGTCACTTCTATTAAACACCAAAGAACTAACCCACAGCTCTGTTTTGTGTTTCTGGCCAACCCTGACTAAGTAATCTGGCAGAACTTTAGGACAAACAACTAACCTCTTTTGCTATGGTTATTTTCCTGCTATCTTGGCATGTCTGTCTACCTTTTGTTTTCCTCAATTCTTTACTTCTTCCTATTTTCTGTTTGATAGACAATTCAAAGTGCATATAATTGGGAGGTGTCAGTTGTTATTGACTATTTGTAGCTTATGACTATAATTTTTTTACTTTAAATTTTGAATATCTTAACTTTTTTGAGAACTTATATTTTAAGCATTTATGAGTGTACAGTTTACATTATTTAGTTTGTATTTATAAACTTCAGTATAGAGCCTATCCTATCATCCACCACTATAGTGGTTTCAAGGTTGGACATCATGCACCAATATTTTGGATTGATTAACAAGCATGAAAATGACTGGAGTCTACCGCCTAGAATTGCATTTGAGAAACAGGAAACTGAAAAGAATTGAGTTAATTTAATTACTTAATTCTTAGAACTAGAAGAGTAAATGACAAAAATGTGCCTGACAAATGACAATTGACTATTGGTCACTTTTCAAAGCTCAATCATAAAAATAAACAATCTATCTAAATGCAGGTAAAATTGTAACGAGTAATAAGATTTTGCCAAAATTCTAAAGGGCACAATACAATGCAAATGCTGGTTAATGAGCTAGTGTGACTGTTGTTTAAATCTAAACCGGTATAAACCAAGACTGAAAGAGCAGATGTATTAGATTTTCCATCAGATACTATGTGAGGAAAGTATACATACGTGCATCCAAATTCTAAAGGGCACAACACAATGCAAGTGCTGGTTAATGAGCTAGTGTGACTGTTGTCTAAATCTAAACCGGTATAAACCAAGACTGAAGAAAGAAGACGTATGGATTTTCCATCAGATGCTATGGGAGGAAGTATACATACCTGCATCCTAATATTTGACAAACTCACACCACCAACCTTCTAGGCTAAAATGTAATAGAACTTCCCCTTATTATAAAATTTATCACACGATTCATCTCCTCCCAAAAGCTTTATATAGAAACACAAAAGGGTGTTGATGAAATGTTTTATTAAAGTTACCCTCTTGACCAAAATTTGAGAAAATGATATTAATTGAATTTAACTCTCTTCAACTTGTGGATAATAAGGAGAAAATAAAAGAGAAATCATGCATCTAAAGATTATATTTTCTACTTTTATATAAATAACCAAGAAATCAGAACTTCATAACACACAAAAAGGTAAAATCAATCAAATCAGATATATAACTAATGAATCTTTGTTTGAGTTACCAGCAGATAAGTTGTATTGTGATGACTTCCATAAAAGGAAGAGAGATGTATCAAATTTTTCCATTATTATGTGTAAAGAATAAACTATGTAATAAACTCAAATTTTATAATTTTTATTCATAACAACCATGTAAGAATTTCTGATAAAAAAGTTTATTCAAAAGCATCTATAACTTTTGGTTGGGAACCTAAGGTAAGTTGTTAAAGAAACAGAGTGAGGCCTAGATAATGATGGATCGGAATATAGTATCCACACAAGTATTGAAACACCAAATTAATAAAATAACTGCTTATTAATTGGATTATCTACTAGCAAATAACTAAAATATAAGATTCAGATATCATAGTAGCACACAATTAATTGTATTATTAAAAACTTCAGGTAGAGAAACAATTCATAAAAACTAAGTGCAAACTGGAAAATTAGAATGTTCCTCAATGAGTTCGCTTACAACCCTCTGTTCCTTCTATCCATTTTTTAATACAAAACAACAAAAGCATTTCTTTTTTTATCAACCATATTTACCGTCAAGGTAATACATGTGCAGACAAACTGGCTAGTTACGGTGGCAGGGGTCTTTTTGATTGGATTCAATCACCCCTTTATAAGGGAAAATTTCAATAGGATAAGTATGGCTTCAATAGTTTAGATTTTCCTAATCCTTCCATGGGTTTTCGCCTATGTCCCCCCATGGTCCTGTTTTTTCTTTTGTTTATTCGCAGAGCATGCTGCAGATGATTTTTAAAGCCTTGGGTGTCACATAGTTGAGATCATTGACTCTATAGTTATGTTTTTGTATACTCCCTTTTGAAAAAAAAAAAAAAAAAAAACTTCCATTATTGTCTTGAAAACTTTTACAGAGACATTAAACATTCAATCACCAAAAGGTAGAAAAAGAATAATATCCTACATCAGAAAGGGATAGACAACTTGCCATTGATTGGAATTTGTACACGTTTCAAAAAAGGGGACAAAGTATCACTTTTTAAACATAGGCAGGTACAGTGACTGATTTCTATTCAAACCATTCGGGTAAAGTGTATTTGACCTACGTGACGAGGTTCAAAATTATTCGATAAGGAAACCGAGGACGATTCTCTATTTCATAACCATATTATTTAAAATCCTAGTGGATACTCAACTCCAGCAATTCTCCTTCCATCTCTATTGAAGAAATTTGAAAAAAAAAAACTACCGAGCTGCAAGAAATGCTACGTGTGGAAATTTTCAGATTGAAAATTATGAAGCACAATCACTTCAAACGACAGAATAAGTTTATCACAATAAACTAAAATAAGCCTGCATTATTTGAGAAAATTTCATCAGTTGAAAAAACCAAAAAACACTCCCGCGTCTCAATCTCAGTTAGCATGAAATAATTAATTAAAACGAAATCAACCAATGCAATAAATAGTAAAACGTGAATTATTGAGAATAAAAAACAAAATACACTCATATGATAAGAAAAAACCCAAATTATGACATTACATGAAAAAATTCTCTCGGGAAAAGGAGAGAAAAGCAGCGATCGAAAGATGAGAGGTGTACCGGTGAGCATAATGATGGAAGATTCTGGAAAATTGAACTTGTTGATGAGAAGGTATTTCATGCACTTAGCGTCGTTGATGCATCCCTTGAGCTCGTGCCTGGAGAACCGGTACGAGATGCCTACGATGACGGCCTTCTTGCTGCCGTGGGGGTTAGGCGGCGGGCCGGATGGTGCGTGGTTGTAGGGGGATGGTGGCGGATGCGGGTGGGGGGAAGCCGGGGGCTGAGAAGGGACGGCGCGTGGGTCGCCGATGAGAGTGACAGCGTGGCAGATGGCGCAGCGGATGGATCCGGCGCCAGGTGGCAGCTGCAGAGGGATGCGGCAGTTGGAGCAGTTGACCAGCATGTTGCTGTACATGATTACCTGCCAACAGAGAGAGGCTTGTAAATTAGGGAAGATGGTAGGGGTATAATTGAGATTTGGCGTATGATTTCGATTTCTTGGTTGCGAAGAAGGAGGAGGAGGGTGTCAAACTAATTAACAGAGGTTTTGTTTCTGATAATGAATCAAGGCAACAGCGTGGTTTTTTATTATTATTTATTTTATAAAGGTTTTATTATGATTAGGTGAATTTGATTTGAAGATGGATTTTGAACTTCGTGGTACCTTCGTGTCCCGAATTGTCACATTAGTCACTTTTCGGGAATTTATATAGTATTGAGAGATATATTGTAATTTAGATTTAAAATTTAAAAATTTTGTAAGGCAAAATTGGAATATTATTTATTTTATTTTTTAATTTAAAGTTATGTAAAGTTATTTAGGTTAATGATGTGATAAATTATTATCTATTCAACATTTGTCACATTAAGAAGGATTATTAAAATTTAAATATATTTTTAGTTCTCTGAATTGAATATATTTTTTTAGTCTTTCAATTTTAATTTATAAGGTTAGACAATATTAATAATATCTTTCTATGTTATTATTATTTGAATTTTTAGTCAACTTATGCAATTACTTATAATTTTAATACTTTGTATTGCACTTTTACATCTTAAAATATTAGTAAAGTCATAAAAATCTCAACATCAACTAAAATTTCTTTATTAGGAGCATATATCATTATATCAATGTCACTTATATGTTAGGTGTGTTATTCTGAAAAATGAACTAAAAGCATTGGTAATAAATGTTGAGTGAAGCTCTAACAACATGTTCGGAATATATCACTTTTTTTTATGAAGACGGTAGATCTTTGTGTATTAAACTTTTTAAAGATAAAGTGTCTTATGGTTGTAGATGTCATCTAATAGTTATAAATATTATCTGTAACAAGGATTGTCTAATGACTCAATATATGGTCGTTTAGTGAATCAAGAGTCTTTTGTATATGTTCATTTAGTTACTTAGATGTTAGTTTATATTTTCTAGTTAACTTATAACTATGTTTTAGGTCTTTATAGGGGTGGCCATTGTTCATAGCAAATATAGAAATTAAGACACTTTGTTGTGAATGTTAGGATGCTTACTACTCAATACAAAAGTCACTTTGTTGAATTTATTCTCTATTTTTCGTTTCAAAATGGTGTTATTCACTTGATTGATGCTTTTTTCCAATATTCTTGAGATTGTTTATTGGCACTCTAATCATAACAAACTAATATTAGAGCCAATTTGAATCTTGTTGTACGTTACTGATATGTTCATGCATTGGATATCACTTCCAAGATCTAGAAGTTCAACTAAAAAAAAGTTTCAACATTTCGAAAATCAAGATAAGGGTTTTGCTTAAGGAGGAAAACATGAGGATATCATTTTTCATAAGTGTGTCACATATAGGGAGACATGTCTAGGTAGAAGAAGGAAAATTCTTATTCAGTGATTCTTCTATAGTTGTAAAATGAGAATTTTTAATGGAGCTTTAGAAATTCCCTTACAATATTTTCACAAAAAAATGGTTATTAAACACTTATAAGAAGTTGTTTAATGATTTTATAAATAAGTTCACAAAAGCTTTCTAAATTATTTTAATGATGACCAAGAGAGTTATAACATGTAACAAAGACATATAATATTGTTTTTATACTATTTCACTCTTAACTTTGACTATGTTCAATTCTCGAATGTTAACAACAAAGAGTTCCACTAAACTAACAATGTTTATAAGTATTATTACTATCATTTTTATCTTACAAGAATTCACAAAGTCTCATTAGGCTATCCGCTAAGTTCCCCTAAGTTTAAACAAAGTACATAAGGCCTTTTTAATCCAGGTGCACAAAGCCTCTAGAAAAAGTACACAAGGTTTCTTCAAGATATACAAAAAAGAAATGGTTTAAACAAATGGATATTAAATACAAACTCCTCCTTCTAAGAGATAACTTCGTAAACGTGATGAATTTACAAATATGTTTTTTACAAAGTTGTATAAAAATTAATCTATCTAAGAATTTAAAAGCTTTTAAAATAATGAAAGAATATATGCATGTTGTCTCTTTCTTTCTTTGTTAATTCGTCAACTTTTCATGTGCATGACAAACTTTTATTTGTTAGTGTCCTAAAAAATATCTATTGTGACTCAGTGCTTATACATTATCATTTGTGTTGAAGCTTCCTGGTATGGGTGTTTGACTTTAAGTTGACGCTTCTAAAGAATATCTAACACTCTTGTCAGCTTGCAAAAGTACTTTTTAACTAAATAGTGAGCCATTAATTATGAAATCATAACTACCGATAGACTACCTTTCATTTAGGTCACCAATATAGTCTATATTTGAGTATCCAATAAAAGTACACTCAATGTCACCCTTTTAAATAAGTATAACATCAAACATACCTTAATGTACATGAGTATGTTTCACCACCTGGCAATGTTCCTTCCTTGGGTTAACTATGTACCTATTCGTTAGAGTAATTACCTGAGCAAGGTCTAGTTTAGTGCACATCATCACATACATAAGACTTTTCATTGCATTAGCATAAGGAACACGAGTCATGTATTCCTTTTCAACTTCTGGTAGAGTAGTGTTGGTTACAATAGATGGATGGACAATGTCAATGAAGTATCAAATAACTTGATACAAATCATGCCCAAATGGAAAAGGACCTTCTAAAAATGTACATTTGTTGATCCAAAAAGAGCTTCTTTTGTGCATAATTCCACCAAATTTCCATGCCTAGAATTCGACTAGTAGCTCCTAAGTATTTTATCTCAAATTTACTATTTAATATTGACTTCAAATTTTGAATCTATACCCGATGCTTAAAAGTTAGCAACATATTGTCTACATATGGTAGAAGATAAACTAGGGAATCATCCCACACTTTCTTAAATCAATTCTTGTTAGGACACATATGGAAAGTAGAACAATAATCACAATCTAGAATCCACGCTTCAAAATAATCCAACTTATCACCTATTACAAACACCAAACTATCTTCATTTGACATGAACCATCTTGAGTCGTAGCTGCTAAAGAATCTTTGTTGATTCTCTAGACAATCTTTCTTCTAGTGACTTGGTTTTTTGCAATAGTTATAGATGTCTTTTATATTAATATTGGACCTTTATTCTAGTTTCTTAATCCCTTAACTACACTAGATGTTATAAACTTAGAGGACTCAAACTCGTCCATTCCATTATTTGTCTTGTGTTGAATATTCAGGTGATAAGGTAAGACTTCATATCTTCTATGTTAGAGTTGATGGCTTAAACAAGAGCGGGGTGAATTGTTTCTAAAATATTTTCGCAATTACTTTCCTTTAGAATGAATCTTTAACAAACAACTCATATAAGCATTTCAAAAAGTCAATCAAACAGTCTAACAGAAATAAATATCAGAATTTCAATCGGTTAAAACACGATTTAATCGGTTGTTTATGGCAGCGAAAATATCAAACAATTAGAGAGTTGAGAGAGAGAGAGAGATTTACAAACAAGGTTTATACTGGTTCACTCAATTCCTGAGCTACATGCAGTCCTCAGTCAAACCACTAAGTATTCCACTATGTAACCAAACACAGATTACAAACACCCACAAAGAGGTGATCCTGAAACCACAAGACCTACTCACCCTCTTTGAACACAACACACACCTCAAGCCAGAATCACACTCACTTTACAGGATTTTACAAACACGTTTACAGAATGTAATATGAACAATTACAAGAAACTAAGACAGAGTAGAAAACATCCGGAATCAGTAAATCAGAAGCCCTATGATCAGTTCTTGAATCACAGCAAAGCTCAAAAGCAATCTATCTAAACTTGAAAAACTCCTTTTCACAAACAGATTGTAATCTTTCTTTTTGATCTCAAATCAGAGTGTAAAACTTCTATATTTCTCTCGCATGAAACTTTTGAAAGAAGGCTATATTTATAACCTTTGAAAAACTATCGTTTAAGGCAGATTTGAACAACTGAATCAATTAAAACAGGTTTTCAAAGTACTGTTATGAAAACTTACTTTTAATCGGTTGAAACCACGATATAACCGGTTGAATGGTTTCAGCAGTTACACAACTGATTCAAAAAACAATTTCAAAACTCCTTTGCCAGCTAAGTGACAAACAACCGATTGTCTCGAAACCTTAATCGGTTGTTTTTCCCTTTGCATGGAAAAAACACTTAGTTCTTTAAAACAGATTGCAACAACTTTCTGTAGGAATCAAGACTGATCTTACAAAGATTCTAAACCCCATAACTAAACCCAAACCTAAAACACAACACAACTTCAGGTTCCATGAGGATTTGATACATCAAAGCTTCCCATCTTCAACATTCTAGTGTGATGTAATCTTTACCAATGACTCAAATGGGAAATTTGACAAACAAAATTGTCATTGAATCTTTATCTTCCATCTTCACACTTAATTCTTTATAAACGCTTAAGAATGTGACAAAATTCTCAAATAAAGAGGGAAAACGTACCTAAAGAATCACCTTTAAATCTTCAATCCTCACAACCATGTCTCTTAAGCTCTGTCAAAATTATATACATCTTGTTAACGAAAATATCAACAAACTGAGTTCGTATGCTCCTACATAAAATATGATTAAGTTACACTCTCCAACACATCGTGAGATTTTACTTTATGTAAACCTTAAAAGGTTGGAAGGATCTTGACCAACTCAAGATGTTTTGGAGAAGAGAAACTCCAGAGGTTTTTGAAGCATTAATGTCGAAAGCATGTAATCCATGGTGAAATCCATTTTGTTTGCATTAGTTTCAATGTAAAAATAAGAATAAGTAAAGAAATGAAAACAAAAAATGAATTAAGACAAGAGAATGGAGAAGAACTTGCCACCTTTAATTTAAGAACCAAAGGATAAGTTTGACAAGATTTACCACTTGAGAAAGCTTCTAAAGATAAAAACAAAAGAAAGAATAGAGAACTCTCAAAACTTTCAAAGTGAACTCACAAAGGAAAATTTCATTTAATTTTCAAAAGTGTGTTTACAAATGGAATAGACTCTCTTATGTAAAGGGTGAATTTTTCCAAGGAGTGGAAAAGAGAGAAGAAAATTTATTTAACTTTTCTAAAAAAGAGTTAACTCCACTAAGCATGAGTATCACATGTTAATCCCTTAAAAATAGGAAATGTAACACTGAATTTAGGGAGAGTAATGATTACACTTTCAAAACCAATGATGACTCTTGGAGAAGTCACATGTTAGACACCTATCTACTCTTTGATGGACACAAGAAGACTTTTGAAAGCTTGAAGGGTCAAGTGAAAAAGTTAAACTACCCTATGTGCACTTAAAAGTGACATGTGGTAGTTTAGAAGCTCCAAAAGACACTTCTAACTTCAAGAGTGTGTGAATTTTGTCCAAGCTCTCTCTCAAGTTAAAAATATTAAGTTTTAAATTCTCTCAAGTTCATCTAAAAACTAAGAAACTACTTATCTACAAGTCCTTTAATGCCATCTCCCTTTTATTTATTCTTCTTTTTCAAGCTTCTTGTGCGTACTCCTCTTCTTCTTCTTCAAAATCTCTTTCTAATCCTTATTTATATCATTAAAAGATTGATATTTGAGAGTTTCATGCGATTGATTCTTAAAAGACTGTTATTTAAGCCATCACATAAGTTTATTCCCCCCTTAGATCAAACAATTAATGCCAAGTAGTGTTTTTTTCGTGTTGGAGCTCAACTCCAAGAGTCCTTATGAAAGGTGAAGACTTCAAAGTCTAGAAGGACTATGAAGTCAACTTTGACCTTCAAATAATGAAGTAGTTGTTGTATCAAAATTGAATAAGACTACATCAAGCTTTTTATCAATACCAAAGGCATCTTCAAGGCATCATATTGCCTATGACTTTATCCATTGGAATTTCACTCCAAAAACTAGTTTCTCTTTGGAAGTCAACCACATAGGCTTGCCTTTAAATCTATGTAAAGGTAAATAGGTGATTGTAACAGATGAAGACGAGCCTATCGTTCTTCCCAAGGATCCACTTAGACCAACCAAAGTTAAGCTTGAAGATCTAATGCAATAAAACCTTGAGTGTTAGGTGTCTCATGTCTTGATTCTTTTTGCTAGATTCAAAGTCAACAGTTGCTCATACTAGTGGCTTATATCCAAAACACAGACCTCACTCAATTGTGATTATAAAAATTAAAGTTAAGTAAGGTGCAAAAATCTCAATCAAAATATACTAGCAAAGCACGCAATAAGAAACCTAAACATGAAATCAATTCAAAGAAATTAGAACTAAGCAATTGAATCTACTAAAAATCAAAATGATATGATTTAAGTGTTAGAATTATAGGGCTAAAACAAGAGGGGGGTGAATTGTTTTTGAAATATTTTCACAAGTATTGAAGGTAGAGTGAAAGGCTATGAAGAATTAATCAATGGAAAATCTGTCCAGCCAAATATAATTTGTTTTTAAGCTTGATGTAGAAAATCAACCGGTTGTTTTTATCAGCACTTTATAAAAATAAAGTTAAAGCAATTTAAAGAGTGTAAGGATAGAGAGATTCACACAAGATGTTTATATTGGTTCACTTAACACCTGAGCTACATCCAGTCCTCAAAAAACCACTGAGAATTCACTATGTAATCAACCCTATATTACAAGCTACACACACCAAGAGTGATGATCTTGAACCCCTCAAGAACACACACCACTCCTAATGGAGAAAGTCCTTCATGATTTGTAAAATTTGTTGATGATCAGCGGAAGCTCTATGGATTGTAAGCGAACAAGGTCCTCCTAAGAGGTGTGGTGACCTTGAAGGTGCATGCTAGGTAGGGGATGAGAGTGGTGAGGCCATCTCTCTTTGGTAAGGTGAGAATTGAAGATCAATAGCCTAACCTAAGAGGTTTTGGGCAAGAAGTGAAATTGGCTCAAATTTGGCAGCAATTCACTAAGTATATTAATCTTGTAAATACATGAGTCAAGCCCTCTTATTTATAGTGTTTAGAAGGATGGAAATTCAAAAGAAAGTGGAGGGAAATTCAAATGAGAAGCATTTGAATTTGGAGCCAATTCCTAGTCACAAGGGAAGTGTAACTTGGTTTCTTTTTTTGGCACCTCCTAAATCTACACCTACACCTTCTTTTTATGTCACATGGAAGGTGTGACTTAGCTTTATACATTTGCACCTCTTATATCTATATCTACACCTCCCTTTATGTTCTACTA
>Ga0123342_1004731_pt1 | contig 20482 bp, 7 predicted proteins | sample Turbeawhitnodule_FD_89960 | JGI IMG/M metagenome (GOLD analysis project Ga0123342, IMG submission 89960) | Root nodule microbial communities of legume samples collected from Mexico - Turtle bean Mexico white nodule | ecosystem: Host-associated > Plants > Roots > Nodule | place: Mexico: Nepantla...
AAATGCCATATTCTAAAGGATCATTGTGGCGGTTACTAAAATGTCGTATTATACGGCAGATTGTGGCGGTTATTAATAACCGCCATATTAAAACCGCCACTTTATACACGTTTTTTTGTAGTGGTAAGAGGAATCAATGTCTATTTAAATCACAGAGAAAATAAACAATAGTTGTTGGGTTAGAACCGTTGTCTATTCCCTATGTGATTTAAATAGACAACGGTTTTTCTTACAACCATTGTCTATCTACTAGTTTTAATTACAAAAATACCACCACAATTTAATAGATAATGTTTGGTAGTGAAATGTTGTATATTAGTTGTTGTAAATAAGGGTTTTTGCACTAGTGTCATTACATAGTTCCTAAATTGCACTCGTTTTAAAGAACTTCTCTTAATCACATTTGCTGTCCAGATACTTATACTTATATGCAAGTGTTTGATGTTATTCGGGTCAAAATGTTTACTAAACATAAATTATATTTTATTGAAAACAGTATATTAACACCCAAAATCACTTTACAATTCCAACCTAAATATGTATATAAACTTCATTATATATATATATATAAAAGATATTTGATGAAATACTAAACTAATTCTTGGTCATACCATAAAAGGCATATGGACCAATATTGTACGAAAAAGTAACATGACATCTTAGAATTTTGTTGTGTGAACCAGATTTTATTATAAGGTCAGCTCTATGAACATAATATCGTGGCATGAATGCAACTCACAAGTTCCGAATTAATTATCGACCAAGCTTATCATAAATATTGACTAGACACACTCCGACCCCTCAAATAACTTCTGCAGAGTATCCCTCGTTAGTGCCAGATTTGTGCTACTTCCCTTTGGAATAAAACCTACTATTTATGTTACCATTTTCTGTGTTGCCCTCAATTTTTTCTGCAGAAAGTTTTTATGAGAAATGAAAAAATAAAAATAATGGAGGTATTTGATTCCTCTAAAAAAAAAAAACTACCTCTCATACTCTCCCAACAAAATTTAAAGAATAAAAACTTACCAAAAGAAACCCAAAAAAGTACCCATAATGAAACCTAACTATACCTTAATATGGCCGTACAAATAAATGCCTGTGAATGATTGTGGTTGACATATAGTGCCCACACAAAGATCCTATTTGATTTCTTTATTTGCTAACGCTCTCATCCCTATCATTTCAAAAATCTTTAACGTACCGTTTTAAAAGAAGGCATGCAAATATGTCAAGGAACGTGTCTCCTATTTTCTTTGTTAATTTTTACTAATGCACTTATTAGCTTAATAATGTAATAAATGAGCATGTTAAACATAAATACTAATCTAATAAATTATAATACAAACTATAGTAAATGTGGGACAAGTCGTACATTGCAAACTTGTTTATCGGGACCATAGCAAATTCTTCTTTAATTCCTCGAATAGGATTTGTGAGAGAGAAACTTAAAAGAAGGTATTTGAATAAGGGTTACCGTCAAAGTTGAAGCCAGTAATGCAACCAACCAGTAATGCTCAAAATCGTATTCATATTTCTATTCTTAAAAGTTAGAGAAAACAGAAAGAATGGGTAGTGTAGCTGTTTAATATGAAGTAATTAAGAAGATTACTAATATTTAACTATCATGCATGGATGTTGGGTCTTTGAGGGATACATGGATATTTTTTATCAAAAATAAATCTCTATAACAAATCATGACATCATTCTAAACCTAACACTTTAAAGCAATAAGTTTGTGGGTATTTTCTTATATATTGCTCAAATTTTTTATTTTTAGTCAATGTCGAACTCAAATTCATACTTGAATTCTAACAATATCTTCCTCAAGTGTAAATTCCTACCACCCATGGGAAATTCTCCATCAAAATTCAAGTGTTCTATCTAAAAGTCTCTTATTCATATCATACTTCCCCAATTGTTAGATTCTTTTTTATTATCTTTTAATATGTGAGAATTTTGATGAAAGAAGGATTTATTGTTTTCAAGTAGCTATTCATCAAAGTTCCACACATTGAGTAAAAGGAAAGTGAAAAGTAGAAAACTACTATGAAAATGAGAAGTTGGTGCTGTGGCCACAACTGAATAAATTTTTTATTGGGTGTATAGGTGTAACATCCCATGATTATAAAATAATACTTTTTCAACACAATATTTAATGTTATTATTAGATTATTTTATTGGTGATCCTTTTATTATAGGTTACATTACTTGTTTGTTATCCCTTTAAAAGATTTGTGAACATGTTTGTAAGGATTGATGGCTTAAACAAGAAGGGGGTGAATTGTTTTATGAAAGAGCAAAGACTTGATTTAGAATGCAGATAAGCAATTAAGGAAAGTAATCAATCAATGATACAAAAACAACTTTCAGAATTTTAATCAGTTAAAATCATGATTTAACCGGTTGTTTATACCAGTAGCAGAAACAGAATTATCAAATAGTTATAAAGAGAAAGAAATAGAGAGATTCACACAACATGAGTTATATTGGTTCACTCACTCTTGAGCTACATCCAGTTCTCAAAACAACATCTGAGTTCCACTAGTAATCAAAACCAGATTACAAGAACACACCACAAAGAGGTGACCTACCCACAAGATCCATTCACCCTCTTTGCAACACCAAACACCTCAAGACAGAACACACTCTGTCTTTACAGGATTTCAAACACACACAGCAGGTAAAAGAAGTACTATTACAAGAATCCACACAAGGATAGAAAACACTTGAATTCGCACAATACAGGAAACCCTATGATCAAATCTTGTTACCACAACAAAGCTTAAACAGAAATCTTGCACTTTGAAAAACTCCTTTCAAAAACAAATATCTTTCTTTGATCTCAAATCTGTATCAATACTTGTTGTATTTGTTATGTATTTTTCTTTGAAAGAAAGGCTATATTTATAGCACTTGAAATGTAGTCGTTTAAGGCACTTTTAATCAGTTGAATTAGTTAAAACAAGTTTTCAAAAAGTTGTTATAAAAACATACATTTAACCAGTTGAAACCACGATTTAATCGGTTGAATGAGTCAGGAAGTTGCAAAACTAATTCAAAAAGAAGTTTTAAAAACTCAAGCCAGCTAAGTGACAAACAACCGATTATCTCGATAAATGAATTGGTTGTTTTCCCCTTTGCTTGGAAAAACACTTTATTTCTTTAAAACTGTTTGACCAAACTTTGTGTAGGATTAAGAACTGATCTTAACAAAGATTCTAAACAACCTAATATTCTAAACAAAAACTAAAGAGCAACATATCTTCAAGCTCCATGAGGATTTGAAACATCAAAGCTCCCATGTTCAACAATGTTATATAAATCCATCAAATGACTCACAAACAATGTTTGATAGGCCTTTGCGAAAGGTTTTTGAAAGTTTTTTATTTTCATATAAAATGATTCCTTAAGACTATTTTTTGAACATTAAAAATAGCATACATTCATTGTTGTTAAATTAAAGTTCAACAAACCCCAATTTATTTTGATTAAGTGTTTTACAGTAAAAGTATAAAACATTACTTTTAAGTATTAGATCATGATAGACACAAGTGTTTCGTTTGACTAACAAAAACATAACATCTTTGTCTGATAAGTTTTCACTTAGATATAGGATAAAGACACATGGTCTTAAGCATTTCATGGAACATTTTTTATATTATAAACTTATTCTACACTGCAAAGAATGTTTCTTCTATTCATTTTACAAGAAGATCTTCCAAAGAGTTGTCTATATCAATGATCTCTTGAAGAACGTGTTAAATATGCTTTACACCAACAACCATTCTAAAAAGCCTAAATTTTGATATGCGCGTCATTTGGCATTCAAATCAAAGTTTTTACGCCATCAAACTATCCAAATAGATCCATTTGATGCTCATCCATGGATAGTCTGACAATGAGAAAAAGTAGTATAGAAGGTCTATTGACCCCAAGTCATCTCCTAATGAACTCAAGTGTGAATCCAATGAAAACTAGCTCTCAAACTACAACACAATTGGATTGGTAATAATAGTAAAACTAAAAAATGGGGGTTATGTTTGTTTAGTAAAAGAATATAAAAGAGACGAAAAACAATAGATAATATGTAGGTTGACTCCTAAGTTCCTCCACCAATGAATTCCTCATAGGTTATCTAAAGATTATCACCACCCTTCAATTCTCACACACGATTAAACTTAAATCAAACATGCGTTAATCCAATTCAACTGAATCATTGTCAACAAAATATGTGTCTACTGGTGTATTCAATACTCCTCTTGTATCCATGAGTGTACTCATAGGATGTTTCTCTCCTTTTTCTTGAATCATGCACCCAAGAAATTAATCAAGAGAATACAAACTAACTAAGAAACCAAATTTTAAGGCAAGGAAGACTTTCAATCATGCATTCAAGTACAATCTCTCATAAAAACAAGTTTTCCAGGAGATTAAAGATTTAAAAAAATGCTACTGAGAAATGAAAAATGAAACTTTTATTGATCAGAATCTCAAAACTCAATGGGGAATTACAAAGGAATCAACAAAAAATGTTTAGCCTTCCATGCAAAGGCAAAAATACAAAGATAAAAATGAAGAAAAATAAACACGGCTATGCACTTAGAGAGATTTGTGTCCTCTGTGTGTTTCTATGGTTCCCCTTAATTAGGACACAAACTAACAACAATATACACATTCCATGGTGGAGGAACCACTTTTAGTGGAGAAGATGATGGAGAAGATCGTGGAGAAAACTCAACTCCTACTTAGGTGGAGAGAATATCTCCTACTTAGGTTGAGAAAATCTATCCTACTTAGGTGGACAAAATCTTTCCTACTTAGGTGGACAAAATCTCTCCTAATTTGCATAAAATCCTTTCAAATATTTACTTCTATTTTGATTCAAAGAAGCAACTAAAATTTTTGCATATTTGTCCCGTTCGTAAATCTCGACACTTCCTTCAGACCGTTTACTCACAAAATTAACACAAATAATAGTTAAGACCAAAGTAAACCTAATTATATAAATCTTAATTAATACTCACAAAATAAACAAAAATAATAGTTAAGGCCCAAATAAACCTAATTATATAAATCTTAATTAAAAAATGGATTTATTCATGATTATAGTCCAATAATCTATGATTAAAGTTATTAGGTGTGAATAAAAGTATGCTCATCAAATGTCAACTCTATAAAGACGACGAACTTCATAAGGTCATGCTTTTTACTATAGTTTGGATAGAAGTTATCTTACCTAAGCATGATAAGTCATGACGTGTATTAGAATATTACTTGAAGAAGAGATATTCAATTAATGTTGCATGAAGAGCATTCAATGCATCTCTATTTTTGAAGATGGACAAACACAAGCTTGAAGAAGAAGGCATTTTGTGAAGATCTCAAGCAAGGATTTGCAACGACTCTTTCTTTGCATCCTCTACAAATAGGGGATCCCTTGAAGAAGATAGATTGATAATGAGCATATATATTAAAGTTCTTGCAATATTTAATATTACTTATGCTCTAACTGAGAAAAAAAAACATTGTTCATCTTCATTAACAATCTAAAAGTGTGCTCTTGACCTTGTATCTGTCTTTGGAAAATATCTTTTTTTAGTTAGTAAACCTATGATCATTTATAAAAAGAAAGTTTCTTAGTTGGAGTGATTGTGTTCTAAAGAATACTCTATCTTACCAATGAGTGGTTGTATTTCAAAGAATAGTTAGCTTAGCCAGGAGTGACTATTTTCCAAAGATTACTTAGTCCTAGCCTGGAGTAGATGAATATGAAATAATACTCAATGTTAGCTAGGAGTTGTTGCAAGTCATATAATACTCAGTTTTAGCTAGGAGTGGTTGGGATCCAAAGAATACTCACTTTGTACTTTGCAACGATAGTTTGCTAGTTTAAACTTGATCATGTTGATCAAGAACTGGACATAGTATGTGTTTAAAAACAAACCAATATAAAAACATCAAGTATAAATATCTCTTTTCTCTTATCTCTTTAAATTGCATGTTATTCATAAGCCTTTAACCAAAGAATGAGAGTTTTTGTTTCTAAAACATGATTTCCGAAAATATTTTGACAATGCATTTGTCAACATAAATTTGTGTTTGACTCCCTTCATTAAATGTTGATCTTATGAAAGCCTCTTGATAGTATGTCTACCAAATTAAAACTTTGTCTAACTGCCTTCATTTGAATTTGTTTTGCAATAAATTTCAAAAAGTTTTCTAGAAAATTGGAAAAACACAAGAATGGAGGGTTGAATTGTGTTTTAATAACTTTTTAAAAAATTTTGGAAGTATCGTCTCATAATGATTACTCAAACAATAGTTATGTATGACAAGCGATCTATTCATAGCTTTTTAACCTCTGTTTCTTCCGATGAAATGCGATAGATGCCACTTTACAACTTAAAAAATTTAATTGTTTAAAATGTGCTAAAAACTGATTCTTACAATGGGTCTCCTTCTTCTTGGATTAGTATGAATAATAATATATGCAATGTAAAGGAGATAAGGAGAAAGAGAGATACACAATATATTTTTAGTGGTTTGTATGACAAAGTAGACTGTGTCTAATTCTCAATCAACAGATTGAGTTCTACTAAGCATGTTAATTCTAAGAAGTTAGAAATGAGTATTGTTTCGAAAAATAGCCACTCCTAGCTAACGCGTTGAGTACTATTTTGTCTTATGACCACTTGTGGCTAAACCCTTAGGTATTATTTGGGCTCATATTCACTCCTAGCTACGCATCCACTCTAGACTTAAACGAATATTATTTGGAACGCAACAGCCACTCCTGCCTAAAATAAGTAATACATGGAATGCAGTCACTCCTCACTACAACGAGTATTCCTTGAAACGCAACCACTCCTTGATAAAACGAGTTTTCTTTGGAACACAACAACTCCTAGCTAAAACAAGTATTCTTTGGAACGCAACCACTAATGGGTAAAACGAGTATTTTTCAAAGTTCAATCACTCTTGGCTAAAACGAGTATTTTTCAAAGTTCAATCACTCTTGGCTAAAACGAGTATTCCTTGGAATACAACAAAACCTGGATAAACAAGTATTCTTTGACACACAACCACCCCTAACTAAATTTGAGTATTCTTTTAGATAATAATTGCCCCTAGCTAACCCGTTTAAGAGTATTCTTTGAACAACAATTATTCGAAAATAACCGAATCTTTGTGAAATTAAACACTTATGGCTAAGATAAAAATAAATATTTTGAATAGTGATCAACAGATCATAGGGTTGCTCACTAGAGAGAACTAGTGTCTTTCGATGTATACCAGGTTTGTGTACTCTTTTTTAGTTTGCTATGTAAACCAAAATAATATGCTTTATGAAGATTTTTGTGGCATAGAATATTTTTGGGTAGAGTTTAAAGCATGATGCAACTTTGTATCATATCCTTTTCTTATTGTCTCGTCTTTAAATAAATAGGTGATAGAAAATATAGCCTTTGCAAATCCATTTTTTGTATTTGAAGAGCTTTACTCACTTGAATGTCTTCCTTGCACCTAATGAACTTGATCGTGAAGGATGCCTTAAATGAACTTCATGTGGCATTAATTTCTTTTTTTTTTCTTTACGTAACATTCCATTGGCTGGATGTATGATAACCACTTGGTCGCGTATGTTTTTCAAACAAAAAACTAAGCTTTTGCTAATGTAGTACAAGACTGACCTAGGTCGAATCCCCAAAGAGACATCCTAGGCAGATTTTTAGCATTATGCAACTTTGTGTCATATCCTTTTCTCCTTGTCTTGCTTTAAATAGGTGATAGAAAATATAGAAATCCATTTTTGGTTGTTGAGGAGCTTTAGCTCACTTGAATGTCTTCCTTGTGCCTAATGACCTTGATCGTAAAGGATGCCTTCAATGCTCTTCATGTGGCATTAATTTCTTTTTCCTTATTTACGTAACATCCCATTGGCTAGATGTATAATAACCACTAAGTCGCGTTTGTTTTTTCAAACAAAAACTAAGTTTTTCCTAATGTAGTACAAGACTGACCAAGGTCAAATTCCAAAAGACATATCTCATACAATTCATTTGGTTCATATAAACATATTCAAATTGGGGAAAGATTTGAATTGGGGTTCGAATTGAAAATTGTTCTCGCCAGTTGACTTTTTCGCCGATTGACTCTGGTGACAAACTCTATCTCCGCTCTGTCTCATCTAGAATTTGTTCTACGTCTTGTCGCGCTGGAACGTGGCTCCGTTGAAATAGAGGGGCTCTACCTGTTGATCACACTTTGAAGATCAAGTTAGTAAGAGCTTACTAAAATCAAATAAATATTCAGTTTCAGTCTCAGAAACAACGTTCCTTTACCTAGGTCTGAAGTCCCTTTTATAGCTTATCTCTTGTAACAACTTTCTCTCATGAGAATCTAATCTCAACCAAAAGCATACGTAATAGAAAAACATTTTGTTTATGAGCACCTTTACTCACAGTGCTACACCAGAAAAAGAATCTTATCTCTACTAAAAGCATAAAATAACAACAAAAAAACCATTTGCCAGCAACTTATGCATCAACATCAGGGGGATATTCTACTCACATGGGCACCCTACTCATGGTTCAATGTTATCTTTTATCATGCATGCAACTTAACCAATATGTGCCCTAGAACACACGTACTTAAGTTAAGAGAAAGATTTACTTGACCTACACACCACATATACCAAGCGTACCTCTAGGTTCAAAATACCCTTTTACAAGTCGCCTTATACTATCGTATAAAAAGATTACTTTACTTATGCCACAACGGGCTTACAAACAACCTAGTTCAAACTCATGACCCGTACCCTGAGCCAAATAGTCGAGCTGACCTGATGGGGTAGCAGTTCACCACGAAGTGTGAAGAGTAGACTTGATGTGTAAGCTAACACCCAAGTCAGATACTCCAAGAAAAGAAAGGAAATTACTTAAGAGTAGACTTGATGTGGAGATTAACACCCAAGTCAGATACTTAAGTCATCCTCGATACTGGGAAAGTTTACGCTAAAAAAGTGAGTGGTCCTTCTAAGCATGCAGGTCCTATTCAACAAGATCGAGAGGCTTGATCCTTGCTCACGTGATCAATTAACGCTGGAGCGAGTGAAACATTCTTTGCGGCCATGGGGTATGAGTCATCCACAGGTTAGCACTACCAGAGCATTGGGATTTCCCATACTAAGTTGGTGCATTACGTTGTTTGGATAGTTGGTTATTTTACTACTAGATGATAAGTCTATACAAGTTGTGTTTCACCAAGAAATGCATTGTTAACATACTAGTCAAGGCTTACCAAAGCTAAAAAAGTCAAATAAGCGAACATATGTCCTTAAAAGATTAGAATTGTTCATAGTGCCACAAAGGGCAGCATGTTACACAAGAGCGCTACTCATCCACAAGTTGTTGGTCCACCACCGTCATGCTTAAGCCGAGTTGGGAAAAGTCCATCCCAAGATAGATTCCTGAGGTTTGGGCAACGACGTCTTCAAAGCCCGCCATGTATGAGTTAGTAGTGTCATCGGTGAGGGCTTCCCTTTCTTTCACCAGCTCCTCACCCTTCTGAACCAGCTCTTCATTCTTCTAGGCCAACTCCTCCCTTAGCCTCTCCACCTCAGTTTGGAGTCTCACATTATTGTTAGATAATTCTAAGGCTTCATTGGACTTCTCATTCAGGAGAGCCTTAGCTTCTTGTTGAGACTGTTGGAGTTCTTCATGAAGCTTTTTCGTTTTCTGCTTGAGGCCTCCAACCTAGTGTAGGAGCTTGGTGACCTCATGGGACTTCTTCATAACAGACCCTTTCCACTCCCTTAACTTGGAGATAGCTAGGCAACTCGTGGCTAGAGCCTACCCCAGCTTCCTCATAGCCTGCCCCACCAAGTGATCTTCCTCTAGGCCATCTAGCTTTTCCTTGGTCTTGGTGAGCAGTAGGACCTTCTCAGGGAAGGAAGGGGCATCCAAGTTATGGTCCCATAGTCCTTGGTCTTGAGCGCTTGTGCCCTCACCTTCCTGCACCACTACCATGTCACGAGGGGGAGGTGGCCTTGGCGGAGGAGCCTGCTGCAAAGGAGCACGCCCATCTGAGACTGAGAGCTCAGAGAGTTCAGTGGTGGTCTTCCGCCTCCTCTTGAAGATCGGCCCAGAATAGGTCTCCTCATCGTCAATATAAGCAAGGGCGGTGTCGACAACAACCTTCAACTTAAGGTCCTCAGAGGGGAGTTCTTGGGTAGTCGCCTTAATCTTCTTGGCTCTAGCTACCAAATCTTTCTTGTTGAGTCGGCCCAACATGTTGTCTGCAAGAACAACTAAAGAAGTTCAATAACAAAAAGTAAGTAAGAATCACTAAGAGCAAGAGAATGAGAAGATACCAATGTACGTTTTTATTCCCCCTGGGAAAACTCTTGGCTTATGAGGGTGGCCATATCAAAAACCACCTTTAGGTTGGAGAAGAAGTGGCACACTTCTTGTTCTCGCTGCGGCATGTTTTCTAGGCACCGAGCACCTTGGAAAGTTGGTTTCTAGGTCCAGCATATGGGAAACCCATCTAGAAGAGTTGGGTCCCTCTTGTTGCAGCGCACCTTTAGAAACTTGCCTTTGATTTATACAACTGCTAGAAGAGCGATAGTAATGCTCTCCCAGCCACTCCATTAAATGAAACCCACAATTGGCGGCCCAAACGCTTGGCCTCAAAGAAGTATAAGAAGACTTCCACAAATGGCAAAAGGCTAAAATGTGTGCAAAGAATGGAGAAACCCCAATCAAATGCCCAACTATTTGGATGTAGTTGGGCTGAGGCGACGTTGATTTTGGTAAGAAGTTCTTTTTAAAAATTGTACAAGAGTAAGTGAAGGAGAACTTTCTTAAATACAATAATACACTTCTCGGGGAATTCACTTTTCGTGTAAATCATTATTTTCTCATGAGAGATGCATATGGAGTTTTCCTCTAGAAGGTTCTCACGTGTTCAGGGGTACATGGTTCGGTAATCCATCATACAGAGTATCTAGAACATAAAACAACAAGCAAATGCAGACACACATTCAGGCAAAGAAAACAACACGCATTTCATATTCAAGGAAAATGATGAAACTAACAGGAATAACAATCATCATAATCAGAAAAGAATGAATACAGAACAGTCTTAGCCTAGGTGATATGATTATAATGAAAGCTTCAATCAGACAATGATGCCAATACATAGTCATGGGTTGAGTAGAAGGAAGTACCTGGGTTCAGGGGGTGAGTCGAGGCGAGATGGTTTCCCAGGTTGAGGAAGGAGGTGCAGAGAGTCTGAGAGAGGCGCGAAAGCTTCGTAAAGGAGAAATGACACAGTGAGAAGCACTGAGGATTTTTGAACGTTAAGTAAAACAATGTTGGGAAGAGCAAGCGGTAATACCTTCCAACCGTTGATGGAAAGCCACGTGTACGCTCACGATGGAGTATGGTGAGACGTCATCTCAATGACGCTTCGTGCATTACGCCACACCCGCCACTACGAGAAGGAAACGTAAGTTGCCAAGGGCGTGCAAGTAGTCCCTTCACTGAAGCAAGCTCAACTCGAGACTAGGGGGCTTGTGTACTGGACCAGAGAGCTAAAAACTCAGCACTCGGTGGTCGAACCTTGGTATATGGCGCAGTCAGGTCAGCTCGGCTCTTGAGCCAAGATAGCGGGCTATGTGATTGGGCGCCAGATGTATGTATAAGTCCTTTTTTGTATAATTAAGGTAATCCTTCATGCATAAGGCCTAGGTGGCTAGCAAGGGGTAATTATGGACCTAGGGGTGCGCTTAGTGTGCATAAGGTCTAGTTCAAGTAAAATGCTTTCTTTAAACCTAAGCCCATGTGTGTTAGGGCACGTAAAGGTTAGGTTGCATGTATGATGAAAAGGAGCATAACACCACGTTGAGCGTGCCTACGCGAACAGACTAGACCCCTGATGCTAGTACATGAGTTGGTACCCTGGTGGTTATGCTGTTATTATTTTATGCACTCCCAAGAGGAGAGATTTCATTTTGTTGCAACACAGTGGGAGTGTGCCCTTGAACAAAATATTTTTCAGTTGAGTATGCTTTCAGTTGAGATTGGATTCTCGTTATAAAAAGTTGTTGCAAGAGGTAAGCTATAAAAGGGGCTTGAATCCCCAGATTAAGGTACGGTGTTTCTAAGACTTAAACTTGTTACTTCTTAATTCTTATAAACCTTGTGCTCACTTGATTTTCGGAGTGAAATCAACAGGTAGGGCCCCCTCCTGTTTCAATGGAGCCGCGTTCCAGCACAACAAAGGGAAGAGCAGAGACAGAAGGAGCCCCAGCTTGTCATCAGAGTCAATCCGCGAGCAGGTCAACCTACAAGAACAGTGAGATTCTACACATTTATGAAAATATTTTTCATAATTTTTTACACTGACAAATTAAGTTTTTTGTTTTAAATTTGATAAATTTTGACAACATTTTGTGTAATTATCCAGAATACATAAAATCAAAAGTGTTCTTAAACAATGCACCACAATTAGGTATGCACCTAAAGTTTGAATCGAAATTCTACCAAATTTAAGGTTATACTTAATTTGTGCGTATTAACAAACTATGAAATATAATTATCATAAATTGTTCAAATGAAAAATTCAAGATTTGTCACAAATCACCAATTTTATCATTTGTACTAAATCGCAAAAAGAAACTAAAGTTTGCTCAATGTGTGCATGAATACAAAAGTAAATGTGAATAAAATTACTTCGATAAAAATAAAGCACATTAACTAAAGACACACATATTTTTTTATCTTATAATTTATACCTACAAATAAATGTATAATTTTTTTCCTAAAATTTTTCTTTTTAAGTGATGTAAAATTTCGTACAATATTTTGTTAAGTCAATAGACGATCTAATACCCATCAGACAATCCCATGCTTTGAGCGTCTATGTGTTTTTTATGATAACAATCACTATAAGGTGTATTTTGGTATAAGCCTAGACAAAAACATTAGAGAATATGAGCAAGACTAACTGTCTTTAAACCCATTAGACGATTCAATAGAAAATTCTGTTAAACGAACCAATGGAACATGTTCATTGTAGAAGATCCTCAAATGATCTAGCCTTTGTGCTTATGTTATAGAAATATTCTAAGTGGTAAAAATATCCAAAGAAAACACTGGAAATGAAGAATGTTAGACATATAAGACGATCATATGAGAAAAGTTTGTATCAGACGAACCTCGTGAGAAGATCACGTTAGATGATAGATCAGACAATACAACTGATCATGAAAAGATCTTACGAGATTATCCTAACGCTCACAAACTTATCAGAAGATCTCGTCAAACAATATTGAAGCATTTATTCCCAAGTCATCAGACAAACATGAAGATTGCACATATAAGATGATACAAGCATCTTATACTTGTTAGACAAACCAATGCGTAAGGGAAGTGTCCATACTTAATATTTACATTCTTAAAAATGTTTTATGATACTGCATTTATGTTTCCAAATCTTATTTGACATTTTTAGATCATTGCAAATATTATTTTCAAATAAGATTATTAGTTAAATGATTTTGAAAAATTTTCATATTTGATAGCGTAACACAAAACTTGAAAATTCTCAAATATCCTGTGCCTATTTTATGATCATGTTTTGTGAATGAAAAACATTTTCCATATTGGTTTTAAATGTTTTCGAATACATTTGTGCAAATAGAATTAAATTTAAGACTATATTGGAAAGTTTTGTATGAACAATATTTTACTATAAAGATTTCATAAAATAGAGCATGATCATTTTCTAAATTTTTAGTGAAATAATATCCATGTTAAATGTAATTATGCGACAAATTTATGATTTAATATTAACTTGAAAAGAATTTGAAAGTACATTAAAGATGAAAAATCTAAGAAAAGAAAGTCTCAATAATTAAAAGATATTATAAAGATTTTGTTTCAGTGATACCCATGATTTATTATATTAATTATAATGTTCACTGATATTGATTTTGTTCCCATAAATGGTTAAAGGAACATAAAGCACATATAAAGTTGAAAGCCAAAGTTTCAATTTCAACATTTAGCGGAAAAACGATGAAGTTGGGAAACAAGATTTGCGCAGATCAATAGTGAAGCAGTATAAAGGCAATGTGAATGAAGATTTGCAAAGAGAAAAATGTTTCAAATTGCAAACGAGAGATACAATGTATTAAAGACTCATATATGAAGTTTTCGATTTCAACGTCTAATACAAAAGAGAGGATGAGTAGTACAGAATTCGAAAGATCCAAATCCAGAGATTGAAAAAGTTCATATATATGAAGAAAGTATTTGAAAATCAAATACGTGTTAAAAATGCAACAATTTCAACAAAGAAAATGTTGCCTTCTAAGCTTCTACCACTACTGTTCTAATCAAATAATTGTTAAAGAAAATTTTGAAATATTTATGAAAACTCAAGAACGCATAGATTACTTAAGTTTCCATTTCAAGCGTTTGGCGCATTCAAGAAGAATGTCAATGTGGGAGATTTGAGCAGATATTCAAGTAAAGATAATTAAAGTCTGAATGATCATATTTAAAGTATACAAAGAAAGAATTTGAAATCCCTCACAAGCTCAAGACATGCAAAGATCAATCAGAGTAAGACTTACCATATTAAGTGTCTAATGCATTGAAGAAGAAAATTATCCACATGCTAGATTGATCAAAATATTCAAGTTAAGAAGATTAAAGCTACAAAGTTGATATTAGAGGGAGATAAAGAAATATTTTGAAAAGTCTTATACACAAAATACAATCAGGGCAATTATTTCCTTATCAAGTGTCTAATTGTTACATGAAGAATTGAATAAACCCTAAAGTTGCAATGTAAACATTTCAAAGGCCTATATGCGGGTTGCTTGAGGGGACTGAACGTAGCCCTTGTTGTTGGGTGAACCAGTATAAATCTTTGTCTACTTCTCTCACTCTACTCTTATTTAGATGTTACTTTTAATTGCTTAATACTCCATGAATTGAATTTAAGCTCCATTCAACCTTCCCTTTTGAAGCCAATTGAACCTTCATATTTAAATGACTATTTTAAAATATTTTAAACATTTATATTATACTATAAATTACATACTTACTTATACCAACTAAGTTTTTTTAAATTATATAATCATAAAATATAAAACTAGATAAAATAACCTACTTTAATGGAAACAAAACTAAATCATACATTTTCTCTTACAAAAATAAATTTTATTTTATTTTTCAAAATTTCGATATCAATAAGAGCATAGTGAACATCAATTCAATGGAAATATTCATGCATTGTCTGTGATTGAAATCTCCAAAATTGACCATGGTTTCAATTTCAACAATATAAAACATCAACCTTAACCACGTATGTTCACCAAAGGGGAAGGAGATGGTCCAATCTTATCAAAGAGAAAGTTCAACATGCAAAATGAAACAAGCATATGTAAAGACCATGTTGTTTATAGTAGGTATAAGCATACTGTCAATCAAAACTATTGTTGTTATGATGATTCACTATAAGAAAATCATTAAATAACAACTAAATTTAGAGACAAAAAATAATTAGTCACTATATTGACTAAAATAGATATTATTTTAGAGACTAAAAAATTATTGGTATTGAAAGTGGTTTCTATGTTTAATAAAAAAAATTATAAATTGGTATCTAAATTAGCTACCAAGATTTTAGCTACTAATATTTTAGATTCTAAATTAATCTTTAAAAGATAAATAAATACTAATTTAGAATATAAAGTAGTAAGTAGTTAAAACTTAGGTAACTAATGATTAGATACTAATTTAGAAACTACTTTATAAATTTTTATTAATAATAGAAACTACTTTAGATATTATTGATTTTTCTAGTTTATAAAATGGTATCTAATTTAGTCAAAATAGTAACTAATTATTTTGGTCCTAAAAATAATTTTTATTTAATGATTTTTTTAGTGATTATTTTGGTAGTGATTATTGTACTCCAAGTGCAACAAAGAAAATGAAACAATGTTGTTTAAATTGGTGTTTACATCGGTTACCCTACATTCAACGTAAAAGCAAAATATTTACATCAATTGACATCATACCAGATATAAATATTGTCCTTTTACATTGCACCAAGAGCATTCGATGTAAAAAGATTGCATGAATTTACAAAAAAAATATCTCTAAGATTTTTTACGTCAAGTTTTTCATTCAACTAACATAAATGTAATAACATAAAAGACACATTTACCACTAATGACATATATTCCCATACGTATTTTGTCAATTATCATTATTATTTGATTTCTTATTAATTTGAACTTAAAAAACTCTTTTACAAATTAACCTTCTTTCAATACTTAATGACTTAATTTATAATTCATCTCTTCAAAATTCACATTTCAACAGACACAAAAACATATCCTTCCAATAATTCGATTAAAGATGTTTCATTTTCCCGTTAAAGCAATTAGTTGCAAAACTTGACTGATACTAATCTCAATATGACAAAGCCAATACCATTAAATACTACAAATAGGATTAGATAATTAAGTTTGTATTGGTGATGTCGCATTAGACGATCTACGTTATGTGATTCCATTTACATAAGAAAGTTATTGGTCTATTAGTTTGTGGGCACCATCTCTCCAAATTAATTTGACATCCACAATGTGTGATTCCCAATGCAAATACAAATACAATGTACTCATAAAAGTGATAGGGATTGGAGATCAATGGAGTTAGCCATTGGATTCAACTATAAATTTATTAGATACCAAACAAGGAATAATTCAATCTCCACACAAGCATGTTAGCAAAGCCATATATGTTACTTACCCAAAAAAAAGAAATTTGTTTTTCCGTGTTTGAACGATGAAATAGATAGATACTATATATATTTATAATTTATAACTAATGTATCTAGATTCGGTATTAATTAGTTTTTCTACGTGAAAGGCACCTAATACTATGTTGATTTTTTAGCCTTTGATAATGGCTCATGTTGCTAGTCAACTAGATTGTATCTATGTTAATTTCTCTAGAGACTGCTTTTAATTTTAAATGGAATTTTCAACAATAAAATAAAATCATAAGATATAACAATATCTATCAATTAGAGCTAGTTTTAGAATCGCAATTTAGAGTTAAAAAAAGATGATTTTTTTTTAAATTATGTGGATTTATTACGTTGTTGAAAAAAAAGATGTGTGTGATTAGGTTTGATGTGTGATTGTGAAGGTGGCATTGTTTTGCCAACTTGGCATGCATGTGACACAATAACAACTACTAATTCTCTTTACGAGCAATAATAGAGAACGAGGGAACTGATTGTGACCAATATCTCAATCTACCAATAATATGGTGCCACGTGAATTCACTTTCAACCTCAGCCTTTGACCTTTCGTTTAGTTGAATGCTTAGATTTCTATAGTTTTCGGTTTTAAGTATTCATACCTACTTTGCATGTGAAATTATTGAACATTCAACTATATGACTATTTACATTTTTTATTAACGTCATCTGGATGTTATTTACAAAGTTTACTTTGATTCAGAAGAAAACTATGTGAATGAGAAAAAAAATTGAAATTTATATCGAAGAATTTTGTATATTATTGAAAATCTTAAAATTAAAGTCTTTCATTATATATAAGTGAATCCAAACTTCAAAATTATAAGTCAATTTTATAGAATTGAATTTGACTTTAAGTTCACTAATGATATCTCAAAATATTCTCAACGATCAATTTTATGGCTTCAATTAAACTTAAAGTCAACATATTGAACGTGTCACACATAATACATAATAATATATATATATATATAATTCAATTACATTCAAAGGAAAAAGTGGAAAACATATATGAGTACCTGTGAAAGAAATCTTATTGATGTGACATCCTTTCAATATGATAAAGTTTGTCATGCATATTATATTGGAAGAAAATATATGGATGTAAATAATGTTTAGGTAGGTGATGACTTGATTATTGTTTCATACCCTGTTTAAAAGAAAGGTTGGTAACTCAAAATAAGAAAAAAGCTAATAATAAAGTATAAAATAAATAAATTTTAATACTACAGTAAATAAAGTTTAAGGTTCTCCCACGTATATTAAAATCAGTGTAAACTATATTTAGATGGATAATGATTTTAGGGTAAAAATAATATTTAGGAAATTAAAATTTTTGAAAAGATTTTTGGTATAGACTTAAACATAATATATTCTGTAGACCTAATTAATGGACACGATTATCTACTAATATCACATGATGTTTCCAATTTCAGAATTAGACATTCAATCGTGTTTTCTCTTTCTCTTTCAATGCCCCACCAAGTTTTTTTGGGTATAAATAGCCTAGAACCCAACCTTTTTTCTCCAAGCATCCTTTGCTCAAACCTCTTCAAATTCTCTCCCTCTCTTTCACTCATTCATTGCTCTCCAAAACCTCTTCATTCTCACCTACTTCTCCCTCCCATTAACCACCCAAAGCAAAACAACTGCAGAGCAATCTGCAAGTAGAATGGTATTGTTGTCCAAAACAACAACATAGCAATACTCCTACATCAAGAACTGCATGGCATCCACATCCTCCTTCACAATTCCCATAGTGGACCTTTCCAAACCTGATGCAAAGAGCCTCATAGTGAAAGCTTGTGAGGAGTTTGGATTCTTCAAAGTCATCAACCATGGTGTCCCAATGGAATCTATATCACAATTGGAAACTGAGGCCCTCAAGTTCTTCTCTATGTCAATCAATGAGAAGGAAAAAGCAGGGCCTCCAAATCCATTTGGGTATGGTAGCAAGAGGATTGGACAAAATGGTGATGTTGGTTGGGTTGAGTATCTTCTTCTAAACACCAACGAAGAGCACGATTTTTCTCTCTGTGGGAAAAACCCTGAGAATTTCAGGTACCATGTCAAAACAAAACCAGTTTCAACTTATGTATAAATGAACCAGAAAAGTTAAATTTTTCTTTCTTGTTGGTGCTATATTATTGCAGGGGTCTGTTGAATAGTTACACGTCTCTTGTGAAGAAAATGGCTTGTGGTATTCTTGAGCTGATGGCAGAAGGGTTGAAGATTCAGCAGAGGAATGTGTTCAGCAAGCTTTTGATGGATGAACAGAGTGACTCTATTTTTAGGGTGAATCATTACCCTGCTTGCCCTGAACTTGCTGTGAATGGTGAGAACTTGATTGGGTTTGGAGAACACACAGACCCACAAATAATCTCTCTGCTAAGGTCTAACAACACTTCAGGCCTCCAGATTTATCTGAGAGATGGAAGCTGGATTTCAGTCCCACCTGATCACAACTCCTTCTTCATCAATGTTGGAGATTCTCTTCAGGTACAACATAAAGCAGCATGCTCATAAACGAGAAAAAAATAATAATACCATATTAGGTAGAAAAAATAATACAAATTTTGTTTATGATTAGTGGTCTAACGTGTTGATTGCGTGTGTTTTTGTTTTGTATTGTGGTGGGTGCATTAACACAGGTTATGACTAATGGACGATTCCGGAGTGTGAGGCACAGGGTTTTGGCAAATGGATTCAAGTCGAGGCTCTCAATGATTTACTTTGGAGGTCCACCTTTGAGTGAGAAAATAGCACCATTACCTTCTCTCATCAAAGGAAACCAAAGCCTATACAATGAGTTTACCTGGTTTGAGTACAAGAATTCAACTTATGGTTCAAAATTGGCTGATAATAGACTTGGACATTTTGAGAGAATTGCAGCTTAATAATATTCAAGACCACTACCATGGCACTTGTCAATACAAAATGGGGCTTAACAGTTTATACTACAAATGTTTTTTCCCTTTTTTATCCACTTCTCCTACTTTAAGATTTTTTCTTTACTAGAATACTTCTCAGGTAAGACAAAATATATAACAAAAACTTTAGTATATAATTTTATTTTTTTATGACCAGAATTTAGTCTCTGAAATAGATTAATAATGATTAAAAAATGGTTTAATTATATCTTAATTAGAAACTCTAAATAAATATACACTGTGATCACTGGCTACTAAAAATAAAATTGATATTATAAATTTTAGACTATTTTAAATAGCCATATAATTTTTAGTTGATAAAATAATTTCTAATTTAATAAACTAATTATATTTTCTAAATTAATCCATATTTAATTAATGAACTATATTTAAATAGTGATGATTTACATTCAACTTGGAGGAGAAATGACAGTCTAATGTATTGAGAATATTTGCTTGATTTTGGATCGTGAAAGAACCAGTTTAATGGAGTGGAATTAATGAGCATTATTGTCTTATAGGTGAAAAGGTCTTGCTCTGTAATGACAAACTTACTTTATATATATATATATATATATATATATATATATATATATATATTTTTTTTATAAAAAAAATATATATTATGTCAATTTGTTTGTTTAGAAGAGATATATTATTTTGTACTATACAAAGTTGTATATTATAATATATTTTGTT
>Ga0123342_1004732_pt1 | contig 20478 bp, 12 predicted proteins | sample Turbeawhitnodule_FD_89960 | JGI IMG/M metagenome (GOLD analysis project Ga0123342, IMG submission 89960) | Root nodule microbial communities of legume samples collected from Mexico - Turtle bean Mexico white nodule | ecosystem: Host-associated > Plants > Roots > Nodule | place: Mexico: Nepantla...
AAACACGGAATGGCTAACCGGCACGACAGTGCCAGATGATTTGATACGGAGAAGACAGGAACCCAGGTAAAGAAAAAGGCCCCCAGATGTCCATCCGGAAGCCCATTTCTCTCGTTTAGCACCAAGAGAATCGCACTTCCCGGAATCACTGTCAAGAGTCGATGGACGCCATCTCGGCGGGACGATGATCTTTGCCTTCTTAAAAGGTGAATGACATGCGGACGGAAAGTGTGACGACGCCATTTGGGCGGCGGCCGATGACGCTTGCTTTGGTGAAACGCCAGCTCGTTTCGGCGGACATCAAGCCCGGCAAGACGGCAGAAAAGTGGAAGGTCTTTCGCGACGCCTCAGAGGCGAGGGCATTGCTCGGCATTCAGGACCGTGCACTCGCCGTCCTCGATGCACTGCTGACCTTCTATCCCGAAAGCGAACTCTCGCAGGACAACGCCATGATCGTGTTTCCGTCGAACGCGCAATTGAGCGTCCGGGCTCACGGGATCACTGGAACGACCTTGCGCCGGCATCTGGCGGCGCTCGTCGAGGCCGGGCTGATCTCACGCAAGGACAGCGCCAATGGAAAGCGCTACGCCCGCAAAGACAGGCAAGGGGGCATCGAGGACGCCTATGGCTTCGACCTGGCTCCGCTCTTGGCGCGCGCTGAAGAGCTCGCGCTCATGGCTCAGGACGTAGCCGATCGCCGTGCGCATTTCCGGCGCCTGAAGGAAACTCTGTCGATCTGCCGTCGCGACGTTCGCAAGCTCATCTCCGCGGCGATCGAAGAAGGCGCACCAGGCGACTGGGGAGCCGTAGAGGCTATCTATGTCGCCCTCGTCAGTCGGGTTCCTCGCACGCCGACGGTCGCCGACCTGGAAGAGATCCTCGATGAAATGCAGCTTCTTCAGTCAGAGGTCCTCAATCGGCTGGATTTGCACGAAAAATCCGAAAAAACAGACACCAATGACGGCCATTTTGAACGCCACATACAGAATTCAAATACCGAATCCATCAATGAACTTGAACCTAGCTCTGAAAAAGAGCCGGAGGCGAAGCCGAGCGAAATCGGCGGGCGACAGCGTGAGCCGCTGAAGGCCTTCCCGTTGGGATTGGTCTTGAAGGCATGCCCTGAGGTTGGAAACTATGGCCCCGGCGGCGCGGTTGGGAGCTGGCGCGATCTGATGGCGGCTGCCGTCGTGGTTCGATCGATGCTGGGTGTAAGCCCGTCGGCCTACCAGGATGCTTGCGAAGCCATGGGGCCCGAAAACGCCGCGGTCGCGGTTGCCTGCATGCTGGAGCGGGCAGGGCACATCAACTCGGCCGGCGGCTACCTTCGTGATCTAACGAAACGGGCAGTGCGCGGCGAGTTTTCGCTTGGGTCGATGTTGATGGCGCTATTGAGGGCGGGCGATGGGCAGAAACGTCGTGTGAGTTAGCCAATCAAACCCCAGCGATATCTGGCAGGTAGTGATGTAGAAGGTCGTCCGGGGGTTTTTAGTGACGCGAAAATCTGATGGATCTGAAAAAGCTGGCTGTAGAAATTGTCGATTTCTACAGCTGTACGTAGCGATCTCCACCGCTGACGTTCCGATTGGCTGGCTTCCAACATCCAAACAGCGCCCCTTGTCCGCTTGCGGCGCAAAGCGCCCGACTGTCGATGTCGGCTATCGGCCGCAAAGCGGACCAGATGGTTTGTCGCCTAGTTCCGAAGCAACCCGAACCGAACCGCTTCATCCATGAGCGCTTTGACGGACGAAGGCTGCCATTTGCGGCCACCGCGGACCGGGCGCTCGCCCATCTGTTCGAGCTGGCCGGCAATGTCGCGCAGTGACAGGGTCGGATCTGCAATGGCGATCGCTGCGACGAGCTTCATATGGTGATCTTCCGGCGGCCGCCGCGGTGATCGCACCAGCAGCCCAGGGTCCGCGAGCTTTTCTCGAACCATTCGATGAACAGCGCGGCGAAGTCGCTCGATGGTCCAGTCATGGCCCTTGCGGTTGAGGACGCGCACAACGTTGTCCCAGCTGTGCTTTGGCCGGAGCTGCTTGACGGTTGGAAGCCACGTCTGCGCTGAGGTGATCAGCTCATCAAGATAGACTTGGTTTCGGGCTGCAGCTGCGGCCCTGATTGCTTCAGGGCGCCGCTCGCGCAGTCCCGGGTTGCCTGCGACACGGCCCCGGGCCATGGCCGCCCTCATGCCTGATTTTGTCCTCTCAGCGATCAAGGCACGCTCGAGCTGGGCAACGGCCCCGAGGACCTGCAGCGAGAACATGCCCTGCGGCGTCGACGTGTCGATCGGATCGCGGAGCGAGCGGAAATGGACGCCGCGTTGTTCGAGATCCTCGATCACATCGAGCAGGTGACTGACGGATCGCGCTAGCCTGTCCAATCGCACCACGACAAGGACGTCGCCGGCTGACAGTTCACCAAGCATTCGCGCGAGCACAGGCCGGGCTCGCGACGCACCGGATCCGTGTTCTTGGTGGATGCGATCACAGCCGGCTGCACGGAGTTCCGCGACTTGGGCATCGTTGAACTGCTCGTCTGTTGAGACGCGTGCATAACCGATTAGCCGGCGGGCGGGGGGAGGGGCGGCGCCCTCTCGGTTTCTGGCCATAAATTCTCGCTTGAACCGCGCGTCTTTGTTCAGATAATGAATGCAGTGATAAACGTTCCTTTGCAAGCGTGTTTTATGGACGAAATGGAGCGTCGCAGACTCGATTTTGGCTGGTAGACAAGTCTCGGGGCGGCCGGACGGCGTAACGCGCGTCAGCGAGGCTCTATGGCTGAAATGCCAGAAAACAAACGGATCCAGAGGAGGGAGGGGACAGTGATCTCTTCTGCGAGCCACTCGGCGCCGTTTCCGGCAAAGACCGGCAGCTATCCAGGCCACCTGAGATGAAATCGTCATCGATAAGAGATCATTATCGCTGGTTAAACGCCCTACCCAAAGTTGTCAGAAGCAGCGGAAGCAAGTGACGATATCGCTTCTGGTTAATGGCACATTTACCATGATTTCAATGCGTTATGATTTCGCCCATCTGCCCATCCCCAGGTAACCCACAAGGCCGTGATGGCGGATGGAACCCCAGATGCCCGCTTCACCCAGAAGCCGGAGCGCAGCCTTGTCGAAGATGTCGACGCCCTTTCCTGCCAGATATTCGAGAAACGGCACCTGGTTGCAGAAACGTTGTGGCTCAAGTGTCCGTAACCTGGCAGTCACGACCGGATCGGCGCGGATGCTGTGCAGATAGTCGAATGCCGCGTCATTGAGGACATAATCGTGATAGCTGCCGCGCAGCAGCGATAGGAAGTTCAGCCGCGATTTCGATGCTGTCGTGCGAAACACAGTAAAATGTTCGCCGCCGATCTGGGTGGTGTGGAAATTATCATGAGCGTGACGAGCGCCGGTGTCGTCGACCGTGACATAAGGAGCCGACACCATGCCAGCATGTAGTACCGCCGCATCCTCGGCGATAAAACCATCCAGGTCCTTGGTCAAAAGGCGCACGACCTGGCGCTTCGATATGTCGACGCCGATATCGTTCAGGAAGGTCGTCAATCGCCCTGTCGTCACCTGTCCCTGGGCATGCAGCATCAGGCAAAGCCGCCTAAGGCTCGGGCCACAACCGCCGACGGTGCCCTGCGGCAGCGATGCAATAATCGTCCTACCGTCAGGCGTGATCCAGCATTCGCGCCGATAGTGCACAAGCTCGGCCGCAAGCACCACATCGCGTACAAAGCAGCTTTTATATCCTTTGAAACGCGAGCCAGCCGGAACACTGACGCGCAACACCTCTTCCCGGCTTGTCCGCTCGACATCGCGCTTCGGGCCACGCGGCGCCTTCTTGCCCGCCTGCTTGTCGCCCGGCTTGCCATCCGTTGCCTTCTCCATGCCCGAGGGGCGAAAGGGCGGGCGCGGCGGCAGGTTTTTTAACCGTGCGATCTCGTCGCGCAGCAACTGGTTGTCGACCTTCAGGCGGGTGTTTTCCAGATGAAGTTCAGCGTTCTCTTCGCGAAGGGCGGCATTCTCTGCGCGAAGCTCTTTAACCTCCGCTGAAAGCGCGCTGACCTGATCAACCAGTCCAGTCACCAAACTGCGCAACGCATTCAGTGAAAGCGTGTCGGCGTGCTCGGGCGAGGGAAGCCGCTTCTTCGTCATCCCAGGACTGAATCATGATTTGCCCCAGCGGAGGAATCCCTCATGACGATACGCAGCTATCAAAGCGATCGCTTATACACACTTCTCTGTTTCAGGGACGAAAAAAGCTGCCTCCCAATCTGCCCCACTTACCCCCAGCGGCCGGGGCAGCTGTTACCGCCGATCGCGGACGCAGCTTTGCCGAGTCTTGGCGATGGCATCGCCCGCTTAACTGTCGGGCAGGCGTAAACCGAGCGATCCAAAACCCGGTTGCTTGCCATCGCGCATGGTCTCTTGGCGGCGGCCGAGATTGGGCTGAAAGAGCACGACAGGCTGGCGCTGGCCCGTACATTAGTGGAGCGAAAGCTGGAGCGGCGCCGAACCTCGTCGAAACTGCCGGAACTGGTCGAGCTCGTCATGGCGCGGCCGCTAGTGTCGGCCGGCATGGTGGTGAAAACGCTCGGCGTTGCGCCGCAGGCGGCGCGGCGGATTGTTTTTGAACTCGGCCTGCGCGAGATAACGGGGAGGGGGAGGTTTAGGGCGTGGAGAGTAACTTTGGCCCTCGCCAGTAAAATCCCCAACTTAGATCGGTCCCTTCCTTTCCTCCAGGGGGCGCCTTGGACATAGTGCAGGCAACAGAGGTAGTTGATTCGTGATAGCTGGAAACCTGTTTACCCGTGATTATTTGGTTGATGGGATCGTCAAAAGCGACCAATGGTCATCGCTGACTGACGTCGAGTTTGCTCAGATCCGCGCTGACATTTCTCAGATATTTGAGCGCTTCCGAAAAATTCACGCTCCCAATGAGGCACAAACGGAGCGCTCCCTCATCTATCCGATACTTGAACTCCTCGGATGGAAAGAGATTGAGGTTCAACAAAATCTATCAACGCGTGGTCGAAAACAGGTCCCTGACGCGATCCTATTTAGGGACTCGGATGCAAGAAATCTCGCGGTATCAGAGAAAGACCAGTGGCGACGCTACCAACATGCTCTAGCAATTCTCGAAGCAAAGCGCTGGGGCCGAGCTTTGGATCGAGCCGACAAGCAAGAGCCGCAAGAGGAGGGCGTCCCTTCAACACAGATGCTGCAATATCTCAGTCGTGTCGATGTCCAAACATCTGGTAGAGTGCGGCTTGGTATCCTCTCCAACGGGCGGCATTGGAGATTGTATTTCCAGGGTGCATTATCTGTCTCAGAGGACTATTTTGAACTCGACTTGCATGATGCGCTTTCAGTAAGTCCAACGGGTGAAGCAGTAAACGGTATTTCGCCAGAACACGCACTTAGGCTTTTCATCCTCATCTATCGCAAGGCCGCGTTTCTCCAGGCCCACGATCAACGAACGTTCCATGATCTTGCTCGGGAAGAGGGTAAAAGCTGGGAGGCCCGCGTTGCGCGAGATTTATCCCGTCTAGTCTTTCAAGACATATATCCAAACTTGGTGACCGCGATCCACGAGCGCCACCCTCGTCGCTTAGCTGCAGGAGAGGATCACCTGCGCGAGATACGGGAGGCCGCACTGGTATTGCTCTATCGATTGCTCTTCGTCGTTTACGCAGAAGACCGTGATCTTTTGCCGGACAGCAAAGAGCCTTACAAAAGCTATTCTTTGACCTCTATGCGGCAGGAAATCGCTTCTAAACGACGGAGCGGGCAGATCTTTTCCCAATCCTTCGCGACATACTGGTCAAAGCTAAAAGCTGTATTCAGGGCGATCGACGTCGGAGACGATGAGCTCGGCATACCGCCGTACAATGGCGGACTATTTTCGGACGACGCCGCACCTGTACTTAATCAGATCGAACTGCCAGATGGCGTTTTAGCGAACTTGATTTTTAAGCTCTCGCACAGGGACGACGAGGGCGGAATGCCGAGGTATATTAACTACCGTGATCTGAGCGTTCAGCAGCTTGGATCCATTTATGAGCGTACCCTGGAATTCGATCTAGTTTATGATGAAGTTTCCGGAAAAATATCGGTCGATGCTGATGACTCAGCACGGCATGAATCAGGTAGTTATTATACACCTGATAATCTGGTTTCATTGATCATTGAAAAGTCAGTTGGCCCGCTCGTGGAGGATCGACTATCTGCGTTCCGGGTGGCCGTTGAGGAATTGGCTAATGATGATCGCTCGGTCGAAGCTCGCCTTGCGTTGCTGCAGGGCCTAGATCCCGCCCTTGCTATCCTTGAACTGCGGATCTGTGATCCCTCGATGGGTTCGGGCCATTTTCTCGTAAATTTGGTTGACTGGTTAGCAGATCGCGTCCTCGCAGCTATTGCTGAGGCAGAACTCTTAGTTGATTGGGCCGACCGGCCTTACCGCTCGCCTGTGCTAGCAACAATTGATCAAACTCGGTCGGACATAATTCGGCAGGCGACAATACATAAATGGCCGTTTGTTGTAGAGCAGCTTGATGACAGACATATCATTCGCAGAACCGTCTTAAAGCGCTGCATCTACGGTGTCGACAAAAGCCCCATGGCTGTGGAGCTCGCGAAGGTGGCACTATGGCTGCATACTTTCACGGTCGGCGCGCCTCTCTCGTTCCTCGACCACCATCTCCGATGTGGGAACACCCTCTTTGGATCCTGGCTACACGATGCTGCTGACCGCCTTTCGAGTTGGGGTGGCCAGTTACTCATAAGCGAGCCAATGCGGAAAGCGATGGCTCAGGCCCTCGCCATGCAACGCCTGGAACGCGTGAATGACATCGACATTGCTGAAGTCCATCAATCCAAAGTCTTATTCGATGGAATCGAGCAAGAAACGCGCCCGCTCAACACCTTCCTCCAGATACTGCTCGCACTGGATTGGCTTCCGCTTAAGAGAGAGGGCAAAGGAGCTGTAAGAGCTTGGTTGGATGGACAGTTTGGAGATCCAATCGACGTTGTGCTTGGCCGGATAACGCTCGGCTCAAACGACAGTTACCACGGCAAGTCGGGGTCGCGTGATGGTTTTTCCCGGTTAGGCTCTGCCGCAAAAGAGGTGGCAGGAGTGTTTGCGCGGCTTTTGACTAGCGCCCGTCAGATCGTCGACGACGAAAAATTCCACAACTGGCAAGTCGCGTTCCCTGGTGTTTGGAGCCAGTGGGATAAGAGCGAATTGATCGGTGGATTCGATGCAGTAATCGGAAACCCTCCGTACGTTCGAGCGGAACTTATCACAAAATCCAAGCCACATTTGAGACGAAGCTTCCCTACGACCTACGACGGAAAAGCAGATCTGTTTGTTTATTTCTACGACCAAGGTTTGAAGTTGCTCAAAACTGGGGGACGGCTGTCTTTCGTAGTCACGAACAAATGGCTTCGCGCTGGATACGGTGAGGGTCTTCGCGCAAAATTCTCGACTGACAACTGGGTGGAGTTCATTGCAGACTTTGGACACGCCAAGAAATTTTTCCCGGATGCCGACGTTTTCCCGTCGGTCATTGTTGTTCGAAGACCAACGAGCTCCTCTCCGCCGGAGCACACGGCGATCTCAGTGATACCGCGAGATGAGGTTCCTCAGAAAGATCTTGGTGACGCGGTTGCCAAAGCGACCTTTCTACGCCGTCGCGAAAGCTTTGGCCGTGAGAGTTGGATTCTCGAAACAAGGCCCGTGATGGACCTTTACGCCAAACTCTTCAGTTCCGGTCCTTCCCTGGCAGAATATGTAGGAATGGCGCCTATGGCCGGCATAAAAACCGGCCTGAATAGTGCTTACATTGTTAATGCCGAAACACGGGATCGGCTGGTTTCCGATGACCCTCGCTGCGAGAAACTGATAGTGCCCTTTCTCCGAGGCCAAGATGTTAAGAGATGGCATTCGGTCGAGTCGGGGCTGTATATGATCGTTATGAAGTCTAGTGCAGACGCAGATTGGCTGTGGGCTGACTCGGATTATTTGAACGAGCAGGGATCTACGGCCGAGGAGGTTTTTAAGCGGGAATTTTCTAGTCTTTATTCCCACTTCAAACCGCTAGAGCCACAGCTAAGGCGCCGCGAGGATCAGGGTCGGAACTGGTGGGAGCTTCGGCCAAGTCAGAACTACGCCTATTTCGGACAAGACTACATCGCATATCAGGATATCGCCTATCACTCGGCATTTGCACGAGTGAACGGCAGCCTGCCTGAGATGACAGCGTTCTGTATCCCCTCGTCCGATCCTTACCTTCTGGCTGTTTTGAATTCGCCGATAATGTGGCATCTGATGTCGCGGATAACGCTTCACGGGAAGGACGAAGCTCTCCGGCTGAAGACCGACAAAGTTTCCACCCTTCCAATACCCCGACCATCGGAGAAAGACCGGGATGACGCGCACGGGCTGACAGTCACTCTGAAGAGCCTTGTTGGCAAAAAAACTGAAATCCGCAGCGCGCTGCGCGATTGGCTCCAACATACTTTCGAAGTCTCGCCGCAAAGGCTCGACACGACGGATTTTACTTTAGCCGATGAGGATAAATTCACACGCGCCGTGTCAGCCGTTGCGCGAAAGCACTCCGGTTTGACTCTCGCAGAGCTGTCTCAACTAAAAAAAGCTTTCAGGGACACCTATCGCCCGTTAGAGGAGCTTCATCGCGACTCGTTGGTAGCTGAGCGAAAACTCGCCACCTTAGTGAACAACGCCTATCAGCTTGATTCAAGCGATGTAGCGCTTATGTGGCGGACGGCTCCCCCTCGTATGCCATTTCAGCCAGAAAAGACCGCTAATGAGGGGAACGATTAAACGGAAGCGTAACGCGGCAGTGCGTTACTGTTTTGGACGGAGCGCACAACGTCGTAGCTTGCTGCCGCAAGTAGACAATGCCGCGGCCCAGCCAGCGCATCAGGCTAGAAAGCGGTGGTCCGCTTCGGATGAAAGAGCTCTAGTGGCAGCGCTGAACATCGAAGCTCCTCTCGGCGTACTCCAGCGACGAGGTAGGTCTTTTTATCTAAAGTGCTGCACGGCTCGCGGGAGTGGAAGTTGCAAACCGGCTGTCGGAAATAGTTTCATCATATCGCTCAATGAACTTCGCGAATTTCGAGTGGTCCTTGTTGTAGCTCGCGAACCATTGTCCTAGCGCCTTTCCGTATATCTGTATCAGGCCGTAGAACTGGAAATAATACACATCGTCCACTTGGCTGTTCTCTGCTCCGCCGATACGGAAGGATATGCGTCGAACCTGTTTTGTACGGACTCTCCGCGAGTGAAGATTAGTCATATGCAGCATGCCGTTACGCATCTCCCATAGCTCTTCGGCGGTGATGCCTAGTGGGGTCAGATCGGCGTAGGCATTCAGCCAGTCCACGAACGGAGTTCTGCGCGCATCCCCGTATTCGATATAGGAAATGCTGTCTATGCAGGACAAAAGCAGCTTCATCGATGACACATAATGCTTCGCATTGAACGTCATCTTGATTGCTAGGAAGTAGTCGTCGTGCACAAGGCGAGGTAGGTCGATGCCTCCGTTCGCCGTGTATTTGAGCAGCCAATCCTCCATTTTTCGGCCCTGAAGTGCTTTCTCAGTCAGATAGATATTTGGATCGCCGTGCTGCGATGAATCCGTAATCTTGATTTCGCTGTTCTCCACAAGCGTGGTTACGCAAAGGGGAGCAGGGCCTGCGTTGAGGGCGACAAATAAGCTGTCGTAGAGCCCCATCTCGTGACCTGCCCGGATATACGAATAGTATTCCGGGCGGGTGAACGAGGCCGAAAGCGGGAAATCCTCTGCCAGTTTGAGGTCTTCATTTACCTGCGCCTGAAGAAACCGGACGGCTGCCTCGTCGTCTGCAAACGTTTGAGAATGGACTTTGTACTTGACCGACTTGCAGGAGTCGCCTTCGAATATCAGGAATATGTTGTAGATGTCTTCGGGCACCGGATGCTCTCCTCGTCACGGTTCACTCTGGCAGGTTGAGCACTGCGACATTCTCTGTGCCGAAAAGCTTTGTGGCTCCCTGCAATGCGAGGTGTGTAAGGGTTTGGGTTGCTAAAACCGCCAATCTCACCTTGGGTCTCGAAATGGAGACGTAGAATAGGTTTCTGGCTCGGAAATACCCTTTCGCGTTTTTCGCTGTGAGTGCTTGGGTCTGGATGAGTTCGAGCAGCCGCGGCCAGTTATAATGGTTCCATCCGCCGCCTAGAATGACCACAACGTTCTCAAACTCGGCTCCCTTGACGCTATGCTGAGTCGCGAACGTGGTGTCCCCGTCCAGAAACTTCACAAGCTCTATAACTTCTGTGTAACGAACCTCACGAAGTTGCCTGTGGCGAGCAGTCGACGACGACACATCCTCGGCTGTATCTTCGCCGTCCACGGCGGCTGCGTCCTGATCTTCGGCGGCTTCCTCTTGGACTTTAGCAGCGGAAAGCTCTTCTTCCCGCCGCATGATACGGTCGGGCAGTCGTGGACGCTGGGTTGCCTTCAGATGATCCAGAACACCACCGATAGAGCCGGTGAGGCGGAGATCTCTCAATAGGTCCATGTCTTTGCGCCATCTGGTCTTGTCAGCATGCCCGGTGAGTTTCGGACCGCTTTTGATCAGGCGAAACATTTCGCCGTAGCAACGACGCTCATAGGCGCGAAACATCGGTTCAAGGACGTCTGCCAGAAACGCGATGGTCGGGTCCTCTTTTTTCGCAAAAGCCTCATTGCGTTTGAAGATCTTAGCAATCGAAGGGTAGCCCTGCTCAGCCGCCAACGCGTTATGGGTGAGCATCAGATATTTGGTGCTGTCGGGGGTGATCTCCCAGCCTTCGCTTTGAAGCTTGGCGGTCAGCGCATCGCGATACTGACGCGCTATATCATCGGGTAAGTCTTCTTTGGAATGCGCAGTGTTCGTCCGCTCCCCGGTGTAGGAATTGGTATGGAAAAATCGCGCTTCACCAATAGCGTCTGGCTCAGACACTTCTTGGCGAAGCTCCGGCCTAAGTGCGTTGAGTACGTCCACGATGGCTGGTACGGAGCGGAAGTTCGAGCCCTTATCAATACCTTCGACATTCGGCAATTCTAGGAGTTCGTAATCGCCTCGATAGATCGTCTGCCAGTGGTCACCAAACAGTCCGATCAACGGTCCTTCGCCCGGTTGCAAAAAGTGCGTGGTCAGGGCCGTCATGAAGTGTTTGTCGGTATCCTGGTATTCGTCGATGAGTATGACGGGATATTGCTGGGTCAGGATGTCTCGGAATTTCTTCTTTTCCAGCAATTGCGCCATAAAGCGCGGAATATCGTCATGGGACAGAGTGACGCGGTCAGCCTCGACGCCAAAGAAGCCTAGTTGATATTCGATAGGTTTATCATTTAGTCCGCCGCCTTCATCTATCTTCGGCTGGCGGTCTGGCAGGGCGGCAACCAGTTCTCTGAGTGGTTTTTGGAACTGCGACATGACGCTCCATGAAAAGGCATGGATCGTTTCTACGAGAATTGCTGGATGTTGCTCGATATCTTGCAGAATTTCGTCGCGAGCTACCTCCGTAAATGTGATGCAGGCTACCTGCTGGCCGTTTCGCAACATTTTCTCACCGCGCTCGGCGATCAGTTTTTTGAGAACCTCGACCAGCGAGTAAGTCTTTCCAGCCCCGGCCCCGGCCTCCAAACGGAAGCTGCGGCTATTATCCAAACAGGTGTTTACGCGCGTTTGTGCTTCGATTGCCGCAATCACTGCGGGATTTGGTGCTTGTCCGGTCATGCTGGTTCATCCACCGGCTGGGTTATCGCTTCGGGTTCCTCCGGCGGCGGTGCCACTACAGGTTCCAGCGGCGGTGGTTCCTGAGGAGCCGGTAGTGGCTCGGATAGCCACAAAAGTCCCTCACGAATGTAGTGCGGAACATTCCATTCAAGCTCGCGAATAGCGTACCTAAGCGCGTTTTCGGTTTTCTTGAATTCCTGGGCTTGCTCCCAAGCATAGACACTCGGCTCTACGTTTTCCGGAACGGGATAGATTGCCGGATTGGCCAAAATGAACGCATCCTCATAGCTCCTGGCGCAGGCGTCGGCGCCCGGCTCCGGAACTTGGTAGGCAATTCGGCCGAAGCCGCGCGTTTTCTGCTCAGGTGTTTTGGCCGCAAGGTCCGCCAGCGGGAGTTGATCGCCTTCTGCGGCATTAAACCACGACTTAATTGCCTGGTTTGACGTCCGCGTTCCATTGATGCACGGGCATTTTTTCCACCGAGCCGGTTGGTTTGCTGTATCGAGATACACAGCATCCAGGTCGGTGATGAAAAGGCTCTTGAGTTCCAGGAAATCAAGCAGATCGTAGAATTTCTCGGCGTATGCGCCGCCAACTTCGACCGTCGTCAGATATTGACGCGCCAACTTGTTTTCGGACGCCAGTTCTTCATCCACTATCCGGCAGATACGAGGCATCAGGATACGTTCGGTGGTACCCTCGATGAGAATTACCTTATCGGCAAAGTAGATGTCGCACTTCGTAAGCGTCATGTATTGGTGAAGAAAATCACGATCCTCAGCGGGAATGGTATCCAGCCCCTTGCGGAAGTCCTTCACTTTCGTCTGCCGATTGCCGTCGGCCTTGGGCGCGCTCAGGAAATACCGAATGGCGTCGAAGCTCGCAGCATTGGCAACATGCGAGGCATGTGTTGAGACAATGAACTGCACCCGCCACACTGGATCATTTGGGTATCGTTGCGACAACGCGGCAACGGCTGTCGCAAGTTGGGCGATGAACACCTCCTGCATTTGCGGATGGAGGTGGGCCTCAGGTTCCTCAATAAACACGAGGTGAATACCGGGTCTAAGCGGGCGAGCACGGTACGCCTTATGGAATGCTTCCAGTTGCAGCAGCATATAGATGAGGTTCCGCGTCCCCAAACCATTGTAACCTTCGGGTAGGTGCACTCCGTGGGTTCCCGTGTAGCGGATGCGGGTGTGATCCGATAGCAAGCTTTCGACGTTGAGAGAGGTTTCAGGGCGAAGTTCCGTATCATTGAGGCTTGGAAACCCAAACGCTTCCAAGGCAGGAAGAAGCCCGCTGACCATATTATCAAATTCAGTTTGAATACTGCGCTCGATTGATGTCACAGAGGCCTTTAGTTGGCCCGCAAGAATGCGATCGGCTTCAGCGGCTGTCTCCGAGGTTGCCGTGTGATAAAGGGTACCAAGAAGTTTTCCAATGACATCTGTCTCACCGTGCTTGGCATGATCCAACGTCCTTTGCGCCCGCACAACGCCGCATTGAACCAGAGCGGATAGGGGGGACAGGCTGTCGAAGGCGGCTTTATTTGTGGGGCCGGTTGGGTCAACCGCTGTAAGGCGCAGACTGTACGCTTTGGGAAGGCTTTCGCGCAGGCACTGGTAAAACCAGTGCATATCGTCGCCATCGCCTTCCTTTGCAGGAATATCCAGGAGCGCGGGCAAGGAGCGTTCCGAGGGCGCATACTCGAGGCGAATAACTGCAAAGTTACTAGCTTCGTCGAGATCGATAACAAACGGTTCGAGAGGGCCATACCCAGCGTCGGCAGGATTGTAGCGGACGGTAAGCGTGAGGCTAATTTTGGGAAGTTCTGCGAGGACGGTGGATGTTTCCGCCTGATTGTCGCGGAGCTGTTTGGCCGTGTAAAAGCGTTCCCGGATACCCGCCGAGAAGTCTTCAAGGCGCAAGCGGCCCTGCTGTTCGCCAAGCAAGCGATCGAACACGTCCGTCAGTGATGTTTTTCCGCTGTTGTTGCGACCAACAATAACTGTCGAGCCTGACTCGAAAATAATCTCAACGTCTTCCAGTAGACGGAAACCCTGGACACGTACCTTCTCTAAATGCATTTATTCTCCCGAATCAGCGCGCGTTTACTTGGCGAATATTTTACATGTAGGTTTTTCTGTTGTGCAATCTTAACGTGCTGCGTTGCTGCGCGAAAGGATTGCATGCTTCAGTGCCGAAAATTATGCCCGCCTTCCAGTTCCAACATCCCCGTCAAACTTGAACGGTATACCCGTGGCCTTCTGGAGGCGTTGCCGAGCCTTGATCATCCGCGAGAGCGTTTGGAAGTATTGAAACGTAAGGCAAGCTGGGCGGAGGCGTGACATGTCCATCATATCGGTAAACGATCTTGCCGTTTCCTTTGGCAGCGGCAATGACTTCAAGCAGGTCGTCAAGAGCGTCGCCTTCGAGGTCGCATCTGGCGAGACGTTCGGCCTGGTTGGGGAAAGCGGCTGTGGCAAATCCACGGTGCTCGGAGCACTTGCCGGCCGCATTAAGGGATGGAGCGGTTCCGTTTCGATCGACGGCGAGGTGGTTGGCCCGAAGCGGTCCCTGTCGCAGCTCGCTAAGCAGCAGATGGTATTTCAGGATCCGTTCGGCTCCCTGCATCCCCGTCATACGATCGGGCGCACGCTGCTGGAGCCTCTTGAAATCCATGGCCTCGATATTCGGCAGGAACGCGTCGAGCAGGTTCTGCGCGACGTCGGTCTGCCACCCGGCTTCAGACATCGTTTTCCGCACCAGCTATCCGGGGGACAGCGACAGCGCGTCGCCATTGCGCGAGCACTGATCCTGAAACCACGCATCCTGCTGCGGGACGAGCCGACCTCGGCGCTCGACGAATTGCGCAGCATAATCGTCCAAAGAGACCCCGTCGGCCATTCTGAAGCTCTCCTCGAGAACTTCAGCCCGCATGAATCCGATCGGTCCGAAAGTTCAGGATCGCTTCTCCGGGAGATGGCTGCCGAGCCACTAGATAGCTCCGGTGGCCGAGGAGCAGTCCGTGCGGTTCGATGATGCGTTGTCGGTTTGCTATATCGGATTTCCGCTCGCGGCCTACGGATTGAGCTACTGGTTGCCGACGATCGTCAAAAGCTTTGGCGTGAGCAACGCGCGCGAAGTTGGTCGCCTAGCCCGTTCCCTCCGTCAGGGGCGGACCAATTCCCAATGCCAGTGCTCTTGCGACGCCACCCGTAAAGCTGCGAGGGATCCAGCCTTCAGCCGGGCAACCGGCGAAACATGCGCCTTAGCTATAGCTAGGTCTGTGCGCTCATGGCGCTCTGATGGATGAGGAGCGGTTGCGGAAATTTATATTCCTTCGAGACGGAAGAGCTTGAGGCAGATCCCCTCGCGGATTAGTAGGTCGCCGACGACCCGCCGGAGTGTGAAAGCGCTTCGCCCCAAAAACGGCCCAGCTTCGGCCTCTCATACAGAAGAGAATTTCATGACCGAGAAAATGCCTGCCAACAACTTTCCTGCCGGATACAAGCTTCCTCAGGTATGGACTTGGGAGCAGGGGAGTGGTGGCCAATTCTCCAACATTAATCGCCCGATCGCCGGTCCGACACACGAGAAGAAATTGCCCGTCGGCAAACATCCGCTACAGCTATACTCGCTGGCCACGCCGAATGGTGTAAAGGTCGGCATCATGCTCGAAGAACTGTTGGCAGCGGGTCATCAAGGCGCTGAATACGATGCCTGGCTAATCCGGATCGGGGAGGGCGATCAGTTTGGGTCTGGGTTTGTCGATGTTAATCCCAACTCAAAAATTCCTGCACTTGTGGACCGATCAACGGTCGAGCCAACCCGCATCTTCGAAAGCGGCGCGATCTTGCTCTACCTTGCGAACAAATTCGATGCCTTCCTTCCCAAGAATTATAATGCCCATGCTGAAGCCATGAATTGGCTTTTCTGGCAGATGTCCTCGGCACCGTACTTGGGGGGCGGCTTTGGCCATTTCTACGCATACGCGCCGGTGCATATTAAGTACGCTATCGATCGGTTTTCGATGGAAGCGAAGCGTCAACTCGACGTCCTGGACCGCCATCTCGCGAACTACGAATACATGGCCGGCGAAGAGTATTCCATTGCGGATATCGCGATCTGGCCCTGGTACGGCAATCTCGCTCAGGGCAAAGCCTACGGAGATGCTGGCAAGTTCCTGGCCGTACAAAGCTACAAGAACCTTCAACGCTGGACTGCGGAGATTGGCGCGCGTCCAGCTGTCAAACGTGGCCGGATGGTCAACCGCATATCTGGCGACCCTTCCGAACAGCTTCATGAGCGGCACGATGCGTCCGATTTCGAAACTAAGACACGGGACAAAATTGCGGAGTAATAGAGGACGTCAGATTCCATATCCTAATCGAGGCACCCGTTGAGGAAAAAAACCGGGCAACGCGCTCATTGTAAAGCGCCGCTCGATCAAATCCCTTCCTTTCTGCGGAACACATTTCCGATGTGCGAAACCAAGATCGGTCATGCGCCTGCTAGTGTTAAGTCGACAGACTGATAAACTACGGAGGAGTAGATGCCATTACTTCGAAGCGCGCTCGCGAGGAGCGCTCGCTATATTCACGTGTGCCCAACGAGGGTTACCGTCAATGGTCGAAATGAAGCAGTTCAGGAGATTGTGCTATGACGCTTTTCCTCACCAATGAAGAAGTACGTCAAATCCTGACGATCGATGATTGCCTCGAGGTTCTCGACAAGGCCTACTTCGAGCATGGGGCCGGCAGAGCAGTTAACCCCCCGCTCGTCAACCTCATTACTCCCGACGATAGTCCGAATGCCGATGAGATGGAGAAATACCATTGGCTCCGCTCGATGCCAGGCGGCGTGCAGAAGCTCGGCGTGTCAGCGATCCGTGTTAACTCGTATCGGGTAGGGTATCGCGAAACAAACGGAATGAAGAACAAGGTGAGGCTGCCGACGGCCCCCGGAAATCAGTATACCGGCGTGATAATTCTCTTTAGCATTTACACCGGCGAACCGCTCTTGATGTGCCCGGATGGGTTCCTGCAGCGTCTTCGCGTGGGTGCAACGGCTGGACTCGGCGTGAAATACCTAGCGCGTGAAGACTCCGCGACATTGGGAGTCATCGGCTCCGGCTTCCAGGCCGAAACTCATATTACTGCCACGTGCGCCGTCCGACCTATTAAGCGCATTAAGGTTTACAGCCGCGACGTCGAGCGCCGGACCCAGTTCGCTAGCCGAATGGAAAACTTGCTGGACATCGAGACGGTTCCAGTGAACGAAGCGCGCGACGCAGTCGTCGGCTCGGATGTCGTAATGACTACCACCAACTCATTGAAGCCTGTCCTCATGGGCGAGTGGTTGGAAGAGGGGACCCACGTCGGCTCCGTCCTCGACCTTGAAGTCGACGTTCCTGCCCTTCAAAGGTTCGACAAAATCGTCACGAGCCGCCGCGGTATGCTTTGGCACGACTACACCTTGGGTGATCTCGAAAACGATCGGGTGCCGGAAGGGAATCCCCACGGTCTTCCCCATTACAACCAGTCAAAAGAGCAGCGCGGGCGGAAGGACATCCCGATCGATTGGGACAGCCTGCCAACGCTGGGCGAAATTATGAATGGAAAGGCCAGCGGCCGGACCGATAAGTCACAGGTGACCTACTTCATCAACATCGGCGACGGTATTCAGTTCGCTGCTGTTGGTCAAAAGCTCTTGGAGATCGCACAGCAGAAGGGAATGGGCCGAGAACTCCCCTCAGAGTTGTTCCATTCGAAAGTCGATGAGTGGGCGACGCTCACCTAAACCAATTTGCGGCGGCCGAAGGTGTTCGGCCGCCGCTTCCATCTGATCGGCGCGCTTTGGTCAGATCAAACGTAGTCGGCCCCCGCAGGTTTCCCAGTCACACGCCTCCTGAAGATCTCAACGCAAAAACTGTGGCGACGGACAATCCTGCCCGCCACAATCAAAACAGCGTTCTTCACGGACGACAACGTACCCGATCCCGGACGCCGCCAACAATCTACCCGCCGCGTCGGGCGATTTGGATCGGCATCAGTCAACAATCCGTGCGGTATCTGGGTACATTCATATTGCCGCCGACGATATCGTGGATGTTATTAAGACTTCCCGCTACGCCGACTAGGGTCGTCCGTCTTGAACGATACCCTCTTCTCTGATCCACGCCCGCTCCAAACAGCCGGCAAAGACTTCTCCTTTCGATCAGTTCGGCGAAATCGCGCCGCTTTGAGGCATTTGATTTCAAGCCTTTAAGCTAGCCATTGAGGCGAGCCGACGGCACCAGCACTACTATGGGATTATTCGTCGAAGTCGAAACCTGAATTTCGGAATATTTGTCCGCTGTGCGGAACGCAATTCCGGCCAAAATTTGCTACGTTGAGGCAAAATTAGACGCGGAACGTCTAGTGCCAAAACACAAAGAGGGACTGAAACCATGTACTCATCCAAAAGCATCGTCAGGTCGTACGCTGGCGCAGTTGCAGGGGCGCTTATCACGGGCGCAATTCTGTCGGCATTTCCGACCCAATCGATCGCCGACGACTATCCCACCCGAGCGGTCAAAGTGATTGTTCCCTATGCTCCAGGGGGTATTCCCGATGTTGCCGGACGAGTTGTGGCTGAAAAGCTGAGCGAGCATTTCAAGCAGCCCTTCATCGTCGAAAATCAGCCAGGCGCGGGCGGCACAATCGGCACAAATATAGTCGCGAAAGCCGATCCGGACGGCTACACCCTTCTCCTGGGCGCTACCGGCACGCTTACCATCGGTCCCAGCCTTTACAAAAGCCTTCCTTTCAAAGAGAGCGATCTTGCTCCCATCACCCTGATCGGCGCATTCGATTACGTGTTCGTCACCTCGCCTTCCTTGAAGGACAAGACTTTGGCAGACATCATCAAGATGGCCAAAGAGAATCCAGGGAAGCTCAATATCGCGTCATCCGGCCTTGGCAGCGAACACCACCTGCTGATCGAGCGCTTAAAGTCGCTGTCCGGAGCGCCTCTAACTCACGTTCCCTACAAGGGCTTCGGTCTCGGTGTTACCGACGTTATGGCAGACCGCGTAGAACTCATCGTTGGCTCTGCGTCAGCTGCCAAGCCGTTCATTGAGGGCGGAAAGCTGGGAGCGCCACTCGCGGTCACCGGAAGCAAGCGCAGCGAACTCCTTCCAAACGTTCCTACGTTCACGGAGCTTGGCTTTCCTGGCATGGAGATGACGACGTGGGTTGGCCTGCTCGCACCCGCGTCGACGCCAGCACCGGTGATGGAGCGCCTGACCGCTGCTATGGATGAAATCACCCATCAGGCGGACTTTAAAACTAAGATTCCCGGCATGATCTCCATGGATGCCGGCCCAAGTGCATTCGCAGCCAAAATCGAGTCCGATACCAAGTATTGGGGCGAAATCATCACGACCTCGAAAATTCCGCAGATCCAGTAAATTCACGGAAATCGAGAAACCAGGCGATCTGATCGCCCGGTTTTTCATTTGAAGATTTTTCCAAATATGGGCTCCCTATGATCACTGCTTCGATGGCCCTACAACATACTGTCGGGGAACATGAAGCAGAGTCTAGATCGCGTTGCGACCCAGGAGCGGATGCGCAAAGTGACGCCTTGGTCTCTACATACAGTCCTTTGCGGACGAGAACAAAAATGCCGCGACCGAGACCGGGTATTACAGCAATTGGAGCGGTGCAGAATGTCTCCCATATCGTCAACAACATCCCGTGTCCGCACCTACATCCTGCCTATGGCATCGATCCGACCCAGTCTCGAATGATTTCCTGACCCAGATTCTGGCCAGCACGCCAACGATCGAAACAGTTTCGTGAACGTCGACGGCCGCGTCAAATACAAGAAACTCGCTGCCCAGTTCAGCTTCAATGCCGATGGCACCATCAATGGTGAGGCACAGACTGCTGGGGCAAGCCGAACCGCGCAGTTCGTCTAGCGCTCACATCAGAACCATCAGAACTTTTTTACATCGAGATCCCGCTGCCCAGTATTAGGTGAAATCAGGTCGGAAAGAGAGGGAGGGGCAGGGCACCCCTCCTTGCGTGCGAGAACGCGTTCTCTCCGCCCGATCACCAACCTAGAGCGCGTCCGCTGAACGCGGAATCGGAATTGAGATGACAGTCGCGGTTTGCCGTGATTCCCTGCCTTCGAATCAGGGAGATAGGGATGTCACGTGCATTAAGTGCGCGGCGGCAATCACGGTGAGACTCATCCTGATCGTCGCGCCATACATTAAGCGATGATCTTCGCAGCCGTGTTCTCGCGGCTTCTGCAGACGGGATGTCTGCACGCTCGGCGGCGGCCCGGTTTGGGATTGGGATTTCGACGGCGATTGCCTGGATCGCAAATGCGCGACAGGGTCAATTGACCGCGGGCAAGCAAGGCCGACGTTCTTGCTCCAGGCTGGATGCGCATGAGGCATTTATCATCGGTCTCATCGATGTGGAGAAGGACATCACGCTCAACGAGATGGTCCTGCGCCTGAGCACTGATAAATCCGTATCGATCGGCCGTAGTGCTCTTGACGTGTGGCATCGCAAGCGGGGCTGGACCTTTAAAAAAAGACCGCACATGCACTGGAGCAGGAGCGAGCCGACCTTTTGAGCCGGCGTCAGGAATGGTTTGACGGCCAGCTCGATCTCGATCCCGCCAAGTTG
>Ga0123342_1004733_pt1 | contig 20472 bp, 17 predicted proteins | sample Turbeawhitnodule_FD_89960 | JGI IMG/M metagenome (GOLD analysis project Ga0123342, IMG submission 89960) | Root nodule microbial communities of legume samples collected from Mexico - Turtle bean Mexico white nodule | ecosystem: Host-associated > Plants > Roots > Nodule | place: Mexico: Nepantla...
CCAACTATCTCTGTTTCACAACCAGCACCTCATGCCTCACAACCCACCGCCCCTGCTTCTTCACATGACCAACCTGCTTCCTCTGCATCCATATCCTCTCACTCTGATTTGTCTTCCACGGTTTCACCTCCACGACATTCTGCTCCTCACAACACTCATTCTATGCTTACACGTGCGAAGGCTGCCTTACTTGGTCCAAGTGTTTTCACTGCTGCCCCTGTGTTGCCTCTTCCAAAATCCACCAAAGAGGCCTTACATCTTCCCCAATGGCTCGCTGCCATGCAAGAAGAACTTGCTGCTCTAAACACAAACAACACCTGGATTCTCACCACTCTTCCTCCTGGAGTTCAACCCATTGGCTGCAGATGGATTTTCAGAGTAAAATACAATGCTGATGGCTCCTTCCAGCGCAATAAAGCTTGCCTCGTCGCCAAAGGCTTTCATCAGCAATATGGTTTTGACTATTTTGAAACATTCAGTCCTGTGATAAAGCCTGTCACCATCCGTATTATCCTTACTCTAGCTCTTCAATTAAACTAGTCTGCCAATCAAATTGATATTAATAACGCCTTTTTGTATGGTGACCTTGAGGAATCTGTTTACATGAGTCAACCTCCTGGTTTTGAAACTGGTGACTCCAACACTGTTTGCAAACTTACCAAAGCTCTCTATGGGTTGAAGCAAGCACCCAGATCCTGGTTTCACAAGCTAAGTACCACCTTGATTTCTCTTGGTTTTCATCCTACTATAAGTGACCCCTCTCTTTTCCTTCACTTCCACTACAACATTACTCTCTTTATCCTAATCTATGTTGATGATATACTAATCACAGGGAACTCTAACAGTGCCATTCAGCGTCTAATTCACTCTCTCAGTTAGCACTTTGCCCTAAAGGACCTTGGGACTCTTCATTACTTTCTCGGGATTGAAGCCACTTGGACGTTGGATGGAGGCTTACATCTATCTCAAACTAAATACATTTAGGATCTCCTTCATAAAACCAACATGCTCTCTTCCAAGCCTCAACCAACACCCATGCTCTCCACTACTCGTCTAACAATAGACGCTACCACTGCTGTAGACGATCCTTCATTCTATCACTCAGTGGTAGGCTCACTTCAATATATACTCATTACTCGTCCTGAACTCGCCTATAGCGTCAACAGAGCATGCCAGTTCATGAACAACCCTCAACATCACCACTGGAATGCTATTAAACGTATTCTCCGTTACCTAGCTGGCACTACCCCTCATGGTCTTCATCTTCGGCGCCCTTCTTAACTCACTCTCAATGCCTTTGCTGATGCTGATTGGGGTTCTGACCCTGATGATAGGAAATCTACCTCCGACCTTGTTGTCTATCTTGGCTCGAATCCTATTGCTTGGCTTTCAAAGTAACAAAAGGTTGTTTCTCGCAGCTCTACTGAAGCAGAATATCGCAGCATTGCTGTTACGCTTGCTGAACTCAAATGGATCCAGAATCTGCTCACTGAACTTCGTCTTCCTCCTACTCTACTCACCATTTGCTCGGATAACCATGGCACTGTTCTTCTTGCATCCAATCCTATTATGCACTCCAAGACCAAGCACTTTGAGCTTGACCTCCATTTTGTTCGTGATGCTATTCAACAAAAGCAACTGCACCTTCTCTATGTCCCTGCTACTTTACAGATCGCTGATGTTTTCACGAAACCTTTAAGTGTTGGCCCTTTTTCAGCCCTCTCACATAAATTAATGGTGTATCCTAAACCATCAATTTAAGGGGGATATTAGGTATAACAGTAATAACTGTTTATAACAGTCCTAACTGTTTACTTGTATTACATACTGCACTGGGTACTATTAATACCCAGGCTGCATGTAAAGAATAAGATCATATACTAAAGTTCTCTCAATCTCTCTCTCTTCTTCCTAAACCTTTTGCTCTCTCTTTACTCTTTTACATACCATATGGAAATAATCATTTAGACAAGGTCAATAGCAAGTTACCTATTGTTAGTATTACTTAATGACAGATTAATTGTATATGGAAAAGAAATATCACAAGCCAATATTATGAAGCCCCACCCATATCCAACTGTAAACAGAGTTTGATTTGCATATAGTTCTGTCAGTCCATTGGAAAGACAAAAACAGAGATTTTACTAAGTGGAACTGAACTATGAGCAGAGTCTGAAGAAAGCCATTTCATCTCGGTATTATTTCATATGAGAAATGATACATTTTATAGAAAGAAGGAAGAAAAAGAAAATTATAAATAGCATATTCTCAATTAAATAGGGATTACAAAATTACAAACAGATAAAAATAAAGTGTAGAATAAATGACAGTAATCCTTCAAAATAATGAGATGCTCCGATTCTCCTAAAATTTAGAAAATGGCTTCCAAGTTGAATAGTGACCTCACTTGGCCTTATTAAATATACAATCAACTCTTGAACGATTTTTACGTTCTTGAGTTTCTATTCACAATAACCAACATCTATCCATTTTTTTCCATCATTAGTTTCAAAGCTGTCACTTGTCAAAATGAACAAAATTCCAAAAAAAATAGAATGCTTAATTATGATAACAATATGCAGCAAAAGAGTCCACATGTAGACATTTGAAAACCATGTCCTACATTGGATATCCATTTCTAAGCATTAAAATTAATCGCTTGTGACACATACTTTCCTGTTCAAACCGACTAGGAATGAGTGCAAACAATAAACCGAACACACACACCTAATCCTCCCCAACCAGAAATACAGTAATAGGAAACATAAAAGAAACATTACAAACCATTTTGTAACCAAGAATGCTTCTTGATGTAGGGTCATCCCATACAAGGAGAAGCACTCTTACTCCCTCCGATGACTTAGCCCTTAGAAGTTCACCCAGGTTGTAATTTCTTGCATTGCCAGCATCCCTTACCAACCTAACTTTGTGCCACAGTGACCACCCCGTAATGTAAACCAATCTCTGAGCTGCACGTATGGCATCAAAGATGTCATGCCAACACTTTCCATGATTATAATGCATGCGATGCTCAAGCATAACTTTAGGCAGACAACCATCTGGGACATGAGCATCTTGATACAGAGTTACCGTTCCACCTTTCCTCAATGGAAAATACGTGCCAGAAACCCCAAAATATTCAGGACCAGCTCCAACTCCTTGATGATAAGTGATAAGTTTCTCCATTGGAATGTACTGAATGGATAATTCCAAGACAGCACCTGGCTTACAAGGCTTCCCACTGCTATTCAAAATGGGGTAGGTCCCTTGTATCTTTTCCCCTGAGTATATTTGTTCAGCTGGAATTGCCACAATACCAATGAGCTGTGAACCCACCACATCACTGTCCTTCACAACAAAATGAACTTCAGCTACATGATGCGCAACAGGAACATAGAAATGTTGCTCCCACACAGGGTTTTCACTATTGCTAAGCACAAAAGTCCTCCCAATTACAGCATTTGACACAGAAATTGTTACATAAGGATCACTGGTAATCTTTCGGCTTACCGTTCCATCCATCTTGTTGACATTTCCAGGAAACCTCCCAAACACATCTCCCAAAGTCTTATGGAACATGTCCATGTTTGGAAGGTGTTTGGCTCGATGAACCCAAATATCTAAATTCCCATGCAGGAGCAGAACTGGCAGAGACGATTTGCTCTGAACTGGGACAATCTGCATGCTCTGATTATTCATTGAGTCATCAGATTGAGAAGAAAGTCTAGTAGGGTCTTCCTGATCCAAATCTGAGGGGGAGTAGATAGAGCCACCATAAAACTCATCTCTATCATATCTTGAAATTGAAGGGGAATTTGTCAACAATGAAAGTGTACTTGGGGTATCAGAAAGCCTGATAATGCTCATGCCATCATCCAAAGGAGGGTAAATAGAACAGACAGGGTTATAACTATCACTAGTTTGGGGTATTTCACCTCCTGTGACACTCCATTCTGGAGGACCTTGTTGAGGGTTTAGTGTACTTGGGGTATCAGAAAACCTGATCATGCTCATGCCATCATCCAAAGGAGGGTAAATAGAACAGACAGGGTTATAACTATCACTAGTTTGGGGTATTTCACCTCCTGTGACACTCCATTCTGGAGGACCTTGTTGAGGGTAAGGATTGGGTGATTGAGGGATAGGAAAGTCAAAGGAATCATGAGGTGGTGGTGGTGGAGGAGGAGGGTATGAGGAATGGTCTGTGTGGCTAGAATAAGGTGCTGAGGGTGGTGGAGGAGTTGGGGGGTATGAGTAGGTGAAGGTATCTGGAGGATTTGATGGATATGGATACGGTGGTTGTGGTGGTGATGGTGCATATGGAGGGGTGTTGCGAGGGTACCAATACGGGTTTGGATACCTATATGGATGTTGTGAAGACCCATAATTGTCCATTGATGAAAACAACTCAGAATTGAATTATCAGTTCAACTTAAAGATTTGATCTTTCATTCAAAAGGATCACACCCCAGATGGAATTAGCATAAGGGGAATTGATTGCACACAGACGACACAAGAAAACATAGAAAAAGAACGCTGAATTGAAATGATCGCGTGAAAAATTAAGGGATTCTTTTGGAGAATGATGTTAATACAAATAAAAGGTGCACCGGAGAATTAGGAAGTTGAAAGACAAAAATTGTGTGAGGAAAGAGAGGGAAAGGTTTATGATTTCGAAGGTTCGACGAAGAAGAAGATGCATTGCATTGCAGGGTATGAAGATGGATCTCTCTTGGCTTCTTCCCACTGACAACTTTTACCAAGTTAAGTTAAGGAACCTTTTTCTTTTCCATAGCTATTATTAAATGAGAAAAAGAAATTTACTATCTCCAAGATAAAAAAAATATATTTAATTCTTTCTTTGTTTATAAAAAATAATGTGTATTACTGCAATTTCATTTAATAGTTTACTAAAGATGTTAGTTTTTTTAATTTTATTTTTAGTTGTTGTACCACAACTAGTCAAATCTGAAAAGATGCACAATTAAACATGTAATTAGATATAAATAAACCAATTTAATGATAAACACAGTTAAAACACAATTGAGCCTTTTAGATTCTAAAACAAACTTATAACAGTCAGAGTCCATCTAGAGCAGTATAAATAGCAGAAGGGACACAACACCCAAGATACCTAACTCTCAGACTGACTTGATCGGAGTGTCTTCGCAGATACTCCCCCATCGTGTCTAGATCAAAGGAGACCCAGCAGAAAAAACCTAACCGAGAAATCGGAAAAGACGAGAAGATTGTACAATATTCTAACTTTGTAGAAACAATTGTCATTTTATAACATCAATGAAATATTTTTGTTATATCTTAAATTATTTATCAGAGAATGAGAAAATACATAAGCAAATCTAATTAATATAAAAGATAAAAAAATGAAAATCTAAAATTAAATCACATTTCTTAATTTCGTTCTGAAAAACTTCAACGTCAAAGGGAGTATAAACTTCATTTTTCGTTTCCAATCATTTATTCAAACTTGCTAAACTTTTAATTAAAACTTGGTATGTAATTTGGATTGATTTAAAATATAATTTTATCATATTAATTGTATTAAAATTTAAATTAAACAAACTAAATCTCAAAATCCTAAACCCTAAAAAGTTTAATAATGTTTATTTTATAAAATAAATAAAATTGATCGTAAGCTTAAATTCAGTTTTGTAGATAAACTAGATTTAAAATGTAAGATTTGGACATAAAAAATACAAACGGATTTAGCGTATATATGTAACAATAAAGACGATAAAAAAGTTTAGTTTTAATTAAAATTAATTTTATAATTTTAAATTTATTCTAATATTTATTTAATTTCATTTATCTCTTAATAGTTTTTTGTTCAAAACAATAATTCAACTTGTTTTAAGAAAAAGAAAAAAATTAAGTTAATTTTGATTATTTTAAAAAAAGTTAAATTAAAATGTTACCTGCGCAGTCGGTGACCGAAGGACAAATCTGGACCACACGGTTGGGTAAGAGAGAGAAAGAGAAAACAAACCAAAAGTAATTAGAGATTTGGGAATGTTTGAAAGTAGCAAACAAAAAGTATCTGATTTAGTGTAATATTTGTTAATTGTAATTATTTTATAATCCTCTGAAGTATTAGTAACGGAAATAACGCCCTGCTACAGAAAACATAAATTATTTGTGCCTCAAACGTCATAAATACTCCCATGTGTTACCATTGCCAAGAACCAGCAATTCAATTAAATTATGTTTAATGGTATATACGATAATGGAAATTTTCTTATAAAATTTTATTTAGAATTTGAATATGAAAATTGAGTTTCCATATCTAGTTTAATTTTTAAATATAATATTTTCTAGAGAAAAATATTGTTTATGTAAATTTTAATTAAGTTTTTGCTTAAAACTATATCTATAAAAAGGTGAGAATTTAACTTTTCTAAAGTAAATAAAATTTTACAGCAAAAAAATACCATATAATTTTTTATTACGAAAATAATTTAATTTTTATTCTCAATAATATTTTTATCAATACAAATATAATTATTCTGATTTATTAACCTTGTCAATAATGATTTTGTGTGTGAATGACTCAATTTCTTGTATCAAACGTTTCATTAGAGTGTTATGAGACTCAGACACTCCTCTTAAATGACTTGTCCGTATCGGACACACGTCTCGGATAGCGACACTCATACGACATTTGTAAGACACGTATTCGTGAAGTGTCCAATTCAAAAAATATTTGTTGGATTTCTTACAATTCTAGTACGGTTCTAACACAATTTTAAAAAGAAGAAATACATTAATTTTCTAAAATCTCAAACTTATTGTATAACTTTTTCTTATGATTATAAAAATAAGAAACAAATCATTTTGAACCAGCCATGAAAAACATCTTTCTACTAAAAAAAAAAATAATCTGAAACATACTTGTGCATATAAATCTTTATTTTCCATTTATATAATTTATAATTATATAATATATAGATATGTATCCCCGTGTCCTACATTTTAGAGATTATACGTATCTCTGTGTCCGTGTCTGTGTCGTATCAATGTCTGTATGAGTGTTTGTGCTACATAATTAGAGTGTGCTTCCTATTTAAAAGCTATTTTTAAATTAAGAATAAAAATAAAACTGAAATTTATTTGTTGTTGTTTTTTTAAATATTTAAAAAAATTCAATTGAAAGTTTTTTTTAAGAAAAATGGTTTTTAAAAATAATAAAGATTGAAATTTTAAATTATGACTATTTATTTTTTTACTCCAATTCTTTTTTTATTGTCAGAAATTGCCTATTATATGACGAATAGAACAATCTGATTTAAACATATTTTTGTTATAAAATAATTTTATTTTTATATCTCAAATTCTTCTTCAAGTCTTGGGTTTGCTTATAGGGATGTAGGATAGGCATGTGAAATATGAGTTCGTTTGATGAATGAAAGTTTAGGTAGTAATCATATTTTTGAGTTGAGATAAGTTAGGATTTTCTTAACTTGGTTTGCCTTTTGTTTTTATTTAACACATAATTAGAGTTAAGCACAATTAATATATTTATGTTATTAGTAGAATTTAGAAGTTGACTTTTAAAAACTAATAATTAGAGGTAAGGATTTTTAATATGTTGGTATAATTACTTTTTTATCTTTATATTTAGGGTCAGTATTCAATTTATCATGGTGGTTATTAAAAAATTCAATTTGGTCCTAATGTTTTTTAAAATATATTTAAGTTGGTCTCTTATGTTAACTTTGGATAAACAACGTTAAGTGCTTCTAATGTCACACATACAACTGTAAACACAGACTCTGATCTGTTGTACCACCATCAACATAATCACCCTCATCATAATCTCCATCAGTATTGTTATCATCCTCAGAAGAACGCTTGGATGCTGGAGGAGACACTAGCCTTATGAACTTATCGTTGTAAACCAAACCAGGTATGACAAACAAGTAGTTAAGAACAGAGCCTGAGAAGGAGTTGGAATCCAAGGAGAGATTTTTCATAAAAATGAGGTCCCCAGGAAGAGGGTATCTTGCCCTTGAGTTCATTAAAATAAAGGATCAAAACTTGGAGGGTGTCCAACATGGTGATGGAGGAGGATATGTTTCCTTGAAGGTTGATGGAAGAAAGATCGATGTAGGTGAGGTTGAAAGAATGGATGTGAGATAGGAGAACGTAGCGAGGACCTCTAATGCAGGGGACAAAACCAACCCCTAAAAGGGGGCAAATCCTAAACCCTACACATGGCCTACCTGTACAACAAATCACAGTCCATGTTTGCACTTATTTGTGCCACATCACAAGCACTTAACGATGTTAGTCTAAAGTTAGCATAAGGGACCAACTTAAATACATTTAAAAAAATGTTAAGACCAAATTGAATTTTTTAATAACCACTGTAGCAAATTGAATATTGACCCTAAACGTAGGGACCAAAAAGGTAATTATACCTTATACGAAGGGGTGTCTTAGTGGGCAAGATGGGGGAGGGGTAGAAAAGTAATAAGAGAGGGGCGGCCTAGGGGTTGACCTAGGTCAAAGCCGCCCCTAGTCCTAGTTTCTAGAATCTAGGGCTACCTCCTAACCTTAATGGACTTAACACAAGCCTAATTGGTTAAATACACCCCTATTATGCAATATGGACCCTACTCTACTAAAATTGAAAACAAAGAGACTAGTTGGTGCTCAATTCCCATGGCTTGGGCTCTGCTCCTAGTGATCCTCTAAGGAATGATGGGCTTTGAAGCACTGGCTAGTGGTGGGTCCTCACCTAGCCCTGGATCCTGTGTCATGCTCCACGTCATCCTTCTAGAGGGTTGGGCTTGGTCAGGGGATGCTCTATCTCTCAGGTCTTCATCATGTGATACATACCGAAAAATGACTAAAGACACAACAAGCACTTCCTAAAAGGGTCAGTCATCTCAAGATACAAAGTCAGGCCCCACCAAGCCTCGAGAAAGAATCAGCAAAAGAAGAAGAAGCTATAAACCAAAATATCAGAAGTTCTTCCTACTGGTATTTTTAAATGATTACAAATATGTTGTAAATAATTGGGCTCACTTTGGGGGTCCAAATAGCACATATATGGTAGAATAAGGTACCTTTAGCATAATAGGGGGTGTGGGTAGCATTTTATCTTGTTTCTAGCCCATTTGAAGGCATTTTGACCTAGTTTCTAGAAGAACAAGCCTAGGATGCGGGATTGACTTAGTCAAACCCTAAGGCTGCCCATTTTTTTCCCTTTTCCCATCCTACCCCTTTAGCTTGTTCTCAAAGGCTTCTTCATCTATAAATAGGAGGCCTACCTAATGTATTTGACAAGTTGAATGAAATAGAGAAAAGTTACTTTGCACATTTTGTGTGAGATGCTAGTGAGGCTTGTTCCTCTTAGTCTTTAGTCTTATCTTGTGAGAATTTGAGAGTTCTCAAGTGGCGGCTTCCAACACTTATCTTGGAGTTATTTAATCATCCAAGTGGCGTGTTCATCATCTCAAACTCCATATCTCATAAGCTTCATTTTCCTTCACCTTTTCCTTCCATTGTCATTCCATTCAATTCATAAATATGTTCTTGTTTTACTTCCTTGTTTTTATTCAGTCTTTTCCTTTTGTTATTGCTTTCATGGTTTAAATCCACACCATATCTTGTCATCATCTTCACCTTATAATTGTGTTTTCCTTTTGCCTTTGTGAAATGAACCTTTACATCTACTTAACCACTTGGTTAAGTTAATGTCCAGTGGGGATTTTCCTTAGGTTTTCACTATTAATTGTTTAACAATCTCAATCATAAATCTAAAGTGTCACCTAAATGAACAATCCTAAAATCAACTCACATCATGTGGTTATCAGAGTTTAGGTTCTTATGCTTAATTTTCTTGAGTTGATTTGACACTTTACAATTTCTTTACATTCTAGCACCTTTAATTCTTGTTTTAAAATTCAAGTACTTTTACTTTCTTGTCTTTAAATTCAAGTACCTTTAAATTCTTGTCTTTATTTTCTTGCTTTTTATTTTCCAGTCCTTTATTTCTTGCATAATTTTTTTGGCCATTTTTAATATTCATAGCATTTTTCGTTTTGAATATGTTTCTTGTTATGTCTTTTTATTGATCTTGCCTTTTACTTTGAGTCTTATGTTCATTAGTGTTCTAGGGGTTCTTGTTTTGATTTTACTTACTTGCTTTTAATTTTGAAGTTTGAAAGTAATTAGAAACTTGTTTTTAGTAGAAGTAGATTTAAAGTTCCAAACACATGATTTTAAGTGTTCAATTATATTGAATCCAACCAAATTTTTTGTGAAAATTGAAAGTTCTTGGAAATTATGCATGATGCAAACTATGGTCATTTCTTTCCATAAGTCAAATTAGTATAAAAAAAAAATAGCAAATAAAAGTTTAAAAGGCATCTTTGGTTTTCACTTATCAAAGAAAAATCATTTTCCAAAATATGGATTCAACTTGATTGGCAAATTGTTTTCAACCTTGTGGAATTTTTTTATCTTTTTGCTTTAACATTTTTTGTAAAGAAAAGTTTTATAGTTAAAAGTTTAGTAAGTATCTTAAGTCTTTTTGTGTGCCTTTTCTTGTTTGTCTTCTTTTTCAAGTTTTGTCATATTCTCTTTTTCAAATTTGGTTTATCATTTCTTGTTTGAGTTTTTCTTGTTTGTCTTTTATTTTTCTTGTCCTTAAAAGTTTTGTGGTGATTTTCCTTTGAGATTAAGTGTTGAAGGCCTTGACCTTTTTTTCACTTGAGAGTTTTCCATCCACAAGAGAGACCTTGGCTAAGGGAAGAAATTTCTTTCTTTGAATGCTTGGAGTGATCTTGATACAAGTGGCGAAACTTTGATTTTTTTTTTCTTTCTAACTTGTTTTCACTAATTGTTTGTTCCTTTGTGCAAAAGTTATGGGTCATTTTTCTTTAGGTGAATCTTCAAAACCGCAATCATATCACAAAGTCCACCTTTTGGGAGAAACTGTGGAGGTCAATAAGCGACTTGCCCACAAAGACGAGAAAATAAGCCAACTAGTGAAAAGATTGCAAAGACTAGAAGAAGCTCAAGCGAGGCAAATTCAAGAAAGGAGATTGGATCCGCCAAGAGCACCTAGACCATCCATGCACTATGGGAGTGAAGAACGTGATGGGCTAGTGCACACTTTTTGCAAAACGACACCATCAACACCACCACCAACCACAACATTCTTTTGATGAGGATGCTCTATCTCTCAGGTCTTCATCATGACATATAGGCACCACTGATGTGAAGAGAGCAAGGAAGCATGCTCTGATTCAGGAATATGATATGTTCAGGATGCTGAAAGGGGAAATCATTGTTGATGTGCAAAAGAGATTCACCCACATTGTGAACCACCTCATCAGCCTAGGAAAGATCTTCAAAAGGGAGGAACTAAACATCAAAATCCTAACATGCTTGGACAGATCTTGGCAACCTAAAGTCATTGCAATTTCTGAATCCAAGGATTTGATAACCTTGACCACAGCCTCCTTGTTTGGTAAGCTAAAGGAGCATGAACTTGAGATGAACCGACTAAATGACCAAGAACATGAAGAGAAGCATGTGAGAAGCATTGCTTTGAAAGATGCTGGTCATAAAGATGGTCAAGAATCAAGTGAGGGCAGTGATGGTGAGACTCTCAACGTGCTAACTAGAAAGTTCAGCAAGATCTTGAAAAAGAACAGCAGGGCAAGAACCAATCTTCAAATAGGTATAACAATAAGAAACTTAATGATTTCAATTCTAAAAATTATACTTGTTTCAGATGTGGTAAACATGGTCATATCAAGGCCGATTGTCCCAACAATGAAAGCAAGGAGAGAGGAGCAAGCGAGAAATTTGAGAAGAAGGACAAAGCTAAAAGAGCCTACATTGCTTGGCAAGATTTTGATGATTCTTCCTCTAGCTCATCATCAAATGGAGATGAAGAGGAAAATATGTGCTTGATGGAAAAGGGAGAATCAGAAACAAGTAGTGTAAGTTCCAGCACTTCCATAAACTTTGAAAATTATAGCCAACTTTTTTATGCTTTTAAAGAGACTCGTGAAGAAGCTAATAGGCTGGCCCTTTTGAAAAACCGGTTGAAAGGCTTGAATAATTGGTTGGAAAACAGAGTCAAGACCTCAGAAAAAGAGTTGGACAATTCAAAAACTGATTTTGAAAATCTGGAAATAATTTACAAGAACTTTTCTTGTAAGTGTGACTCTAGCTTTTGTGAAAATTGTGAATCACTTCAAAAGAATGTTCACTATCTTGTAAAAACTGTGGATAAGTTTTCCAAAGGCCAATCAAACTTTGAAATTGTTCTTGCATCTCAAAAATGTGTCTTTGGCAAAGATGGATTGAGTTTTAATCCAAAAAAGCAAGAACAGATCAATTTCAAAGCCATTTTCTAGTTTTTTTTTTAAAAAAAACAACCGATTGATTTGTCAAACAACTGGTTATTTCGTGTTTTTACTACATGAAAAGGGGCCACTCTGTTAGATTTTGAAGAGTAAGGATTTTTTCTATTCCTAGGGGTATTTTAAAGTGGGTTCCTCAGAATTCTAAGGATCCTAATGTTCAAGTTAATGTCCATGGACCCAAATTTGTAAGGGGACCAAATCTTGCTTCTTGATTTTGTTTTTTGTAAGGCTCTTTGATGGCAAATCAGCACCTGTGGTACCTGGACAGTGACTATTCTAAGCACATGACAAGAGATAAAACCAAGTTTGTCAATCTACTCCTCAAGCAAGAAGGTCACGTGACATATGGAAACAACAACAAAGGGAAAATTCTTGGAAGAGGAACCATTAGAGACAAGAATACCTTCTTGATCCATGATGTACTATGTGTGGAAGGACTCAAGCATAACCTCATAAGCATAAGCCAGCTGTGTGACAAACATTATCAAATAACCTTCAAGCCCAACACATGTGAGATAAAGCTGCCCAAATCACAGGAAGTATTGTTGATTGGTAAAAGGATCAACAATGTTTATTTACTTGATATTTTACATTTTGCATCCATTGTTGTATTATAACCAAACATGAGGAATCATGGTTATGGCATAGAAGGATAACACACATCCAAATGCATCATCTAAATAAGTTGATCTCAAAAGATCTTGTGGTAGGTTTACCCAAACTCAAGTTTGAGACAAACCATATATGTGAAGCATGTCAAAAGGGGAAGCAAATCAAACACTCTTTCAAACTAAAAAATATTGTTTTAACTTCCAAACCCCTTGAATTGCTGCACATGGATTTATTTAGTCCTTTAAGAACCATGAGTCTTGGTTGAAACTACTATGCACTTGTAATTGTTGATGATTTCTCTAGGTTCACACGGGCCCTGTTTTTGGAATCCAAGAGTGATGCATTTTCTGCATTCAAAAAGCTTGTCAAGAGATTACAAAACATGTGTTGTAGTAACATTTATGCCATTCGTAGTTATCATGGAGGGAATTTCAAAATGAAAAATTCAGTGGTTTTTGTGAAAAACTTGGTATTTTCCATAACTTTTATGCTCCTAGAGCTCCCCAACAAAATGGGGTAGTGGAAAGGACGAACAACTCTCCTATGGAACTTGCTAGAACCATTTTAAGTGAGTCTTCATTGCCAAAATATTTTTGGGTTGATGTTGTTAGCACAACTTGCTATGTGATGAATAGGGTCCTCATTAGACCAATTTTGAAGAAAACCCCTTATAAACTGTTTAATGGAAGAAAACCAACATTGGTCATAAAGTGTTTGATGCAAGTGTTACATTTTAAATAATGGAAAGGAAAACCTTGACAAGTTTGATGAGAAAGCGAATAATGGTATCTTTCTTGGTTATTCCTTAACTAGCCATGCTTATAGAGTGTATAATAAAAGGCTTATGACTGTGGAAGAGTCTATTCATGTTGTATTTGATGAGACTAACCATGAAGAAGAGGAATCTATGAAAAATTATGCAGAAGAAGATGATTAGAACACCATTTTGCAGAAGTTGGAATCCTGTCCAAAAAAAAAACAATCGGTTGATTCTGCGAAACAACCAGTTGAAATTCTGCAACAGGATGAACTTCCTAAAGAATGGAATATTCCTTGAGACCTTTCTGTGGCAAACATCATTGAATATATTGATAAGGGAGTGTCTACTCAAAACTCTATCTCAAATTACTACAAAACATGGCTTTTGTATCTCAAATTGAACCTAAATCTATAGGTGATGCACTTAAAGATGAAAGTTGGGTTGCTGTCATTCATTAAAAGCTAAATCAATTCACTAGAAACGATGTGTGGTCATTTGTTCCTAAAACTAATTACATGAATACCATTGGAACCAAGTGGGTGTTTAGAAATAAGTTGGATGAATATGGCGTGATAACAAGAAACAAAGCTAGGTTGGTTGCTAAAGGTTACAATCAAGAAGAAGGCATTGATTATGATGAAACCTTTGCACCTGTGGCCAGATTGGAAGCTGTGAGATTACTGCTTGCATTTGCTTGTATGAGTAGTTTAAAATTGTTTCATATGGATGTGAAGAGTTCATTTCTCAATGAATTCATCCATGAAGAAGTCTATGTCTAATAGCCACCCGATTTTGAAGATCATCAACATCCTAACCATATGTACAAGCTGACAAAGGCTTTGTATGGACTTAAGCAAGCTCCTAAATAGTGGTATGAGAGGCTTAGAAATTTTCTCTTATCTCATGGCTATGAGAGAAGCAAAATTGATAAAACTCTTTTTATTAAAAAGTAAAAAATCTGTCATCATTTTGGGTCAAATTTATGTTGATGATATCTTATTTGGTGCTACTAATGATTGCCTATGTGAGGAATTTGTGGCAGCTATGCAGGGGGAGTTTGAAATGTCTATGATGGGAGAGTTATCCTTCTTCTTAGGGCTGCAGGTCAAACAATCAAAGGATGGCATCTTCCTAAGCCAAACTAAGTACTGCAAGGAGATTCTTAAGAAGTTTGAGATGGAAAACTGCAAAGAGGCATCCACACCAATGTCAACAAGTTGCTATTGTTGAAGATGGTTGCTGCCCCTTCAAGACATGTGTTTGATGAATCCATCTGTGTAAATTTCATTTGTATTTACATTTGCTTTAAGAATGTCTTAGGTATAGTTTAGAGGTTGTTTAAGAGTATGCTTTTTGCTAGGTAACTACCTCTTAACCCCTGACCATGTGATAAGAGCAAACACAGGTTTTCTGAAACTGTTTTTCACATGATTTGCAAAAACACCCTCACTGCATAAAAAATAAATATGTTCTTTTCTGAATGAATGGATTATTTTTTAAACTGATGCATTGACTAAGGCCTTTGAAAATTAGGTTTTGTGCATCAAGTATTTTGACTAAGTCTTCACTCTCTCAAAACGATTGTGTTTCAATAGTTAAGTTTTTTCTGTTATCGTTTTGAAAAATAAATTTGTTCATCTGTAAATGAATGGATTCCTTTTAGTCTGGTGCCATGTTTATCTTAAAAGGTTTTTTCGTTTTGTCCTTGCACCAGTGTGTTTGACTAAGTCTCCTTCACATAACAGATTCTCTAACTTCTTTTGAAAATAAATCTATTCATTTTATTTTCAATCTGTTCTTTTTATAACAGCTTTAACTATTTTTTGAAAATCTGTTATAAGTTGTTTTTCTATAAAAAGAAAACGTGTTTCTGCGTTTGAAGGTGAATCATACAATTGAGAAAACAAGTTTTACAATAGAGAATTAAGGATTTATAGAGAATTAGCATGTGTTCTTGAAAGATTTTACAAATCAAAAGTGTGCTTGTTCTTGGTTAGCTTTAAGGCTTGGTTAGAGATGTTGCTACTGTGTGAGCAATCTGTTCTATTGGTCTAAGGCAGATTTCTGCATCCTCTATCAGGTGTATTCGATTCATATTCATTTCTTGTAAAAGTGTGGTTGTAAACTCTTCTTGATAGGGTTTCTTGAAGAGTTGTGTATGCTAAAATAATGTTTTTCAGCAAAGTTTGGTCATGTTCTTGTAGGGTTCAAGAACAGTGGTGTTTGTAATTGTTTGAATTGTGTTTTAGTGAATTTCACCTTGGATTAGGTGAAGACTGGATGTAGCTCATTCGAGTGAACCAGTATAATTGTTTTGTGTTCATTCTCTCTCAATCTCTGCATTCAATAACTGCTAAATAGACTAAACTGTCAAGAAATAAATATGTTCAATTGTAATTGAATCTGTTCTTTCTGGGCACGATATACTGTTATTGATTTCTTAAAGAATCTCTGCATAAATCCTTAAGTGGTGAAACATCAGTGAATTTCATGCTCTGTGAAGGTTAATACAATTTATCAAGTGTTCTGAAAAACCAAACATTAGCTTTGTATTTAAAGGTTGTGATTAACTGCTGAAGCCCACTGTTTTAAATCTGCAAAAATCAGTTTGAACTTTGCCTGTAGATCATCTAACTCAATCTTAAAATCAAAGATTATTCAAGTGAGATAAATGTCTTAAAGTACATAAACAATATAAAAAAAAATTTGTTCATTGCTAAATAAATCGATTTATTTTCTTGTGTACTGTGACAATATCTTATTTTGTGTGAAACTTTTAAAAGGTCAATCCACCCCCCCTCTTGAACTTTGACACTATTGAACCCAACATCTATATGGATGCTGACTTGGCTGGAACAGCAGTGGATCAAACCAAATTCAGAGGATTGATTGGTTCCTTGCTTTATCTCACTGCTAGCAGGCCCGACATCATGTTTGCAGTTTGCCTATATGCTAGATTTCAATCAAATCCAAAAGAATCTCACTTCAAGGTTGCCAAATGAATTCTAAAATATCTTAAGCGCACAACCACTGTTGGTTTGTGGTATCCCTTTCACTCTTCCATAAACTTGGTTGGATATTCTGATTCTGATTTAGCAGGGTGCAAGCTGGACATAAAAAGCACAAGTGGCACTTGTCATCTTCTTGGTTCAAGCCTTATAACTTTGCATGGCAAGAAGCAAGCTTGTGTGGCCCTCTCAACTGCTGAAGCTGAGTATATAGTTGTTGTTCTCAAATCCTTTGGATCAAACAGCAACTTGAAGACTTTGGCTTGAAGGTCAACAAGGTGCCTTTGCTTTGTGATAACACAAGTGCTATCAACCTCACTAAAAATCAGATTCAACATTCAAGGACAAAGCACATTGAGATTCGCCACCACTTTATAAGGGATCATGTGAGCAATGGAGATTGTGAAATGCAGTTTATTGAAACTGAAAAGCAACTTGCAGATATCTTCACTAAGCCACTACCAAAGGAAAGGTTTTTCTTCTTAAGAAATGAGTTAGGTATTCTTGATTCTCAAATTCTTTCTTAATTCAGTTTTTATCCCTTCTCTTATTCTATTTGTGAAGACAAATAAGGAGAGAATTGGTGGTTTTTGTGTGTTGTATTCTACTGCTACACTCTATGGTGCCTTATTCTACTATAACTGTTGCTATAACTCTGATATACTCATTGATTTGCACCTCAATTATGCTATAACTTTGTTTTACTAATTTTTTTATTTAAAGAATTATGCAGAAAATTGGTTCTTGTGTGTCTTTTAAACCTGCGTTATCCTGTTTCTATGCATGCCTTGTATATGCACAAGTTATGTTTTGCAAGATCTATCAAATTCAAACACTAAAACACAAGCAAACCAGATATTTGTCTTCATCAAATAGGGGGAGATTGTTGAACAAGGTGCTTTGATGTCTCCAAATCCAAAAGGAATACTTGAAGACCTTGCTGCTGGTTGTGTGTGTGTGTCTAAGAGTATTTGAATTTGTTAATCCACTCTTTATGATGATCTAAGGTTAATTGAATCTTAATCCTTTTGAAAAAGATGTGTTTTCTAAAGAGTGTGAAACTTCAACCTGTTGAAATATCGATTCAACCGGTTGTTTTACACTTAGTGGATTTTGAAAAGGATTTGAAAAACTTGACTTTGTTGTCAAACCAATTCAATCGGTTGTTCTGAAAACCTTAACAAAATTTTGTTAAGTTGTACCAATCTATTTTAAATGATTCAAACTACTTTTGGTTCTTGAATTAAATGTTTTGACCATCTGATTGGAGTATAAAAAGGTTGTTTAACGCTTCTGGTCATTAACTAAGAAAGAGAGATCAATCAAAATTATTTTTCAATATTTCAAAGAGCTTTTGGATCATCTCAAAGTGTGGAATAGGATTGTCTTGTATTTCTAAATTTTAATCTTTGATTTTATCCAGGTGGTTTCTATTCCCTTCTTCCTTGATCATTGTATTTATGTGTGATTTGGTGCGGTGCAATTTCAGAGGATTGTTCTGAAAACTGCGTTTTTCCAAAGAGTGGTGTGTGTTCTTGAGGGGTTCAAGATCATCACTCTTGGTGTGTGTTGTGTAATCTAGGTTTGATTAGTGAACATAGTGAATTCTAAGTGGTTAGCTGAGGATTAGATGCAGCTCTTGGTTAAGAGTGAACCAATATAAACATCTTGTGTGAATCTCGCTATCCTTACACTCTTTAAACTACTTTAGCTTTGCTTTTATAAATTGGTGGTATAAACAACCGATTGTTTCGCAAAAACAACTGGTTGATTTTCTGGAATCAAACTAAAGATAGTTTCCTAATTGGCTGAACATTTTTCTAATTGATTGATTCTTCATAGTCTTTCACTCTACCATCATTACTTGCGAAAATATTTAAAAAATAATTCATTTCCCTCTTGTTTAATGCCTATAATTATAACAAGAGGGAGTTCATACACACCGGGTACTGCTGTAGACACTCGGTATTGGATGTTTGAACTTATCCTGATCCTTTCTATTGGATTAGCTGGTAATCTTTGGATCAGGTGTTAGTCTCTAGTAGAGGCATACTTAATGAGTGTTCCGGAAGACGATGGGATTGAAATGAATTGCAATGATTGTGATTGACAGTAGATCCATGTGTGGTCTATATGAATGATAGAATTGGTATTGAAATTTTATATGACAACATTTAAAGAAATGTTTATAAATGATTAATTTGATTGGTTCTTTTTGCATGAATTAAATATGTTATGGAATTTCTTTTCATTAGCTTACCATTGTTTTTCTTAGTGTGTTTGAATTGCGATGATTGTACTAAGTACACGAATAGATGATCATATAAGTGTCGGAGGGTCTGAAGGGCTTTAGGATGTAGTTTTGAAGCTTATATTGTTAATATTTGTATTTCTGTAATTCATAATCTTATAATAGAAATATTTTGAAAAACTCCAAGTCTGTATAGAAATCGGTTGAACTTGTATTGTAATAGTTAGGTGTATTTTATGGGGTGTTACATTTAATGGTATCAGAGCGGTTCATCTTAGGATGACCCGAGGGTAGTGGGTTTATTGTGTTTCTCTTGCATGTAGATTTTTGTTTAAATCTAGCTTCAAGACTTAGTGGAAAGAAGAAGAAAGAGTTTAGAAAACTCTATTTTTATGGATAATTAATTTTTAACTTTATTCTTCCAAATTTCCTAGTCTTATAAATTTGTACAAAGTAGTATAGGCTTTTTTTGGGGTTGTATTTTGGCCATTATCTTGGGCCATGTTTTAGGTCAATTTTGTCAATTAGAGTAGGGTGTAAATAGAAAAAGAAAGAGTCTAGCTAGAGTTACAATTAGGTCTCCTTGGACCCAATGCAACTCTAGACCATCTCAAGAGTTTTTTTTTAGGGTTAAAGCTTGCACCTTGGCTGTCTATAAAACTATAATTACAAGTGTTAGCCCCCTTGTAAATGAGATTTGAATTGATAATGAAATGCTACCCAAGTTGCTAGCTCATTGTCTTCAAATTCTCACTCTCAAGTTTGTACTTATATTAGTGTTTTGCTTGAATCTTCTTAGGAGTTGGCCTAACCTCTCTTAAGCTTCATTATCATTCTCCATCCACCAATACTTCATAGTTTCTTTCACCCGTTTTAGCCACCCAATCACACCAAATTCCACACCCCAAAATACAAAACAAAAGACTCATAGCCATGTAAGCCAGGATTGCATCATTTGGTATCAGAGTATTAGGTTCACGGTTCTTCAAGAGATAAGTGTTAGAATATATGGCCTTAAACGAGAGGGGAGGTGAATTGTTTAAGAGGGAGTTTTGAAAAAATTTTCTGGTTTAACAAAATTCTTTGTGTGAATCCAGAACAGGAATCAAGTTAGCAAAGAATTTAAGCAATTTATATAGCAAAGCAACAAAAATTAAATGAGTTAAGGGTAAGAGAGAAATACACCAACAATTTATACTGGTTCACTCTTAAGCCAAGAGCTACATCCAGTCCCCAGAATACCACTGGGTAAATCACTAAGCAATCAAACTAAATTACAAATTACAAAACACAAACCACCAAAGTAGTTATCTTGAACCCTTCAAGAAACACACTACCTTTGGCAAACCACACCAAGAGTATTGATCTTGAACACCTCAAGAACACACAATACTCCTTGGCAACACAACACCAGAAATACAATAGGTTTAGAAA
>Ga0123342_1004734_pt1 | contig 20468 bp, 18 predicted proteins | sample Turbeawhitnodule_FD_89960 | JGI IMG/M metagenome (GOLD analysis project Ga0123342, IMG submission 89960) | Root nodule microbial communities of legume samples collected from Mexico - Turtle bean Mexico white nodule | ecosystem: Host-associated > Plants > Roots > Nodule | place: Mexico: Nepantla...
CATATATTGTCAAATGGAATCAAAACACAAAGAATGGAAGAACATAAAAGATAAACCGAACAGAAAATGGAAATGAATGAAACTGCACCGAACAGATTATACAAAACAAAGCTGGAAATATAATTCTAATCGGTACAAATGAAAGGAAATAACAAGCAAAGCTCATCTACCGAATGGAATTGAAAGAACATGAAGGAAGAACACTTATAGAAGGAGTTTGCTGAATTTTGAGAATTAGAAGAACACTTGACGCCACTTGGTTCCTTGATCCAAGATAAGTGATGGAGTGCCGCCACTTGAACCTCACCATTGCTCACAAGATAAGGCAAAGGAAGAAGAAGACGCAAGACTCACAATTTCTCTCCAAATTTGAGTATAGTCTCTCTACTATAAAATTCCAATATGAAAAATACAAAGACAAGCACCTTATTTATACCCTAAGAGGTGCTGAAAATGCAAGCTAAATGAAACACAAATGCTGATGGAATTTCGGCGCCAACTACACCATGAAAGAAGTGTGACTTTCCTTCCTAGTTTGGCACCTCCTAACTCCTATCTACACTCCCGCCTAACCTCCCTTACTACTAACACCTATTTATTACATCCGTACCCCTATTCTATAAAAGAAATAAGAAGAGCCATCTTATTATACTGTTGTCCCAAAGCTCTTGCCATGCTCCTAGTAATTCTTTGGGCTTGGACCCCTTGTTGGGCTTGGGCCCCTTGTTGGGCTTGGGCTTCATGGGCTTGAGCATCCTCTACTTGGTTTCCATCAATAACTGATGGTACCATCAATTTTATTCGTGGGAATAATACTGATGGTACCATCAGTGTTATTGGTGGGAATAATACTGATGGTACCATCAGTGTTATTTGTGGGAATAATAATGACAGTACCATCAGTGTTGTTGGTGGGATTAATAGTGAAGGTACCATCGGTGGTATTGGTAGGAATAATATTGATGGTACCATCAATGGTATTGGTGGGAACAATACTGATGGTACCATCAATGCTATTGATGGGAATATAACTGATGGTATCATTAGTATTGTTCGTGGCAATAATTGTGATGGTACCATCAAGGTTATTGGTGGCAATAATCCTGATTGTACCATCAGTGTTATTGGTGACAATAAAACTGATTGTACAATCCGTATTATTGCCACCAATAACACTGATGGTACAATCTGTATTATTGGTGACAATGATACTGTTGGTACCATCAGTGTTATTGGTGGCAATGATACAGATGGTACCATCAGTGTTATTCGTGCAAAGAATAATGATGGTACCATCAGTGTTATTGGTGGGAATAATACTGATGGTACCATCATTGCTATTGGTGGGAATATAACTGATGGTACCATCATTTTAATTCCTGGGAATAATACTGATGGTACCATCAGTGTTATTGGTGGAAATAATATTGATGGTACCATTAGTGTTATTGGTGGGAATAATACTGAGGGTACCATCAGTGTTATTGATGGGAATAATACTGACGATACCATCAGTGTTATTGGTGGGAATAATACTGACGGTACCATCAGTGTTATTGGTGGGAATAATATTGATGGTACCGTCACTGTTATTGGTTGCAATAATACTGATGTTACCATCATTGTTATTGGTGGGAATATAACTGATGGTACCATCAGTTTTATTCGTGGGAATAATACTGATGGTACCATCAGTGTTATTGGTGGAAAAAATACTGATGGTACCAACAGTGCTATTGGTGGGAATAATACTGATGGTACCATCAGTGTTATGGGTGGGAATAATAATGATGGTACCATCAATGTTGTTGAAGGGAATAATAGTGATGGTACCAACGGTGGTATTGCTAGGAATAATGCTGATGGTACCATCAATGGTATTGGTGGGAACAATACTGATGGTACCATCAATGCTATTGATGGGAATATAACTGATGGTATCATCAGTATTGTTCGTGGCAATAATTGTGATGGTACCATCAAGGTTATAGCTGGCAATAATCCTGATTGTACCATCAGTGTTATTGGTGACAATAAAACAGACTGTACAATCCGTATTATTGACACCAATAACACTGATGGTACAATCAGTATTATTGGTGACAATGATACTGTTGGTACCATCAGTGTTATTGGTGGCAATGATACAGATGGTACCATCAGTGTTATTCGTGCGAACAATAACGATGGTACCATCAGTGTTATTGGTGGGAATATAACTAATGGTACCATCATTTTAATTCGTGGGAATAATACTGATAGTACCATCAGTGTTTTTGGTGGAAATAATACTGATGGTACCATGAGTGTTATTGGTGGGAATAATACTGAGTGTACCATCAGTGTTATTGGTGGGAATAATACTGAGGGTACCATCAGTGTTGTTGGTGGGAATAATACTGACGGGACCATCAGTGTTATAGGTGGGAATAATATTGATGGTACCGTCACTGTTATTGGTTGCAATAATACTGATGGTACCGTTAGTGTTATTGGTGGCAATAATATTGATGGTACCCTCAGTGTTATTGGTGGCAATAATACTGAGTGTACCCTTAGTGTTATTGGTAGCAAGAATACTGATGGTACCATAAGTACTATTGGTTGCAATTATACTGATGGTACCATCAGTGCTATTGGTGGCAATAATACTGTTGGTACCATCAGTGCTATTGGTGGAAATAATACTGATGGTACCATAAGTGCTATTGGTGGGAATAATACTCATTGTAACATCAGTGTTATTGGTGGCAATAATACGAATGGTACCATCAGTGCTATTGGTGGGAATAATACTCATTGTAACATCAGTGTTATTGGTGGCAATAATACGAATGGTACCATCCGTGTTATTGGTGGCAATAATACGAATGGTACCATCCGTGTTATTAGTGGCAATAATACGGATTGTACCATCAGTGTTATTGGTGACAATAATACATATGGTACCATCAGTGTTATTGGTGGCAATAATACTGTTGCTACCATTAGTGTTATTGGTGACAATAATACATATGGTACCATCAGTGTTATTGGTGACAATAATACATATGGTACCATCAGTGTTATTGGTGACAATAATACATATGGTACCATCAGTGTGTTTGGTGGGAATAATATTGATGTTACCGTCATTGTTATTGGTGGGAATATAACTTATGGTACCATCCGTTTTTTTCGTGGGAATAATAATGATGGTACCATCAGAGTTATTGCTGGAAGTAATACTGATGGTAGCATCAGTGTTATTGGTGCGAATAATACTGATGGTACCATCAGTGTTATTGATGGGAATAATAATGATGGTACCATCAGTGTTGTTGGTGGGAATAATAGTGATGGTACCATCGGTGGTATTGGTAGGAATAATATTGATGGTACCATCAGTGGTATTGGTGTGAACAATACTGATGATACCATCAATGCTATTGATGGGAATATAACTGATGGTATCAGCAATATTATTCGTGGCAATAATTGTGATGGTACCATCAAGGTTATTGGTAGCAGTAATCCTAATTGTACCATCAGTGTTATTGGTGACAATAAAACTGATGGTACAATCAGTATTATTGCCACCAATAACACTGATGGTACAATCAGTGTTATTAGTGACAATGATACTGTTGGTACCATTAGTGTTATTGGTGGCAATGATACTGATGGTACCATCAGTGTTATTCGTGCGAATAATAATGATGGTAGCATCAGTGTTATTGCTGGAAATAATACTGATGGTACCATCATTGTTATTGGTGGGAATATAACTGCTGGGAATAATACTTATGGTTCCATCAGTGTTACTGGTGGAAATAATATTGATGGTACCATGAGTGTTATTGGTGGGAATAACACTGAGGGTACCATCAGTGTTATTGGTGGGAATAATAATGATGGTACCATCAGTGTTGTTGGTGGGAATAATAGTGATGGTACCATCGGTGGTATTGGTAGGAATAATGTTGGTGGTACCATTAATTGTATTGGTGGGAACAATACTGATGGTACAATCAATGCTATTGATGGGAATATAACTGATGGTATCATTAGTATTGTTCGTGGCAATAATTGTGATGGTATCATCAAGGCTATTGGTGGCAATAATCCCGATGGTACAATCAGTATTATTGGTGACAATGATACTGTTCGTACCATCAGTATTATTGGTGGCAATCATATTGATGGTACCATCAGCGTTATTCGTGCGAATAATAATGATGGTACCATCAGTGTTATTGGTGGGAATAATACTTATGGTACCATCATTGTTATTGGTTGGAATATAACTGATGGTACCATCATTTTAATTCGTGGGAATAATACTAATAGTACCATCAGTGTTATTGGTGGAAATAATATTGATGGTACCATAAGTGTTATTGGTGGGAATAATACTGAGGGTACCATCAGTGTTATTGGTGGGAATAATACTCACGGTACCATCAGTGTTATTGGTGAGAATAATACTGACAGTACCATCAGTGTTATTGGTGGGAATAATATTGATGGTAACGTCACTGTTATTGGTTGCAATAATACTGATGGTACCGTGAGTGTTATTGGTGGCAATAATATTGATGGTACCCTCAGTGTTATTGGTGGCAATAATATGGATGGTACCCTGAGTGTTATCGGTGGCAACAATACAGATGGTACCATAAGTATTATTGGTTGCAATTATACTGATGGTACCATCAGTGCTATTGGTGGAAATAATATTGATGGTACCATCAGTGCTATTGGTGGAAATAATACTGATGGTACCATCAGTGCTATTGGTGGAAATAATACTGATGGTACCATAAGTGCTATTGGTGGCAATAATACGGAAGATACCATCAGTGCTATTGGTGGCAATTATTCTGATGGTACCATCAGTGCTATCAGTGCTATTGGTGGAAATAATACTGATGGTACCATAAGTGCTATTGGTGGCAATAATACTGAAGATACCATCAGTGCTATTGGTGGCAATTATTCTGATGGTACCATCAGTGCTATTGGTGGGAATAATAATGATGGTACCATCAGTGTTGTTGGTGGGAATAATAGTGATGGTACCATCGGTGGTATTGGTAAGAATAATGTTGATGGTACCATCAATTGTATTGGTGGGAACAATACTGATGGTACCATCAATGCTATTGATGGGAATATAACTGATGGTATCATCAGTATTGTTCGTGGCAATAATTGTGATGCTATCATCAAGGTTATTGGTGGCAATAATCCTGATTGTACCATCAGTGTTATTGTTGACAATAAAACTGATGGTACAATCAGGATTATTGCCACCAATAACACTGATGGTACAATCAGTATTATTGGTGACAATGATACTGTTGGTACCATCACTGTTATTGGTGGCAGTGATACAGATGGTATCATCAGTGTTATTCGTGCGAATAATAATGATGGTACCATCAGTGTTATTGGTGGGAATAATACAGATGGTACCATCATTGTTATTGGTAGGAATATAACTGATGGTACCATCATTTTAATTCATGGGAATAATACTGAGAGTACCATCAGTGTTATTGGTGGAAATAATACAGATGGTAGCATCAGTGTTAGTGGTGGGAATAATACTGAGCGTACCATCAGTGTTATTGCTGGGAATAATACTGAGGGTACCATCAGTGTTATTGGTGGGATTAATACTGACTGTACCATCAGTGTTATTGGTGGGAATAATACTGACGGTACCATCAGTGTTATTGGTGGGAATAATATTGATGGTACCGTTACTGTTATTTGTTGCAATAATGCTGATGGTACCGTGAGTGTTATTGGTGGCAATAATATCGATGGTACCCTCAGTGTTATTGGTGGCAATAATATTGATGGTACCCTTAGTGATATTGGTGGCAAGACTACTGATGGTACCATAAGTATTATTGGTTGCAATTATACTGATGGTACCATCAGTGCTATTGGTGGAAATAATACTGATGGTACCATAAGTGCTATTGGTGACAATAATACTGATGGTACCATCAGTGTTATTGGTGGCAATTATTCTGATGGTACCATCAGTGCTATTGCTGGGAATAATATTGATTGTACCATCAGTGTTATTGATGGCAATAATATGAATGGTACCATCCGTTTTATTCGTGGCAATAATACGAATGGTACCATCCGTGTTATTGTTGGCAATAATACGTTGGTACCATCCGTGTTATTAGTGGCAATAATACGGATGGTACCATCAGTGTTATTGGTGAAAATAATACATATGGTACCATCAGTGTTATTGGTGGCAATAATACTGATGGTACCATCAGTGTTATTCGTGCGAATAATAATGATGGTACCATAAGTGTTTTTGGTGGGAATAATACTGATGTTAATATCATTGTTATTGGTGGGAATATAACTTATGGTACCATCCGTTTTTTTCATGGCAATAATACAGATGGTACCATCAATGTTATTCCTCGAAATAATACTGATGGTAGCATCAGTGTTATTGGTGGGAATAATACTGATGGTACCATCAGTGATATTGGTGGGAATAATAATGATGGTACCATCAGTGTTGTTGGTGAGTATAAGAGTGAGTGTACAATCGGTGGTATAGGTAGGAATAATATTGTTGGTACCATCAGTGGTATTGGTGGGAACAATACTGATGATACCATCAATGCTATTGATGGGAATATAACTGATGTATCATCAGTATTGGTCGTGGCAATAATTGTGATGGTACCATCAAGGTTATTGGTGGCAGTAATCCTGATTGTACCATCAGTGTTATTGGTGACAATAAAACTGACGGTACAATCAGTATTAGTGCCACCAATAACACTGATGGTACAATAAGTGTTATTGGTGACAATGATACTGTTGGTACCATTACTGTTATTGGTGGCAATGATACTGATGGTACCATAAGTGTTATTCGTGCGAATAAGAATGATGGTACCATCAGTGTTATTCGTGCGAATAATACTGATTGTACCATCATTGTTATTGGTGGGAATATAACTGATGGTACCATCAGTGTTATTGGTGGGAATATAACTGATGGTACCATCAGTGTTATTGGTGGGAATAATACTGAGGGTACCATGAGTGTTATTGGTGGGAATAATACTGACGGTACCATCAGTGTTATTGGTGGGAATAATACTGACGGTACCATCAGTGCTATTGGTGGTAATAATATTGATGGTACCCTCAGTGTTATTGGTGGCAATAATATTGATAGTACCCTTAGTGTTATTGGTGGCAAGAATATTGATGGTTCCATAAGTATTATTGGTTGCCATTATATTGATGGTACCATCAGTGCTATTGGTGGCAATAATACTGATGGTACCATCAGTGCTATTGGTGGCAATTATTCTGATGGTACCATCAGTGCTATTGGTGGCAATTATTCTGATGGTACCATCAGTGCTATTGTTGGGAATAATACTGATGGTATCATCAATGTTTTTGGTTGCAATAATACGGATGGGACCATCCGTGTTATTGGTGGCAATAATACGAATGGTACCATCTGTGTTATTGTTGGCAATAATAGGGATGGTACCATCCGTGTTATTAGTGGCAAAATACGGATGGTACCATCTGTGTTATTGGCGACAAGAATACATATGGTACCATCAGTGTTATTGGTGGCAATAAGACCGATGGTACCATCAGTGTTATTGGTGGCAATAAGACCGATGGTACCATCTGTGTTATTGGTGGCAATAAGACCGATGGTACCATCAGTGTTATTGGTGGCAATAAGACCAATGGTACCATCAGTGTTATTGGTGGCAATAACACCGATGGTACCATCAGTGTTATTGGTGGCAATAACACCGATGGTACCATTATTGTTATTGGTGGCAATAACACCGAAGGTACCTTCAGTGTTATTTGTGGCAATAACACGGATGGTTCCATCAGTGTTATTGGTGGCAATAACACCGATGGTTCCATCAGTGTTATTGGTGGCAATAACACCGATGGGATCCTTCAGCCACTCATCCGCAGAAGACAGTAGCTGAGTCCCGACTTAGAAATTCGTTTTATATTACCGAAACCTAGGACATCACCTGAAGACATCCCTTTATTGACTATGTCATAGGAGCTCAACTCCCACTCATGTGGAAAGGGCTATTGATTGTTATGATGGGACGAACGACTGATCGTGATGAACATGTGAATTTTTATGACTGAAATGAGTTTGTATACCTCAGACCATTGTCTTATGTCGAGTGTTTCCCACGTCTTTGAAGGGAGGAACCCTTAGCTACTAGACTCCCACTGAACTTGATTGACTGCTTCAAAACTTTGGTGTCTAAGTGTGGAGGGTAGTTTGCTACAAGTCGATCACATCACCTGACTTTGATTGCTCTGGTGATTATTTGCCAGGAGAAAGGAGAGTCGCTCAGGACATTCATGAAAAGGTTTAGTAGGGTAACTATGAACATTCAACACTAGAGTTAGTACAAAAAATGATGTATACGGTGGCAGTGATTTTCGTATAAACTGTCGTTTATAAACGCCACAATAAACGCGTGTGCCAGTTTCCCAGACTGCCATAGAACTGACTGCGACAAAGTTTAATATGACGGTCTTACACTACCTGCCACAACACCCGTCACTTTAACACTTTGTTTAAAGTTGTGGTTTATATATGTAAGTAGTGTCAGTCATAACTATTGCAATTTAATTCATTAAGGTATAATGTGACGTTTTTAACTATCAGTATTATAATAAAATTCTAAAAATAATACGTCATTTTCTACTGACGTTATTTTAATTCTAAATAAATGGAATTTAGCCATCACTTTTTTAAAAATCTGTTTAGCATAATATATTTTCATAATAAAAAAATGATATACTAATAAAATGAAATACTGTAGAAAGTTATAAGCATCCATTCATTACATTGAAAATTAAAATACAAAAATATTGTTCATAAGTTGATACATAATTTAAAATGAAAACACAAATTGTTCATCCCTAATCAGTTTTATTTATTACTTGATTAGGTAATGGAGCACCACTTCAAATATTTGATGTTTGAAATAAATAATTTTAAGTTAATTATTTTCAATGTTTATAATTATAAAATAAAAGACACCAAGATATAATTAAAAATATTAATACCTCGTTGATGATGGATGCATGATTTTCCAATTGATGTGGCTCCTAGATTTGGAGACCATCTTTTCACAGTCATCATAGACTAAAGTTCACCAAAGACAAAATAGTTAAGTCTCTACCACGGAAAGCAAAGTGATATACACAAAGCTATCATAATAAATAACTGTAAAGTAGGTAATACAAGAAAAATAATGGTTAGAATGACATACTGCGATTGGAGCAGCTCCAATCGCCACTTGTTTACATGATTCTTCAGATTAGTTATAGTTTCCATGTATCCATTAAGACCTACAGCCAGTATATGGTAGCAGATGTGTCCAAGGACCTGCAAGGATATGAAAGGTTATTAACAATAGTGGGAAACACTTATAGAGACTAGAAGAGCTAATAAACAAAGGGAGATTATTATTGAATCAACATACATATGCGTAATCACAGACAAATTTTGATGGTAGAGATCCACGATCTTGATAACCAAAAAAGTGGCAAATAGAATTTAACTTATTTCCCTTGTATGTGCCTTCTTTCTATCAAAGGGAACAAGAAAACATTTTAAATGTCAAAGCAGCAGTTGATAATTTACCTTCAAGCCACTAAAAACAATTAAAGCCAACTCTATAATGCTTTTCATATCATCAACAAAATGAAACAAATCAGGATAGTAATCATATAAAGTATGGTTCAAGATTATAGCATTCTTAAATAACTGACACATAGCTGACCCATCATGATGATGATCAATACAATTAAACTAAGGCCAAACATCATCAACTCCTCTCTCCCGCAGACAAAAAACAAGGATTTGGGTCCATATATTCTTATGTTTGACCATATGGCACCCCAAAAAATACTACTCTCACATCACACACTAAGATGTCATATTGCACACTTGTTAAACGAAGTAATTTTACACGATATTAGAAATTGAAATAAAGAGCCTCTTTTATTATCTATATTGTATACTGTAGAATGGTCAAGATGTCACACTGGAACTAAGGTCCAATGTTGCACTATCACTTTGTTATCGTCAGCATGATCTGTGTTCATATGAGACTGTTAGAAACAACTTATATTAGAACAAAAACTTACTGACTTCTAAAATTCATTGCAAATGTGTAACATGATGGTCAACTAGAGATCACTACCGTAACTGGCTTGGAAAATTGAGCTATAGGGTAAGAATTTGGTGAGCATCTGAAGGCTTACGTGTTGGGATTGGCCAAGTGCCTCTTTAGTTTAGACAGTTGGAGTTGTTATGGAGGGAATTGTTAGAATGTATGGCTTTAAACTAGAGGGGGGTGAATGGTTTAAAGAGGGTTTTTGAAAACTTTTAAGCCTAGAATGAAATTACTTCGAGAAACACTTGAATCAGAATTCAGTTTGTCAAAACACAAAGCAAATAAGCACAACACCAGAAAAACAATCGGTTGTTTCGCATAAACAATCAGTTGTTTATACCAGTTCACAAATATAAAAACTGAATTTAAAAAGATTAAGGATAGAGAGAATGCACACAGAGATTTATACTGGTTCACTCTTAACCCAGAGCTACATCCAGTCTTCCCAGAAACCACTAGGGAATCCACTAAGTAATCAACCCTGGATTACTTACAACACAACCAAAGAAGTGACCTTGATCCCCTCAAGACACACACTTCCTTTGATCCAGCACAACACCACTAAGAATGTTGATCTTGATTCCATCAAGAACACACAGCACTTCTCAGCTATACACACATAGTTTCTTTCAAAGTACAAAGGATTACACTTGTTACAGAAAAGATTTGAAATCAATACAAGATGAAAATCCTATCTCACACTCTTTGATCAATGCAATATCTAAGCAATTCTCAATATCCAGAGCTACATCCAGTCTTCCCAGAAACCACTGGGGAATCCACTAAGTAATCAACCCTAGATTACTTACAACACAACCAAAGAAGTGACCTTGATCCCCTCAAGACACACACTTCCTTTGATCCAGCACAACACCACTAAGAATGTTGATCTTGATCCCATCAAGAACACACAACACTTCTCAGCTATACACAGATAGTTTCTTTCAAAGTACAAAGGATTACACTTGTTACATAAAAGATTTGAAATCAATACAAGATGAAAATCCTATCTCACACTCTTTGATCAATGCAATATCTAAGCAATTCTCAACTTTTCAAAAGCTCAAAACTTTGTAAAAAAACTCAAATCTGTTTTTCTATGATTAAAATAAAGTTGTTTGTTGCATAATCTTAACAAACTATTAATTGCATTTAAAGATTGGTCAAAGCATTTAAAACTGGAGCGTAAACAGTTGTAAAATCATTTAATGCTCAGTCAAAGCATTTAAAACCGGAGCGTAAACAGTTGTAAAATCATTTAATGCTCAGTCAAAGCACAAAACAGTTTTCTGTTATGGTCCCAAAACAAACAATCGGTTGTTTTGGTTTGACAGCAAGTCAACCATCAAAAACAGTTTTCAACCTTTCTAAAAACACCTAAGTATAAAACAATCAGTTGTTTCGACAAAACAACAGGTTATTTTTCATTTAGTTCGAAAAACACTTTTCAATTAAAAGGTTTGAGAATGCTTATGCTTTGGATTCAATCAAGAGTTGATATATACAATTAATCTACCTCAGATCCTATCTAGAGACAGCTCAGCAACAACAAGCACACCGTGCCTTTCATCAACCTTCAAAGGGTTTGGATTCTTCAAAGCTTGAACACACTTGATTCAACAATCTCCCCCTATTTGATGAAGACAAATCCTTGATTGCTTGTGTTGGATCTGATTGAATCTGAAGCAGTTCCTACAAGACAAAGTTTTAAACAAAGAACAGTACTTCTGATATAGGGTTAGAGTTTAAAACAGTATATCAGAGCAATATATCAGAGTAGGATTAAAAACCAGCAGAAATATAAGGCTTACTTAAACATCCATACACATTATAGAGTTTTGCAGAAATAAAGGATAACGAAAACAACACACATCATAAATGTCCCCCTATCTGTCTTCACAATTAGACAAAAAGAAGAGATAAAAAGATAATTGTTTCAGATAATACAAAATTAAAGAGCAGAAGCAGAAATACTGATACAAGCCCAAAAAACAATCGGTTGTTCCGTGACATCAACTGGTTGTTTTTCCTTCATTAGTTATCTTTGTCATATTGTAGATCAAAAATCTGATTTTGAATAGCTTTTATATGTTCATCCAATGTCATGAAGCGTGCATCCATGCTGTTGAACCTGTTATCTATGCAATGGAAGTTGCTTACACACAAATCATGAAGATTTCTTTGATTCTCCGCAAATCCATCAAGCCTATTGACCATGTATCTTTCAAAAGAAGACATGGATGGCATTTCATCTCCCTGATTCCCTGCACTGGTTCCAGCACCTTGATTTGTTACAGGTTGCTCTTCATGGTGAAAATCCATGTCAGCAACATGTTCTTTTTCATCAAGATCAGCAGCAGCACTTGATGAGGCACCATGGTCACCATCTTTACTCACCCATTTGCCACTGATTTTGGTGAATCCCATCTTGCTAAGAGAGCCATTGTTCATCTCTTGAGTTGACTTAACCAACTCAGATGACTCATCTTCAAGATTCACTTCAAAATACAGCAAAAATTTAGAAATCAAAACAGCATATGGATAGTGATAATCACTTAACCTCATGGCTTTTTGCACGTGGTCTTTGATGATGTGGATCCAATTGATTATGATCTTCTTCATTATGCAGTAGATGTACACTAGGTCCTCTTCTATAAGAACAGAATGATTGCTCCCCCTTGGAGTAAGAATCCAAGTCACAATAAGAGCAAGCAATCTCTCATCTAGCTTTAGACCTCCCACCGAACAAGTTCTTACTTGGGCATTTTGATTCTTCAAGCAACTCTTGTAGTATTGGACTTTGTTGAAATCCTCTACTACTCCAAGGTTTCCCTTTTTGATTCTAAGGCCAACATACTTAAGACCCGCAACTACAATCCACACATCATAGGTGATCTCCATATTTACACCCTTCACATGAGAGACAAGGTTGTTTCCCTCAAACTTGAGATTGGTGTAGAACACCCTAATCAAGTCAGGGTAGATGTTCCCCTTCATCTCTAAGAACTTTCTGAGTGATTGATCTTTGAGCAACCTCCTCACATTATCTAGCTTTTGGCTTTCAGCCAATCAAAGGAAACAACTTTAGGGTTGTCTATCACCTTTGTGGTAGTTTCAAAACTATACCTTTCAATGAGGTCATTGTCTCCAGAGAACCATCCTTCTAATCTTCCTCCAGACCTTACTGCTCTGGTTTTAACTTTCTTTGAAGTGGGAGGAGTTGATCCATGACAGTAGAAAAAGGAGCAGAGAAAACTCACACAAGAAGAGCAAGAGATGTTGCAAGAGATGGCTCAATTGGTTGTTCTTGTGAGAGAGAACAACTGCAACAGATTTTAAAGCAAAAACAGAACCAAACAGCATTCAATGACGTGAGTGGGTTTCAGATTTTTAGAGAGAAAAGACTTGACCAAGATCTGCACAGAAAACGTCAGAAAAAGCAGAAAATCACATGGTCATCACATGTGATCTTTGACTAGTCATAAAAGCTCTTAAATTTTTAAGATTTTGGAATATATTCCTTTATGACTTGTTGTAACTTCTTTCTGAACGTGATCAGCTTTCAACACTACTTCATTGACCAAAGATTCTTTCATAATTGTGATCTGCAATAGATAGAAATTCAAAAAGAATTAAATCCATTATTTTCACAGTGCTGTCAAACACAAAACAATCGGTTGTTTCGAGGAAACAATCGGTTGTTTCGAGGAAACAATCGGTTGTTTCGAGGAAACAATCGGTTGTTTTTCTGCAGCAGTAAAAAATGATTTTGAATTTTTAATCATGAGAAGAAATTATTCAAAGTAGATGTATTTGAACATTTTAAAAAGAGATATTTAAGCATGAATATGAACTTAAACAGGAATTAAAATCAAGAAGCCTCCTTTGACCATTGAGAGCCTTTGGACAGTGAGAAATATGGGGAAGCTAGTGAGTGACTTATATCAGATATATATTGGTAATATGAAGTTACATGTAAATGTGCCAAGATACAGGAGGCATGAGGTGGTACCTAGAAGGGTGGGGAGTGAAAACAAGGGGAAATACATGGAGAATCCTAGGAAGGTGAAAGTTGTGGTCCCTGCCATCCAACACCAGAAGAGAGTAAAGGAGGTTTGGAGGGTGAAAACAGAGAGGAAAACTTTTGCAGATGTTGTCAAAGATGATTCACAAAGGTGGTGGAAGGGGCCAATCATCAAAACAGAGCAAAAGGTGTTACCTTGGATGGGGTCCAATGTGATTGGGCAGTTTCGTGATGAACTGAACTTTGAACAACTAGGTGATGAATTTGTGAAAGGAGGTATGAGTATGATTAGAGTAAGGTACATGGGGGATAATCTTGCCCTCCTTACTCCATGGGAAGGGGAAAGCATGCAGGAACTGATTAACCTCAACAATGAATGGTTTGAAGGTGTTTTTCATAGCATCAAACCATGATCAGAGGAGAACGTTGCGGGCCATAAGGTTGTGTGGTTGAGATGTTATGGGCTCCCCATAATATTATGGAATAAGGATTGCTTTTCGAAAGTGGTAGGAGAGGTAGCAACCTTATTATCCATAGATGAAGCAACGGTGATGTTGGAAAACCTGGAGTATGCAAGACTCCAAGTTCGTTTACTCAAAAACTGCAACGCTAATTTGGCTAAAAGTGTGAGGATTAATGGACAAACACTAAGCATCTTCATTGAAGAAGAACAACCTGCAAGATCTGGAGATCATTGTATATGTTACCGAAATTTCTTTGATTCCTCTGACAGTGTTTCCTCATTGTATATGTTCAATCAGTGTCAAGTGGTGTGGTGGAGGCTAGTGACGGAGGGGAAGTTCGAAGATCGGAAAAGGTGTTGGAGGGGATTGAGGCCCTAAGTGCGAATAGGACAAATGGGTTCTATTCTAGGGTATCTGACACCAGAAGTGCTGATGTACATAGCAAAGAAACAAAATCAATCACGAAAGGGGAAAATCAAGGTCAGAAGGAGACTGCGGTGGCTCCCCCTTTTAACCAGGTTGATCAACTTTGTACAGGTTCGCAAAATTACCATTATGTACATGCTGAGCTGGCCAAGTTGGTGGTGGAAATAGAATGTAAGGGTTCAATGAGTGAGCCCACTATGCCTTTGGCCAGGAGGGGGAGCGCGTGGCCCTTTTAAGTGTGGAGGAAGATTTTGAACTACATCGAACACAAAGGTTTGGTGCAGAATCTATTCCAAGGATGAGCCCCTTAGAGGAGGGCGAAAGGGGCAAACACGTCGGAGGTTTGGAGTCACCAATTTGTGAGGAAGAAGGAAATGATGATGCCAATGGGTTGCATAATTGTCATCCTTCTCGAGCAATTGGTCTCCCCATGGTGATTAGGGATCAAGGAGGGTTGAAACTGCAAGGCTCGTTCGCTACAGAGGGAGTAGAAGTGGGAAGGGGGAGCGATAACCCCTCACGGCAACGTAAAATGAAAGGCCTTAGTGAATTGATGGAGCCAAGCACTCATCCAAGACGGTCTGTTAGACTAAGTGAGAAATTGGCACAGGTGAGGAGGAAGATGTTGTCCGGAGAAGATCTACCATCGATATCCATTTCAGATGGGGACATTAGTAATTGTAACGCGCATATGCGCGCACTGATGGAACTAGGGAGGAACCTGCAGATTTTTGGGTCCTTGGTAAACAAATCGGGCTTGCTTGTCGCCGGGAGGAAGAGGAAGTGGTCCAAGAAATCCAATACATGGAAGAGCGTGATCTGGAATACATGGAAGAGCGTGATCTGGAATTCATGAAGAAGAGAGAGGTGGGTAATTCAAATAGTTCTTATGCTGATTTTTAATTTAAATATAAGAGGTTTAGGGGGAGGAACGAAAGCAAGGTATTTGAGGCGATGCATAACTATAGAGGAAGTAGAATTTGTGTGCCTCCAAGAAACAAAATCTACCCATGTCATGGAGGCTAGGTGTTAGTCCTTATGGGGGGATAATAATATCGGTTGGATCCACAATGAAGGGGATAATGGAAATGGAGGTCTTCTATCTATGTGGCACAAATAAGCTTTTAACTACGAAAGTCACAAAATGGGGAAGGGATATATAGCTGTAGTGGGCTATCATGGAAAATCTGCACAAAGGTGTTGTGTGGTCAATGTATATGCGGCGTGCACCTTGAAAGAAAAGAAACTCCTATGGGAGGAATTGTCTAAATGTAAAGATGCCTCTCAAATAGCTTTGTGGTGCTTTTGTGGGGATTTCAATGCAATAAGAAGTCGAGCTGAAAGGCAAGGGGCAGATAGGGGTGATTTTAATAGTGAGATTAAGGGTTTTAATGGGTTCATTGAATCGAACATGCTACTGGAACTGCCCATTGAGGGGGAAAAATTTACGTGGTTTAAACCAAATGGAATGGCAAAGAGCAGGATTGATAGAGTTCTTGTAACTGAAGATTGGTTAAAGTGTTGGCCTATGTGTAAACAATATGTCCAAAGGAGAGAAGTGTCAGATCATTGTGCTTTGATGATAAAGAGTTTGGAAAAGGATTGGGGTCCTAAACCTTTTAGAACAATTGACGCATGGCATTCGGAACGAGGATTTGGAGGGATGGTGGAGGAAAGGTGGAAGTCGTACTGCAACCAAGGAAATGGTTTAAAAGGGCTAAAGGAAAAGTTCAAACTCCTCAAGTCTGATCTAAAAACATGGAATAGGGATGTTTTTGGCAATCTCAACTCTATTAAAAAGGCTATTTTACAGGATATTGAGAACCTTGACCATCAAGATTGTAATGGAAAAATTATGGATAGTGGGAGGCAAACTAGATTCAATCTGCTAAGGAGGCTCTGGGAGACTGATGCAAAGCTAGAATCTCTTCTTCGTGAAAAGGCTAGAACCAACTGGCTTAAATCTGGTGATTCTTGCTCAAGATTTGTCCACTCCTCTTTAAGGTGGAATAGACTAAGGAATGAAGTGAAGGGAGTTTAGGTAGGGGGTTGTTGGTGTGAGGAGCCAAGTACTGTACGGTATGAAGCAAGAAAACTCTTTGAAGCCAGATTTAAAGCAACAAAAGATTTTAGGGTTAGACTGGATGGGGTTGAGTTTAAATCACTCTCATCTGGAGAAAGCCTGCGACTGATAGAAGTTTTTTCTGAGGAAGAAATTAAGGAGGTTGTATGGCAATGTGAAGGCTCAAAAAGCCCTGGGCCAGAAGAATTCAATTTCAACTTCATTAAGAAAAGTTGGAATTACCTTAAAGCGGATTTCGTAGCAGCTTTAGAGGCTTTTCACCAAATAGGTTATATTCCTAAGGGATGCAACGCCTCATTCATTGCACTTGTACACAAAGTTAGGGACCCCTGCAAGCTTGATCACTTCAGACCCATCTCTTTAGTGGGTGCCATTTACAAAGTCATATCTAAAGTACTAGCAGCGAGACTAAAGAAAGTGATCCCGTCTATTATAGATGAAAGTCAATTAGCATTTATAAAAGATAGGGGCCTAGTCGATAGCGTGCTTCTGGCAAATGAAGTGGTTGAGGATCTCAGGAGAAAGGGGAAAAGTGGTCTATGTTTGAAGGTTGATTTTGAAAAAGCATATGATTCAGATAGGTGGGATTTTATGTATGACATGCTTGGTAGGTTGGGTTTCCATAGTACATGGATAAAATGGATGAGAGGATTATGGAATCAATCACTGTTTCAGTCCTTGTAAATGAGAGCCCTACGGAGGAATTTAGGCCATCGAGAGGGTTGAGACAGGGAGACCCTTTAGTCCCGTTCCTGTTTATTATAGTGGCTGAAGGCCTTGCAAGGTTAGTAAGGCAAGCTATAAAAGTCAATCTCCTGTCCGGGGTCAAGATAGGAAGAAAGGAGGTAGAGGTGAGATTTTTACAGTATGCGGATGATACACTCTTCTTTTGTGAAGAGTCCTGGAGGAATGTGGTCATTATAAAGACTATCCTAACAGGTTTTGAGCTAGCAGGTATCAATGTACATAATCATAATCTTATTAGCTTCTCAAAGATCCTGAATTGTACCCAGATGGGTCATCCGTTCAAATATCTGGGTCTAGAAGTGGGAGGTAACCCAAGGAAGAAAGTGTTCTGGAAACCGGTTTTGAATAAACTGAATGCTAGATTATGCGTGTGGAAGGGCATGTTCTTATCATTGGCAGGTCGATGTTGTGTCATTAAGTCTGTTCTAACTGCAATACCCCTCTTCTACCTGTTAGTGTTCAAGGCACCGGAGTCAGTCTACAAGAACATTATAAGCATCCAAAGGAAATTCCTCTGGGGATGGGGGAGGGAGAATAAACCAATATCATGGGTAAGTTGGGTAGACTTGTGTAAACCCAAAGAAGAGGGAGGTTTGGGGTTCAAAGACATCAGAAAGTTCAACTCTGCGCTCTTAGCTAAATGGAGATGGCGATTTATCTCCCAAGAGAAAGGAAAGTGGAAGGAAGTGCTAGATTCAAAGTATGGAGCAGAGCTTGAATGTCCTCACATTCCAGTAAAATATCAATCATGGTGGTGGAGGGATATTGTTAAGGTATGTAGGGAGGGAGGAGGAGACGGATGGTTCCAAGAAGAGTTAAGGTGGAAATTAGGGAAGGGAGATAAGGTGAGATTCTGGGAAGATGTGTGGGTTGGTGAGTCAAATCTCAAAACATCATTCCAGAGGTTGTTTTCATTATCAGTTAACCAAGACCAAAAGATGGAAGAAGTTGGTGAGTGGGAAGGTACAGATTGGAGGTGGAGGGTTCAATGGAGGAGGGATAGATTTGAGTGGGAAGCTGAGATGGAAGAAAATCTTATGGAATGCATAGAAAGGGCTTCTTTGGAGAGAGAAACAACTGATATCCAAGTGTGGGGGGTTGAGGCTGCCGAGAAGTTCACGGTAAATTCAGCGTACGAATGCTTAGCTAAACAAACGAGAGGTACGCAGCAGGCTTCTTTTGAGCTTGTCTGGAAAGCTAAAGCATTCCCTAATGTGTTGACAACAACTTGGAGAATTCTTATAGATAGACTGCCAACCAAGGAGGGGCTCAGTAGGAGAGGTGTGCTGATGGATACAACAGTATGTGTGTTGTGTAAGATCAAGGAGGAATCGTGCCAGCATCTGTTTATAGACTGCAAATATGCTCAACTCGTATGGTCTCTTTATCTTCAGTGGCTAGGTTTCGAGTTTGTACAACATAATGATCTAAAATCCCATTTTGTGAGTTTTCATTGTGCTCAGGCTAGTAGTAAGCAAAATTTGGTGTGGAAAGGTATATGGGCAGCTATTGTAAGGAGTATCTGGGACCAGAGAAATTCTATCGTGTTTAATCAAGGAGTAGCAGATGCAGATGAAATTTTCCAGATGGCCCAACTTAAAGTCTGGTTATGGTTAAAATATAGGTCCAACGCTCTTGGTTACTCTTTTGCATATTGGATTCTTAATCCGGTGTTGTGTATAAATAGCATTAAGTAATATTTTCAAGTTTAGTAAGGTGAAGGCAGAGCAGTCTTAGTTCCCACACACTGATTGTCTAGTTACTGCTGTTACAAGAACTATTAAGGCAAAGTTGGATTGGAATAAGGAAATGTTGGCTGGTGCTTGGGTGGTAGAATCAACTAGAATTCTCTGTGCTTAGATGAGCAACTTGCTGGAATTAAATTGGAAGATGCAGGGTGCAGACTTGGGGTGTTCTACGGGCCTGCAAACTTGTAGAACAGATGCTTATTTTGACTTGATAACTATATGAAGTACTTGTAGTGAAGACCTTTTATCTGGAGCTCTCAATGGTGCAATGGACAGATGCGGTTGGAAGGTGAAAACAGGTTGGTTAGACTCTGGCTCACTGTAAGGTGAAGTGAGGCAATCCTGCAAGATGGGTTTGAAGGGAGTTTTCGCTCAACATCTGGGTTTTGAGGATGGTACCGCATTCAACTACAAACACTAGTGGCGAAGACATAATTAAGGGTGTGAACTATGCACCTAGACAACCTGGTTTCAGCTCTGAATTGTGAGAGCACATATGTAAAATCACAGCGCCATATGTTCGTCTTTTGGTATGAAACTTGGACATTCTTACAAAGCTAAGGAACTGCATGAAAAAATTGGGGCTAGAAAATCTGTATTAGTTGGAATAAGCTTTGGTTCCTGTACCGCCCTGGTGGTCGGGTGTGATGACGTGGCACCCTGTTACAGTGTAGGCGTGTTGATAAGGCGCCAGGTTGACAGTTGGGAAGGAAGTCGGGAGGCACGTATAGTCGCCGATAGTTA